>VFQT010000288.1_pt1 | contig 78322 bp, 83 predicted proteins | sample 3512381 | NCBI WGS metagenome assembly VFQT01 (sample SAMN10412376, study PRJNA504923) | tailings metagenome | isolation source: Relicate 2 Philex TSF3 active mining site | place: Philippines: Tuba, Benguet | collected 2017-08-29
ACAAATACGTAGATTACATTGCCAAAAAATTAGAAAAAATCATTCCTGAATTAGCTGGTCCAACAGGTGGATTAAATATCCAACAAGGTGAAGCGCTTCAAGATTTATTCGGGACTATCATTCCTTGGTTCCACGCAAACGTAAATAGAATTAAGGAAGAAGACATATGGAATGCAGAGACCGCGTTTAGAAATGATATGAATAGTGAATATGTTGTACCAAATATTGAAGGTATTGCTCGTTCACCAAAAGACATCAATCAATATGAAAACCCACAATTCATCAAGAAACTGATGAATACTATTGACGCAAGAAAAACACAAAGGGAAATTGAAAGGGAAATTAAAACCCAAGCTGATAAGATTTACGAAGACAATGATGTTTTAGTTGTTAGACCTAAGTCACATGCGGCATCTTGTTATTATGGTGCCAACACAAAATGGTGTACAACTCAAAAAGGTAATCCTGGTTACTTTGACAAATATTTTAGAGATGGTAATTTATATTATTTCTTAAATAAGAAAACAGGATTAAAAATGGCATTATTCAGAAATGAAAAAGAAAGAATAACAGATGTATATAATGCCGAAGACAGAAACGTAGATTTAGAGGAGTTAAGAGAAGAATTCCCAAATCAAAATGATTTAATTGATGAATTACTTGGAATGGGTGAATTTGTCAAAAAACTACGTGAGTTTGTTCGAAATCAGACAAGTGTTAGAGACCTTGAGAATTCAGACCCGTCAATTCTTGAAATTATTCCTGGTGACCCATTGGGACAAAGTAAAATTGTTTTTGATTTTGGTGACGACGATAATTTCCTTAAATTTTTGGATTTAACCGACGACGATATTTGGTTCTTCAACGTAATAAATAGTCATTATAGTGATTATGAATTTATGGATTCATATACTGTTGATGAAGATTGGAAAGAAGGGTATATTGTTTATGGTGATTTAAATGATGAGAATAAAGAAAAATTAAAAAAAATTTCGGAAGTTATATTACCATCAAAAGAATTTAATTTAAATAGTGACGAATATAGACAAGAATTATCCTCAGTATTGTCGGATTTATTTGAAAGAGAAACTGATAATATTCTTAGCGACTATTTTGTGGAAAAAAATAGGGAAATGACAATTACTGCAAGGGAAAGTATGAATAATGAACTTGACAAGGCATTAGAATCTATTGGGTTTGCATTTAAAAGAAATCACGATGAGATTTATACAACCGCAGCAAATTTATTAATGTGGACCGCAAGATATGGAATAACTAAAATTGATGCCATGTCATTAATTCAAAAACTTCTTGAAGACCATGGAGGAAATATAGGTAATTGGGTTGAGGACCAATATGAATATCAAGATTACGACAATTTCGACAGCGAGTCATTTAACAATTATGTTGAAAGACAATTAGACTCAATTCTTGAAAAATTGGAAGAGGATGAAAACCTAGATGAATTTATTGAATTTAGAAAAAAAATATTATCTAAATATAAATTAAAGGTATGGTATGAATTACCAAAAGACAAGAAAAAAAGTTTCAAAATAAAAGATTTTGATAGAGATGATATGACAGTATCTGTTGAAATGAGAACACCAGGAGGATTTGAAACTAAAAAATATTCAGAAGAACAATTTTATAATTTATTACACCAACCAGAGTTATTTTAATTTGTTTGGTAATAATTAAAGTTCTATATTTGTGCTATGGAACAAAATTTAGAATTACTCAAATCCGTTTTGAGCGTGCCAACCGCAACGTATCACGAAGACAAAATGGTTGCATTTTTGGTTAATTGGTTAACTGAAAACAATATTGAACATTATGTAGACCAATATAATAACGTCTACGCAACAAAACAAGAATCCAAAGACCTTCCTGAAGATTTTTATTTCCCTTGTGTTATTTCCCACACGGATACCGTTCATGGTTTGAATGAGATTAACGTTGTTGAGGAAATGTTACCAAATGCCCAAAAAGAGATTAAGTTGTCATATAAAGGATATGATGATAACGGAGACCCAACAGGTATTGGAGGTGACGACAAGTGTGGTGTTTTTGCATGTCTTACTTTATTAAAAGAATTACCATATGTTAAAGCGGCATTCTTTGTATCTGAAGAAACTGGTTGTCATGGTTCCATGAAAGCTGACCCATCATTCTTTACAAATGTAGGTTATGGTATTCAGTTTGATGCACCTGAGAATTGGATGATTACAGAGAAATGTTTTGGTCAAGTTTTGTTTGACCGTGAAACAGAATTCTTTGATGCTTGTGATGAGGTATTAACTGAAGGTATGGGTGATAGAATGAGATACATGGTTCACCCCTACACTGACGTGTATGCTTTACGAGGAAAATTTGATTTTTCTTGTATTAACTTCTCAATTGGATATTACAACTATCACACCAAGCACGAATACGTCGTTGTTGAGGATGTAATGAATGGTATTGAGATGGGTCGTAAGATGATTGAAAAACTTGGTCATAAGTTGCATTATAAACAGTTGGTTGAATACGGTTGGAAAAAACAATGGTTATTCTAAATGTAAATCGGGTGAGAAATCATCCGATTTTTTTTATTTCTTTATTTTTACGCAGTTAGGGTATCTTTTACCAAACATGGTCTTCATACCTTTTTGGGTATAACCTTTCCAGCATCTTTCAGTTAGTTCACTTTCTTTGTGTTCCCTTTTTTCTACGGGTTCATTATCATGACCACACTTATGACAGATATATAAGTCATCACCACCATCGGCGATATCCCAAGACCAACCACATTCATCACAAATGACCTTTGTTTTGGTCACCATCTCTCTAAGGACTTTTCTGATTAAATCTTTCATCATTTATAAATATAAAAAAAGGGAGAATAAATCTCCCTTTTCTTATTAACGACCTTTCTTTTGGATTATCACATCCTCATCAACAACCTTAATGAGATATGATTTACCTTCAATCATTTTTCCCGTCAGAACTTCTTCGGAGATTAAATCTTCCACCTTGTCCTGAATTGCTCGTTTCATAGGACGAGCTCCGTACAATTCATCATAACCAATCTTTGCGATATATTCTACCAAAGATTCATCGTATGTGATTTTGTAGTTCAAGTCGGTCAAACGAGACATCAACTTTTTCAATTCGATGTCAGTAATCTTTTTGATGTCTTCCTGACCCAAAGAGTTGAATACGATTGTATCATCGATACGGTTGATGAACTCAGGTGAGAAGAAGTTTTTCATTTCCTTCATCAACATTTGTTTCTTTGCTTCCTCATTACTGTATGAGTTGCTTGAGAAACCAATACCTGTTCCGAAATCTTGAAGTTTCTTAACACCCAAGTTTGAGGTCAAGATAATCAAGGTGTTCTTGAAGTTAATCTTACGACCAAGACTGTCGGTAACGTGACCATCATCCAAGATTTGAAGTAGAATGGTGAACACATCTCTGTGTGCCTTTTCCACCTCGTCAAATAGGATTACCGAGTATGGTTTGTTTTTGACTTTCTCTGTCAACAATCCACCTTCTTCATAACCTACGTATCCTGGAGGGGCTCCGACCAATTTGGATACTGTGTGTTTTTCTTGGTACTCAGACATATCGACACGAATGAGAGCATCTTCGGAACCAAACATTTCTTTTGCCAGTTGTTTTGCCAAATATGTCTTACCAACACCAGTCGAACCCAAAAAGACGAATGAACCGATTGGGCGATTAGGGTCTTTAATACCCAAACGATTACGTTTGATTGATTTTGCAATCTTGACAACCGCATCATTCTGACCGATAACCTTGTCGATTAAGCTCTTGTCCAAGTCAAGTAGAGCCTTGGTGTCATCCACACTCATTTTGCTTACAGGGATTTTAGTCATGTTTGATACCACATCATAAACATGTTCCAACAAAATGGTTTGTTTCTCCTTCTCCAACTTTTCTTCGAACTTGATTTTCTCTTGTTCGAGTTTTGACAATAACTTACGTTCTTTGTCTCGGAGTTCCGCAGCTTGTTCGTAGTTTTGTCGTTTAACTACCTCCATCTTTTCTTTCTTGATGTCCGCCGCCTTTTTCTTCAATTCCTCAATTGCTTCAGGAATCTTTAAGTCAGTTTGCATTCTTGCACCAACCTCATCCAAGATATCGAACGCTTTGTCAGGAAACTCACGGTCCGTAATGTAACGGTCAGCCAATTTCACACAAGTCTCAATAACCTCATCACTGTAGTGTACCTTGTGGAATGATTCATACTTGTCACGTACGTTCTTAAGGATTTGGATTGTTTCATCTACTGAAGATGGTTCAACAATCACCTTTTGAAAACGACGTTCCAATGCCCCATCTTTTTCAATGTTTTTACGGAACTCATCCAAAGTAGTTGCTCCGATACATTGAACTTCCCCACGTGCCAATGCGGGTTTAAAGATGTTTGAACCGTCCATAGAACCTGAAGAGTTACCTGAACCAACCAAAGTGTGAATCTCATCGATGAATACGATGATATTCGGGTTTGCTTGAAGTTCTTCGATAATTACCTTCATACGTTCCTCGAACTGACCACGGTATTTGGTACCAGCAACCACTGAAGTTAGGTCAAGATTGACAAGACGTTTGTCCAACAAATTACGAGGACAATCACCATTAACAATCTTAATTGCCAAACCTTCAACAAGCGCGGTTTTACCACAACCAGGTTCACCAATAATAATTGGGTTATTTTTCTTTCTACGAGAAAGAATCTGAGCAATCCTTAAGATTTCTCTGTCACGACCAATAACAGGGTCAAGTTTACCAGCTTCCGCTAGTTTAATCAAGTCCCGACTGAAGTTATCCAATACGGGTGTGTTAGAACCATCAGATGATTTGCTCTTTTTGTTCATTGTTTTGTCGTCGTCGTCCATTAAATCGTTCATATTTTTAAATTGTTTTACAAATGTCCGTCAAATTTCATACATATCCAAGCGGTTTGTCAAATTGTCAGTAAAATTTTTTTTATGCTGACATTTTGTCATATACTATTAATTTTCTGACCATATATTTATGATGGTATGAAACTTGACAAGAACAAAAGTAATTAATAAATTTAAATAAAACAAAAAAAATATGTTTGGTAGAAGATTTAATTTAAACATTGATGAGCTGATGGCTCGTTACAACAAAATGATGGAGGACTTTGATAAAAACATGAGTTCTTTAAATAAAGACGATTGGAAAAAAGAATCTTATGAATCTCCTGATGGAAATTACCGTTACACTAGTTATGTTAAGGTGTTTGACTTATCTGACTTTGACGCTCCCAATTCAAAAGAGATGAGCAAGGAAGAATACCTTAAAATTAAACTTGAACGAGCAATCGAAAAAGAAGATTTTGAAGAGGCGGTTAGGTTAAGAGACCAAATCAAAAATTTGGGAACCAATGAAGAACAAATTGAAAAGCTCGAAGCAGCACTAAAGAAATCTATCAAAGACCAAAACTTTGAACTTTCTATTGAACTACGAGACAAATTAAAAAATTTAAGGTCTTAAGAGAAACCCTCACCAAAACGGTGGGGGTTTTATATTTATAACCATGAGACCATATGAAAAATTTTTGGAAGAGTCACTTACGTTGAGAGAATTACTTGACACGTATCTTGAATTGAGACAACATTTCCAAGAGTTAGAATTTAGTGAAGAAGATTTAAAAAAACCGCCAACGTACACACCAACTATGATAAGATTATTTAATAAGTTTAATGACTTAAAAGAATCTTTACTTAAACATGCTAATTCTTATGGTTTTGATATGTCATTAAGTGAGTTGATAAACTACATCCAACCATTAATGTCAAAAATAAATGAACTAACACCACTAAGTGAACATGGCCATAATAAAAGAAGAAATCGATGGGACGAAGATTAAAAACCAAATTAAATCTTCAAATATTAAAGCATCTGAATACGACACTGAAACAAAAGAGTTGGTCGTAGAATTCAATAACGGAGCAAAATACAAGTACGACAACGTACCTCACCAAGTATACACAAAGTTCCGATTAGCAGAATCTCAGGGTAAATTTTTTACAACTGATATTGCTAAACAATATTCGTATAAAAAAGTTTAATTTTCATACTATTTATTAAGGATGAGTAATTTCCAAAAAATCCTTAATAGTTTTTCGGTTAAAGATAGTTTGAATCCGAAAATTTGGGATAACCCAAACAATCCTGACAAAGCGGTTATGAAACCAAAGGTCAGAAAAGCACTTATGCTCATCGCTGAAAAGTTTATTGATTATTTAGGTGATGAGGTTTTTGTTGATGATATCCATCTTACAGGTTCATTGGCAAATTATAATTGGTCAGAGTTTTCTGACTTTGACTTACACATTATTGTTGACCTACAACAATACGAAAACCAATCGGAATTATATAAAGAATTGTTTAACTTGAAAAAACAAGTTTTCAATGACAAACACAATATCAAAATCTTTGGATATGATGTTGAGTTATATGCTCAAGATGTTGAAGAGATTCATACAAGTTCAGGGGTATATTCTATTATGAATAACGAATGGGTTACAAAACCTAAAGAATTTAAAAATAATGTTGATAAAGAGGTCTTAACAAATAAGATTAAATGTTGGGTTGAGAAAATTGACACAGCAATTGATGAGGGTAAAGACTTAGAAAAAATCAAAGAAAAATTAAAGGAATATCGAAAGTCAGGTCTCGAAAAAGATGGTGAATTATCTTACGAAAACCTTGTTTTTAAGTTCTTAAGAAGGTCGGGTCATATTGAAAAATTATTTGACATAGCAAACAAGGAAACCGACAAAGAATTGTCTGTTGAAAGAACAATTCAAGAATATTCAAATAATTCACATTAATCGTATATTTATTAAGAAAAATTAAATGGCGTTAGTTACATATTTATTAGGTTCTTGTTCTGGGGGTCCATCGATATTGGTTGATTTTGATAGTTCATCATTACCAGCAGTCAATGGTAATTATTATTTAACATTTACAGGTGGGACAACACCAGGGTGTTATGATATTATAGATAATGCCGAGCCAGCAACTGGTGTGGACAAAGTATTAACAATGTCCATAGATTACGGTGATTGTGCAACTTGTTTGGCAATTGCAACTCCAACACCTACACCTACAGTAACTCAAACTTCTACTCCACGTAATACCCCAACAAATACTGCAACAAAAACACCAACCCCAACTAATACGCCAACAATTTCATTAACACCAAGTGAAACACCAGGAGTATGTAAAACATATGAATTAAATGGTGGTTCAACAGGGAGTTTCTTTGGATTCAAAGATTGTGACGGAATAACAACAACATTTAACGTAGGTCCTTATAATAGTGTTGTAAGGTGTGGTACATTTGTAACAGTTATTAGTGGAGATGGTTCGTTTACAGTGATAGGTCCGTGTCCTTTACCAACACCAACCCCAAGTGTTACTTCAACAAATACACCAACAAATACCGCAACCCCTACTAAAACACCTACTAATACACCAACAAATACAACTACCCCAACTAACACACCAACTAAAACAGCGACAAGTACACCAACACCAACTAATACTCAAACAGGTACTGCAGCGGTTACACCAACACCAACAGTTACTAAAACACCAACTAATACCACAACTCAAACACCAACACCAACAAAAACACCTACTAATACCCCAACACAAACACAGACAGGTACACCAGCGGTAACACCAACAAAAACACCTACTAATACTCCAACACAAACTAATACAGGTACCCCAGCGGTAACACCAACTCCAACTGCAACACCAGGATTTACAGGATTCTCCGCAGATGACCAATACGCGTACACCTTAGATATTTTAGGTGGATTTAGTGGTGGTACTGCAGATTTCTCAGGAGCTTACGCACCACACCCTGTATTCTTAGATGCTAATGGAGTACCGGTACAACAATTAAACGGAATTACTCTTGGAGGTTTCCAAGGACTAAATAACTAAAATATAAAGAACAACAAATATGGCAGACTTAAAACCAATTGGAAGTGAAAAACTTACAGGCCAAGACAAGTTAAATAGAATCATGGAAATCGCTAGATTTAAAGAAGTGGTTCCTAAAACTGTTAATGAAAATGCTTCAACAGAGTATTCAATATCTCTTGCGGACGGTAATAACTATCAAATCGTTAAAGAAAGGCAAGGTTATATAATCAAGAAAACAATTTCTGAATCAGAAAGTGATTATATTGAACCTATGAAAAATAGAAAATACTATTCTTCATATTCACAAGCTTTAAAAAGATTGAATATTGTTGCAGGTGAATTAAACAGAATTAATGAAAATGATGAAGGAGTTTCTCTATATGGTGAACAAAAAAAATTCACATTAAAAACTCCAAAACCTGCAACTCCATCACCTGAACCAATGGCAGCACCACCAGCGGCTCCACCAGCAGTTCCATCACCTGAATTACCACCGTCACCTACTGACATGGGTGGTGAAGAAATGCCGATGGATGACATGGGTGGTGAAGAAATGCCGATGGATGACATGGGCGGAGAAGAACTTGATGTTGACGTTGATATTGATGCGGAAGAAGGTGGTGAAAATCTTGAGGATAAAGTTACTTTCAAAACAATTCAAAAGTTAACAGGTAAATTAACTCAAAAAATCAGAACTCTTGATAATGAAGAGGGAATGACATCTGAAGATGTTAAATACGTTATTAATATGGTATTATCCGCTCTTGATTTAACATCATTATCTGAAGAAGATAAGGAAGATATTATGTCAAAATTTGAAGAGGATGAAACTGAAGAATTTGGTCAAGAAGATGATATGGACGGTGAAGATTTTACAGATGATACTGAAGTTGAAGATATTCAAGCTGACATGGACCTTCCTGTTGAAGGATTTGAAATGGAAGAGGAAAACTACGGAAACGGAGCAATCTTCGATAGTATTTTTGGGGAATCTCAAGTTGATAAAGTAATTTCAAAATATTTTGAAGTATCTAAAAGAGAAATTAGAGAACAAAAAGAAAAACAAATAAAACAACAATTACAAAAAAGAGCGGTTGTTAAAACTATCATGGAATCAGTTACAAAAATGACTGAGACTATCGAACAAGAATTAGCAGCAGAAAGATTTGTAAAAGAAAACGTAAATTCTAAATTTGTTGGAATTACAAATAAAAAGAATTTGGTTTTTGAAACCAAGTCAGGTCAAGTTAAAATTACACCAAACGGAGAAATACTATGAGTTATTTAACTTATGTTAATGGACTTGGTCCTAACTATAAGGGGGATAATTTATATGAGTTTATTTTTTCAGATAGTTTGGATGTTTGGGGAGATTCTTGGGAAAGTAGACCTTCCAACGGATACCCATCACCACCTGAAATAAAATACATTAAGAAAGTAGGAGTTCTGAGAAATACTGATTTAAAATTGGAATTGATTCAGAACTCCGATTTTTTTTCTATGATAGATGCAATGGATGATGTAATTGCATTGGCCTGGGAACCTGAAGAAAATGAAAATCAAAAAAGATTCGTTTTTAGATTTGGGAACACAGAACAAGAAATAAAAGATAAACTCTATGAAAGAGATTTAATTTTAGAATTTGAAAATAAAGTCGTTTATGAAAACTAATATAAAAGCACTCCAATTAATTGAGAAAGGTTTATCTTCTAATACGGTTAGTAAGTTAAACGAATCTCAAATTAACGTATTACATAAAAAAATGTTTGCCGAACAAGCGACTAATCCCAAGGTTGCCGAAAAAATGAAGGATATTGATGCTTTAGACCAAAAATTAACTGGTCTTGAAGTTAAAATGAAAAAACTTGGATTAGGTGAGGAAGATGATTTTGATTTGGATGCTGACCAAGCATATACAGGTCAACAAGGTTCTCATGACCAAGACCAAGAAGCTGATGATGGTATGGATGACGATACATCACCACAAAATCATGATAGTAATATGATTGGAATGTCAGAAGAAAAACAAGGAGAACCAAATCCATGGGCAATTTGTCACGCTCAGGTTGGACCAAAAAAGACAAGAAAATTTGAAAGATGTGTTAAATCTGTTAAAGACCAGTTGAAGGAAGGAAAAAATCCTGTATCTTTGTACTTAGAATCTCAAATACAAAAAATCGTGGAAAAACACATGCCTCCAAAAATTACAAAAGGTGACTTAGTAAAATACATTACTGAACAAGGTACTTCACCATCACCAACTACAAAACCAGCACCTACAAAACCAGGTGTATCACCAGGTAAGAAACCAAGACCTGCTCACCCTGGTAAAAACCCTAATCCTGGTGAAAATCCAGCACCAAAGGCTAAAAAGGTATCACCTGAAGATGCAAAGGAAAAAGTGATTGATGTTATAATGCAAATACTACAAAAATAACCATGGCAAGAAAAATTAAAGAACAAATTAATTACGGGAACAGACCCGAAAGAATGGACCCCAACCTTGAAAGAAAGTTGGCTAGTCCTGAAGGATTATATGCTACGAATCCTGCAATGAAGAAAGGTGCTGAAGACGTACAAAGATTAGTTAGTAGTAGATTCCAAAAAGTTGCGGATAAGTTAAGTCAAGTCACAGGTATTGAAGATTTAAGTTCTCAACAAGTACAAGGTATGATTTATCAAGAGATGATGAGAAAACTACCTAACATCATGAGAATAGAAGCTGCTCACAGAGATGAGTTAATTGAGTTGGCAAAAGAAGCATCATTAGAAGACGCTGAGGTTCCTGCAGATTGGTATGAAATTGAAGCTTCTTTAGGGATGCCATCTACAGACAATTTCAGAATGCAATCTGAACCTGAAGATGATGAGGACGAGGATGATGATGAGGACGAGGATGATGAAGAGAAAAAAGAAAAATTACAATTCCCTTCTTTCGATATTGAGGATTTGACTGACGAAGAGATATTAGAGTTAGAAAAACACAAAAGAAATATTATTAATGCTCTTATCCAAGGAGCCGCTAAAAAAGGACATTACCTTTTCCAAAAACCTGATGTGAAAGCAAGATTGGATGCAATCGACCCTTCATTATATCGTGACTATTTGGGTATTATGGCGATTAACGACTTCTTATACTTTAGTATGGAACAGATGATTGAAATGATGAGTCAAACAGGTCAAGGTGTTGCAGGTAAAGTTGAATTAGAAGATACTGACGATGAAGATGGTGGTGGTGAAGGAGAAGAAGGTGAAGAAAGACCTGATACTAGAATTGTTGCCACAGGTTTAATTTTCCCAATCCTTTGTCATGAGATTATTAAAGGTTTAGAAGAAGCTAAAGGTAGACATGGATTACCATCTGACCCTGGTATGAGACAAAAAGTTATGGGTCAAGTTGACACATTGGTGAATGAACCAATGCAATTACGTATTGGTCCTGAAATCGTAGAGAAAATACGTTTCGCATTACCTGATGATATTTTTGACCCTGATTATAAAGGATTGATTAATTGGTTCCATATCTTATTATATCAAATTGAGGCCAAAGAATTCTTGGAAATCATTGGAAATGCCATCTCAGAAGATTCATCTAAAGTTGGTAAGGCTAAAAAACGATTTGAAGAAATTGTTAGAGAAGCTAAACAAATGAAAGATGAATATGACAATTACAAAGAGGAAGAGGATATCGACCCCGACGATGATGATGGTTTAGATGATTTCTTAGGTAGTTTAGGCATAAGCAGACCTAAGTAATATGTGTGAATAAAGAACAACTGATTATAGAAGTAACGAAGTGTATGAGGAACACACCTTATGCACTTCGTACTTATTTACAGACATACGATAATACCGTATCAAAATACGTCCCATTAGACCTTTTCCCCGACCAAGTTAGTTTAATTGAGGACTACGATAACTACAACGAAAACATTGCGTTAAAGTATCGTCAGGCAGGTGTATCAACAGTAACTGCGGCTTGGATATCAAAACGATTGGTATTTGCCAAGAAAAACAAACCCGAAAAGATTCTTATTATTGCCAACAAGTTGGATACATCTATGGAGATGGCCAACAAGGTTAGAGGATTTACTGAACAGTGGCCTGATTGGGTTGGGGTTACATTCTCAAAAGAAAAGAACTCACAACGACATTTTAAATTAAGTAATAACTGTGAAGTTAAAGCCGTTGCAACCTCACGAGACGCCTTGAGGGGTTATACTCCTACAATTCTTGTATTTGACGAGGCAGCGTTTATCGAGGCCGATGCAGATTTCTGGTCTGCGTGTATGGCGTCACTATCTACGGGTGGTAAAGTAATTGTCGTATCCACACCAAACGGTTATGACCCAATTTATTATGAAATTTATGACCAGTCATTAAGAAACATGAACGATTTCAAAATATCTGAGATGTTTTGGTATCGTGACCCTCGTTATACAAAAGATTTGTATATGGTTAAAACTAATGACTTGGTTCACTATCTTTTGAATAGAGAAGAGTATTCAGAAAAAGACATTGTGGATTTGTCTATGGAAAATCCATATGAAAGAGACCATTCAATTACCACTGAATATATGGAACAAGGGTACAAACCATGTTCTGCGTGGTTTGAGAGTATGGTTAAGAAGTTAAAATTTGATAGGAGAAAAGTCGCACAAGAGTTGGAATGTAACTTCTTGGGTTCGGGTGATAACGTATTCGAATCTGAGTTGATGCAAAACATATCCAAGAATATGTTGCGTGACCCACAAGCAAAACTTATGGGTGGTTCATTATGGATATTTAAAGAACCTGTAAACGGACATAAATACGTAATGGGTGTCGATGTATCAAGAGGTGACTCCGAGGATTTCTCAAGTATCCAAATTATTGATTTTGACACAAGAGAACAAGTGTTAGAATACGTTGCCAAGATTCCACCTGATGTATTGGCGGAAGTTGCATATAAATGGGGTACCATGTATAACGCATACTGCGTAATTGATATTACAGGTGGTATGGGTATTTCCACTGCAAGAAAACTACAAGAATTAAGTTACCCTGGTGGGTTATATGTCGATAATGTGGACACATCCAATAAATGGAAGTGGGACCCCAAGATTAACGACAGAATTCCTGGTATTAACTTTAATTCAAAACGTGTTCAGATTATATCTGCATTTGAGGAAGCTGTTAGACATGGATTTAAGGTTTATTCAAATAGATTATATAACGAGATGAATACATTTGTATACATCAACGGAAGACCTGACCACCAAAAAGGACACCACGATGACTGTATCATGGGTGTATCGATGGCGTTGTATGTTGCCGAGAAATCATTCCAATCTTTAGAAAAGGTTACAAACCATACTAAAGCTATGATTAACTCATGGGCAACAACCGTAAATGAAAATAAAAATTCATCAGAATTTTTTAATCCTATGGTTCCTCAAATGGGTAGAGGTAACGGATTAAGTAATAATGGCAATGCAACTAAAGCAGATTACCAAAAATACGGATGGCTATTTGGGTCATGATAAGTATTTATATTATCGAAGTAATTAGTAAAATTGTATTATGAGTGAACAAAATCTAACGGTCTGGCAGAGGCTATCCCAAACATTCGGTCCTAATTCATTATTGAAACAGGACTATCCTACTTTTAAGTTTGATAAAAAAGAACTTCTGCGTACAACAAATCGTGATGATTATGAACGTGAAAAACTCCAAGCACAACAAACTTATTATTTAACAAATCAATGGGCAAAAGTTGAGAACAACTTATATTCTCAAGCGATTTATTATGAACCATCAAGATTGTCTGCTCAGTATGATTATGAATCTATGGAGTACACTCCTGAAATTTCAGCTGCGTTAGACATCTATTCTGAAGAATCTACAACAACAAATGAAGATGGGTTCATTCTTCAAATTTATTCTGAGTCAAAAAGAATTAAATCTGTATTAGCCGATTTATTTAACAACAATCTTGATATTAATACCAACTTACCAATGTGGACAAGAAACACTTGTAAGTATGGTGATAACTTTGTTTATTTAAAATTGGACCCTGAAAAGGGGGTTGTTGGCTGTCAACAATTACCGACAATTGAGATTGAACGTCACGAGGTTGGGGTTACCGCTAAGATTACTGTGGATATTACACAAGAAAAAGACGAGAACAAAAAGGCACTTCACTTTACTTGGAAAAACAGAAACATGGAATTCCAATCATGGGAAATAGCTCACTTTAGATTATTAGGTGATGACCGAAAACTCCCTTATGGTACATCTATGTTGGAAAAGGCTAGACGTATTTGGAAACAGTTATTACTATCGGAAGATGCGATGTTAATTTATCGTACATCAAGAGCACCTGAACGAAGGATGTTTAAAGTATTCGTGGGTAACATGAATGATGACGATGTTGAGTCATATGTAAACCGTGTTGCAAACAAATTCAAAAGAGAACAAGTTGTTGACTCTAAAACAGGGAACGTAGATATGAGATTCAACCAAATGGCGGTTGACCAAGATTACTTTATTCCTGTTCGTGACCCTGCGGCACCAGACCCAATTACAACATTACCTGGTGCAACTAACCTATCTGAAATTGCCGACATTGAGTATATACAAAAGAAATTATTAACTGCTCTTCGTGTACCTAAAGCATTTTTAGGATTTGAAGAGGTAGTTGGAGATGGTAAAAACTTATCATTACAAGATATTCGTTTTGCTCGTACAATCAATAGAATCCAAAAAAGTATGATTGCTGAGTTAAATAAAATTGCAATCGTTCACTTATTCTTATTAGGGTTTGAAGATGAATTACAAAACTTTAGTTTAGGACTAACCAATCCATCTACTCAGGCAGATTTATTAAAGATTGATGTTTGGAAAGAAAAAGTATTGTTGTATAAAGATTTGGTTGCAGACCCTGGAAACGGAATTCAACCAACATCATCAACATGGGCCAAAAAACATATATTTGGTTGGTCTGATGAAGAAATTAGATTAGATTTACAACAACAAAGAATTGAACGTGCTGTTGGTGAAGAACTTAAAGCAACTCCTACGGTTATCACTAAAACAGGTTTGTTTGACAATATTGACAAATTATATGGAAACAGTTCTGGAGGTACTGCCACTGCTGCGGCAACTACAGGAGGTGAAGAATTTGGGGTAGGTACACCTCCACCTGATTTAGGTGGTGGATTTGAAACTGCAACACCTGAAACTGAAACACCACCAGCTGAACCAGCAGCAGGAGGTGAGGTAACACCGGAATCAATTAAAGAAAAGAACATGAATTTGTTAGTTGAAAATAATATAATTGAAGGTTCGAAATTTTTAGATTTAGGTCAGGCTCAAGAATCTTTGGGTGAAATTTCAAAAGAATTAGATAAGTTGTTAAACTCATAATATTTATATTAAAATACTTGAGATGACATTCGGACAAATAAAATCTACTATTGAAAATAATTTATTAGAATCCTACAGAAATGAACAGGAGTTTAAGAAATCGTTGAAGGAATTCAAACATAATGTTTTGGCAAACAAAAATATGTCAAAATTATATTCTTTATACGACCAACTAAGCACACCGCAAGGTTTAAATGAATCTGATGCTAAAGATTTTTTGGAGGAAGGAATTAATCTAATTCAAAAATTAGTTCCAACAATTAAAACGCCAAAGACAATATCGGAAAATGTAAAAAATTCATATTCTGATATTGATTCTCTTGTTTATACAAACAAATTGGATTTATTAGAACGAGTTCAGGCAAAGAAAAATTTGGTTAAAATTATCACATCTTCAAAGACAGAATCAATAAAAGAAAGTATTAAGATACCTTTAAAATCTATGGTTAGTATTGCTAATCAAACTATGAAAAGTTATCTTGATAATTTGGACGAATCTGCAAAAAAAGAGTTTATTCAAATTATGTCTGAAGATACTTCATCATTAAAAGAAAAATTTGAAACATTGCGTGAAAGTGCAATTAGTAAGTTAAATTCTATTTTAGAAACTGAGCATGATTTTGAAGTTAAGACAAAATTGTCAGAAACTATTGATAGATTAAAAATTGAAGAATTTAATCAATTAAATTTCTTTAAGTTAAAAAACTTAGAAGAATCAATCTAATTTTGATTTCATCTTTTGGATGTAAGACGCTTTTAATTTCTGTTGTCTTTTTTCCACAGATTTTTTTACAAATTCTTTCTTCCCAAACAATATCTGATTTTGTTTGGTTTTAATCACTTTTGACTTTAACGTTTTGAGGGCTCTTTCAATCCCTTCTTTTTTTACATCAACTATTAGCATATTATACAAATATCTTAATTTTTTTCAAAGTTTTTGACAATGGACATAAAATTTGTTATTTTTTAACAAACCAATAAACATTGTTAATATGAAAATTAATGAAAAAAGGAAAAAGTGTAAAGTTAAATCTCTACAATCCAATTAAATCGGTATATGGAACAGTTGATTCTAAAAACCTAAAATCTGTATACATAAACATTCAATCATGGGTGACCCCCAAATCTGACTATGACAATTGGAATCGAATTGTATGTAATTTAAGTAGAGACATCAAACATTCCGTATACAACTCAATAAACACAGAATTATTTAAAGAACAGACTATTGTTGATTTAGATTTAAGAACAAGTGGTATATCCCACGGAAAAAAATCATTTTTAAATTTAGAAGTAAATTTATACACAAATCAAGAAATGGATTTCAAATCACCCGAAATCAAAAATTCAGTAAAACAAATCATAAAAAACATATTTAAAGAAAACGTAATTCAAAACAAATATTTTGAATTTTCACCGTCTAAAAACGATTAATATCAAAAAGATACTTGTTCCGTATATTTATCTTAAAAAGAATTCATGAAACAATTAAGAATTTTAGAAGCAAGTGAAGTAGGCCATGGAATATTGGTCGAAACAGATGCGGGATGGATATCACCCAAAGATGTGAGAAATGCCGAAATATTAAGAGAAGCTGCTGAGATGGATTATAGAAATCCTTTTGAGTTTTATGCGGTATTACAGAAATATGATACACCAAACAGAAACGGTAGATTCTATCCTGAAAGAATATTAAAAAGAGAAGCGGAAAACTATAAGAAGGCAATTGCTAAAGGTTTATCGACTTCAGAACTTAACCACCCTGAATCATCGTTAATTGACTTGGACCGTGTGTCTCATATTATTACCGACATTTGGTGGGATAAGAATATTTTGATGGGTAAACTTAAATTGTTAACATCACCAGGTTTCCACGAAAGAGGTATTGTATCAACTAAAGGAGACCAAGCGGCAAACTTGATGAGACAAGGTGTTACTATGGGTGTTTCTTCAAGAGGAGTTGGTTCCTTGAAAAAGGTTGGTGAAAGAAATGAAGTACAGGATGATTTTGAATTAATTTGTTTTGACTTAGTATCATCACCATCTACACCAGGGGCTTATTTATTTAGTAATCCAAATGACCGTGAGAAGTATGAGGAAAACTTAGAAGAAGAAAAAAAATATAAATCTCCTGAAAATTCAGAATTCCAATCCAAAGGTGTTGACTTAATGAGAAAATTAACCGATTATTTGGGAAAATAATAAATTATGGACGAAAAATATTTTGTAGCGAAAATTCAGTATGATTTACCTGATGAGAATACTGGTAAGATTAAAAAAATCAGAGAAGAAAAATTAGTTAAAGGTTTTTCAGTGACAGACGTTGAAGCGAAAGTTACAGAAAAATACCAAGGTTTTACTAACGATTGGAGAATCACTTCAGTATCGGAAAGTAAAATTGATGAGGTGATTGATTAATCAAAAACAAACATTTTAAATTAAAGTGGTCTTAACGGACCACTTTTTTTATGCCTTGAAATATTTATTAGTTATAAATAAAAAAATAATAAAACTACCAAGAAACGATATTTTTTGTGTTTTGGTAATATTTATATTGTAAAAATAATAGATTTTCATGAAAGAAAACAAATCTTTAGTTCAAGAGGCTCTTATTCAAATGAAACAAGTTGAAGAAGCGATAGCCGAGAATGCAAAAGGAATACTTGCTTCAACTATGAAGGAAGAAATCAACCAATTAGTAAAAGAATCATTATCCGAACAAGAAGAAGAGGATGAGATTGAATTAGATGCAGACGTTGATACGGATGCTGATAACGATGAAATGGAGATGGACATGGATATGGACATGGGGTCAGATGATGACGACATGGAATTTGACATGGATATGGACATGGATTCAGACGAAGAAAGTCCAATCGACCTAACTGGTGCTTCTGACGAAGAAATTCTTAAAGTATTTAAAGCTATGGGTGAAGATGACGGCATCATTGTAAAAAAAGATGGCGACAGTGTTCATTTAAGTGATGACGATGCTGATGTAGAATATCTTGTTAAGCTTGGTGAGTCTGAAGAAGACGAATTAATGGAAGACGAAATGAGTTACGAAGAAACTGATGAATCTGTTGATGACGTTATCAACGCAATTTTCTCTGACAGTGGTGATGTATCTGATGTTGATTCATCTGATGTTGAAGAATTTGACGACGAAGAAGTTGTTTATGAAATCACATTAGACGAAGAAGATGAGGATGAAATGATGGAACAAGAAGAGGACGACATGATGGAAGGGGATGACCTTGAAATGATGGAACAAGAAGATGACGACATGATGGAAGAAGAAGAGGACGAAATGCAAAATGAAACTTACAAACCTAAAGGTGTTGGAATGGGCTCAGGGCCTAAATTTTCTTACAAAGATAAAGCTAAAGGCGGATTCAATGAAAAGAAAAAAGAAGGACCTAAATCAGTTGGTACTGGTAAAGCGAAATTCGATTACAAAAAAGGTGAAAATATGGAAGGTAAGTCCAAAACTGTTAAGGCAGAAACTAAAGAAGGTGATTACGGAATGAATAAAGGTGATAAATCTAAAACTCACAAAGGTGATAAAGATTATACAACTAAAAAAGGTGACACTTTAAAAAGAAAAGCTTTTGAAAAAGAAGAAACTAAAGAAGCTGCTAGAACATACGGAATGGGTTCCAAAGAAGGTAGAGGTTTAAGAAAAGGTATTACACCTAATCGTAATATGACTTATGAATCTACTTCAGAAGAAGTTAGAATGTTGAGAGAAAAGAATGAAGAATATAGAAAAGCATTAAATGTATTTAGAGAAAAACTTAACGAAGTTGCAATCTTTAATTCAAATTTAGCTTACGCAACTAGATTGTTCACAGAACACTCAACTACTAAAAAAGAAAAAATCAATATCCTTAGAAGATTTGACGACGTTGAAACTTTAAAAGAATCTAAAAATCTTTATAAGTCAATTAAAGATGAGTTATCTAAGGTAGAGACAAAAACAATGAATGAGTCAGTAGTTACAAAATTAAATAAAACAGTATCTACAGGTTCGTCAACAACACTAATCGAATCAAAAACTTATGAAAATCCTCAATTCTTAAGAATGAAGGACTTAATGGGTAAGATAGGTTAAAAAAATAAAATAAACAAAAATAAACTAAAAACAAAACAAATACTAAAATGGGAGCATTATTAGAATCAGGTCTTGTTGGTAACATCGGTCTTAAGCACCTTAAAGTTATCAAAGAAGATACAATCAACAAATGGGACAAATTAGGATTCTTAGAGGGTCTTAAAGGTCACATGAAAGAAAACGTAGCACAATTGTATGAAAACCAAGCGTCGTATTTAATCAACGAAGCATCATCTACATCTGACACAGGTGCATTTGAAACAGTGGTTTTCCCAATCGTTAGACGTGTTTTCTCTAAATTATTAGCAAACGACATCGTTTCTGTACAAGCAATGAACTTACCTATCGGTAAATTGTTCTACTTTGTACCTAACATCCAAGCTTACGCTAACGAAGATTTGGCTAGCTATCCAGGTACTGGTATTCACTACGCACCTTATGGTTCTCCAAACGCTGCGGCTGACCAGACACCAAACAGTGGTTACGACTACAATAACACAAGAGACCTTTATGATAGATTCTACGAAGGTAACGAACCAGCATTAGACCCTCCAGGATTGTTCGACTATTCTAAAGGTCAATATTCTGCAATCACTGCAGAAGTTGGTACAGTTGCTTGGTTAGGTGATTCATTAGTACCTTCAGCTTACACTCTTGACAACTACAGAAAAGTATTAGTAGTTATGTCAGGTTTCGCAACTGACGGAGCTGGTAAATTAATCGGTCCTGATGGTCAACCAATGGACAACGAAGCTTTCTTGTCTGATTTAACTATCTTGGGTGTTGCAGGTAACGCTTACACTTCAGGTAACACTACAAACCCTTACTTATTCAGAGTAGTAACTCAAAGATATGGTAAAGGTATCGTTCAGTATGGTAACAACAACGCAACTGCGATTTTCCCTAACAGTAAAACTGATGGTGGTCAATATGACAACTTATGTACTCCTGATGGTAAAATCTATTTAGAGGTTGATTTACAAGTACCTGTATGTATCACTTGTGGTGGTTCTATGGACGGTTACACAGGTTCAACTTTCGAATCTACAGCAGCTGCTAACAACGCGTTTACTGCAACTTACAGAATCTACAAGAACTTAGAATTCGAAGATAGAATCGGTGAAGTTTCTTTCGACCTTATGTCAGTTACTGTATCTGTAACAGAAAGAAAATTAAGAGCACAATGGTCTCCTGAAATGGCTCAAGACGTTGCTGCATTCCACAACATTGACGCTGAGGCTGAATTAACAGCTTTATTGTCTGAGCAAGTTGCGGCTGAAATCGACCGTGAAATCTTAAGAGATTTACGTAAAGGTGCGGCTTGGAACTTACGTTGGGATTACAACGGATGGAAGCGTCTTGGAGCAAGTGCAGTTCCTTACACTCAAAAAGACTGGAACCAAACATTAATCACGGCTATCAACCAAATTTCAGCACAAATCCACAAATCTACATTAAGAGGTGGAGCTAACTGGATTGTTGTATCTTCTGAAATCAGTGCAATCTTTGATGACTTGGAATACTTCCACGTATCAAACGCGGCTCCTGAGCAAGACCAATACAACATGGGTATTGAAAGAGTTGGTACATTAGCAGGTCGTTACCAAGTGTATAGAGACCCTTACTTCCCACCAAACCAAGTATTGTTGGGTCACAAAGGTACGTCTTTACTTGACACAGGTTACATCTACGCACCGTATGTACCTCTACAATTAACACCTACAATGTATAACCCATTCAACTTTACACCAATCAAAGGTATCATGACTAGATACGCTAAGAAGATGGTTAACAACCGTTTCTACGGTCGTATCACAGTTGATGGTGTTAGAACATTCGACTTAAGAGAATTGAGATAATCAATATCTTACCCTATAAAAAAGGAGACAAGAAATTGTCTCCTTTTTTTGTTTACACAAATTTAAGTTGGTTTATATTTATTATTAGATTTTAGTTTACCAGTCCCCAGCCCTAACAAGCTGTTGAGTATTCACGGACACGAAGGTATTGGTAACATAGTCATTAACTATTTTAAAATTATACAAAATGTATTACACAACAACTAAAGTGGGCAAGCCGACTGCTCACATCACAAAGAAAAAGTCGCGTTTAAAAATCTACAATGGTAATGTCGTATTCCTTAACGACAAAGATAATTTCGAATTCGAAATTCATAATCCAACACAAAAATCAGTACTTTGTAAAATCAAACTTAATGGTGAGTACATCTCAACAAGTGGGATTGTAATTAAACCAGGACAAAGGGTGTTTTTAGAACGTTTCCTTGATTCAAATAACAAGTTTGAGTTCAGTACCTATGAAGTTAAAGATACGTCCGAGAATCGTGATGCAATTGACTTAAATGGGGATGTCAGAATTGAGTTCTATAATGAACAAACGTATCAACCAGCTTATTTTACAACATTAGGGTTGAATAATATTGGAACAGTAATTAATACAGGTTCTCCGTATTATGGTGATATAACATTTACAACAAGTTCATCAAATGCATATTTTTCTAATACATCTATTAATGGGTCAACTAACACATTTGAAGGTCCGAACATTATAAAAAAATCTAAAAAATCGATTGAAACAGGTAGAGTTGAAAAAGGTGAAAAATCAAATCAACAATTCACCAACTCATATCAAAATTTTGAGTACAATGTATGTAACTCAGTTACTTTTAAAATATTACCTTTAAGTAATAAAAATAAAACTACTGACGACATTAAACACTACTGTACCGAATGTGGTACCAAGACAAAATCAAAATATAAGTTTTGTCCGTCTTGTGGGTATGATTTAAATTCTAAAAAAGAGACAATTATTAGATATACTGAGAATGTTAATGAGATAATTAATGGTAAACATTACACGATGTCAACTTTTAATTTATCTTTATCAAAATTATTGGAAATACACTCAGGAAAAACAATTATAATACATAAACCATCATTATGTGAGGATAATTTAAGAGCGATTATTTTATAACAAATAAAAAGGGGTTCCGTGAGACCCCTTTTTTATTTTAACATTCTTAATGATTTAGATATGAGTTCGGATTCAGTTAAAGAATATAAACCATTTCTATATGCCATTTGTACGGCACGTACTAACATAAATTTAGCTTGCTCTTCAGTTAAACCATCAATAAGTTTTTCAATATCTTCAGGATTGTAGATTTCCACATCTTCAAAAAGATATGCAACTGGTTGTGTTTGTTGTTCCATAACGTATTATCGATATATTTATAGTAAGTATATGAAAAGAAATAGAATTAGTGAAGCCACAGGTTCAGGAAATGCTGGTCATTTCAAAGTACCTATTGTTTTATCACCACAACCATGGAAAGAAAATCAAGTTGCACCATTTATTGATTCTGTTTATAGTTATGATAATGCCGAATTGGCATATGAAGAAGCTGACGGAGATTTTAAAGAAAGTCCCGAACAAAGAGCCAAGATTGAAAAAAGAACTGATAAAATCGCTCAAGTTGATGCATATTTAAAAAGTTTTTACACAGGACAAAATGATGAAGATGGTAGTAATATTGGTGATGTTGAGCAACCTGAAAAAATCATACAACAAGCAGTTGGTCCATTAAAAGAAGATTTGGCGGTTTGGTTTGGTACAAAGAAAAAACCAAAAGGTTCAAAACAACCAAAGGGTCCTTGGGTAAATATTTGTAGAAAAAAAGAAGGTGGGGGACACCCTCCATGTGGAAGACCTGATGCAGACCCAAAAGGTTATCCAAAGTGTAGGGCTGCAGGTGTTGCTGCCAAAATGTCGGACTCACAGAAAAAAGCCGCTTGTTCTCAAAAAAGAAGAGCTGAGAAAAAAGACCCTAAAGTAGGTAAAGGCAATAAACCTACAATGGTATCATACAAACCAAGAAACGAATCAAATGATAATAAAATTAGAATTACTGAAAGTCAGTTAATTGATATTATCAAAAATATTATAAAGAATCCTTAATAATATTAGTATCAACTTTTTTAGGTTCAGTTTCTACTTTTGGAATAGATTTTTGTTTGGGTTTTTCGACTTTGATTGTATCATATACAATTTTAGTTACAACTTTAGTTTCAATCACTTTTTTTGGTTCAGTATATGATTCATCTTTACGACCGTAATTAATACTGAATATACCAATCAGTAACAATAAAAAAGTAGGGATTGATAACATTATCAATCCAAAGTAATAAGTTAGTTTAAAAGGACTGTTTTTCATTAGATTTTGTGTAAAATGTTCTGAAGTGAATGTTTAATATTTGAAGTAATTTCTTTTTCAAATTCAATACGTCTTTTTTCAACTTCATTATCAAACAATGAAATAATTTTACGCCAAGAATCAACTTCCAAATATACGGTATAAGAATAGACGTGATTAATTACCTTTACGTTGTGGTTTTCTAAAATTACGAAAATATCGTGTTCTTCATTACGGATATATCTTTTGTCTGAGAGTGGTGTAAGAAGAAGAATGGTTTCATCCAAATTAATTAGTTTCTTACAAATCGCAATACAATCTTTTTCGTATTCCGATTTTTCTGTAGGTGGAGTTGATAATCTTTTGAATGAGATGTAAGCTTTTTGTACTGCTCTTCTAAACTTGTGGGAAAGGTTTTTCATGGTCTTATGTCAATATTTACAACAAAGATAAAACCTTTTTTTGGATAAAAAAAACTATTGGTGAAAATATATTAACAATATACACCTGAACAACGTTTTTTACCATCAAGACCTGGTTGTCTCCCCTTACATACTTGTACTGCATATCCGTTAGCATATGCACTTGGGTATACGTCAAATTTTGATTTAGCAGCGGCTTTACCACGAGCACATAATTTTGTACCCGTTTTTTTTCTACCCTCATACATCATATCATCATGTTCATCTTCCATAGATGATTCCATGTCGTCTCTTTTTGTTTCGTTCATTAAGAAATCAAAAACTTGGTCCATATTATTTTTGGCTTCAGCGATGTGGTCTTGTGCCCAATCGTGACCATTATCTAAAATAGACTCAATCATATCTTTGTCCATCTGCAATAACATATCACATTGTCTACGAATTTGTTCAAGATTTGAAAAAAACATATATCTTTCATTTTCTTGTTCTAATAGAACTTTTTTAACAATTCTGTTTAAATCTGATTCGGTTAATTTTAATGTTTTCATATTATTGTCTAAATGATGTATTATTTGTTTTATAATTAACAATACTAAAAGTTAATTCTTTCTTATAAGTATCTTTATTACCCGAAGTATTCACTTGGATATCAACATAGTAGTCATTTGGTATTTTATCTCTGGTGTCAAACATAAAATAATACTCATTTGGCGTTCTATTTACAGGTGTCCAATCTTGTACTAATACTTCCGTAGTACCTTCTTTCACATACACTCTATAAAATGCAGATACATCTTCTAATGGTGCTTGTGCGGTATACGCTCGTTTAATTGTAACCCCAACTTTTCTAATATCGGTATTAAGGATTTGTTCGTTTTGTAATATACCGTAAAACTCAAATCCAAATTTACTTGGTTCTTTTGATGTGGACCCTATTTGAATTCCTGCGGTATACTCTTGTAATACAAATTGATTTGTTACGTTTGGTAATGCCTGCCCATTAATAGTCAAACCTGACCAAACATCATAGTACATACATGGAGTTGCACCTGTAAATGAGTTTGGTACAATAACCTCATAAACTCCTCTGGTTCTCAAACAAGTTGATAGTGTTGCCATACCAGGTACTGCATCTCCATTTCGGTCTTCAATTCTAACTATAGGATTTGAGTCTAAATTAACAAAATCACCATTTTGATAAATGTAAAGATATAGTCGGTTTGTTTGATTTTTTAAGAAAATGTTTCGGTCGTCTTTAATTAAATCGTCGTACGTTGTTTGTAAAAATGGTTGGTAGAATGTTTGTGTGTGTCTTGAAAAAAACGCAACACTATAACTATCGGTCAAACCTGTGATATTCTCTATTTGAGGTAAATATGCAATCCCCCAACCTGTTACACCAGTAATCGTACCATTTAAAATACCATTAATTTCACTGGTCATATCCATGTTAATGTCTTCATTACCTAACTCAAAATGTTGTCTTGCAACAATAGTCAGACCTGAAAAATTAACAGAACCTTCATTTTTGTTATTATATAAACCTGATTGAGACCACCCACTTATTGTTGTTGTTTGATACCAATTGGAGGGTCTTGTAGAAAACGCTCTACTATCTACATAAGTTAAAGGTGTTGAACCACCGTTGGCACTATTTTTTGTAAGATTAAAATCATTGTAATCATATCCAACACCTTCATCCCAAAGTTGTGGATTACCAGTACTACCTGAAGTTTTTGGAATTCTAAAAAGAATCAAATCAAATGATGTCGCTCTTCTTCTTTCATTAGACATGAATGTATTTAACAACTCATTATCGAAGGATGAGGTATTTGTCATTTGTAAAACGTGGGTCATACCTGTGGTACATCCTGTAGATATTACTCCTGTTGCAATGTTTTGCCTTAATAAATCTAAATCTAAGTCAAACAATAAACGACTATACCCATAATTTGGTACTATATAATCTGATGCACCAAAATTCAATTCAATAATAGGGTTTCTACCCGTATTAACATATGAATCTGAAATGATTGTATTATTCTTATTTACGTACGACCTTAAAATTGACATTAATCTTTTTAATATAAATATCAATTAAGTCGAATATTCGCATTAAGAATTTTTGTATAAGCATTTTGCATTTCCGTAAGGATATTTGGAACACTTGTACCGTCTTGAGTGACAGGTACAGGTGGTAGTCCTGGATAAGCGTGAGTATGTGTAATTAAGAATCTAACGATAAGATTTAATAACTCTAAAAGTTCTTCACCCCTAACCAAACTTGATGTTTTTGGTAAGAACTCATCAACAAATTGGTCAAGTGATACACCATATAATGTATTTGCAAAATTAATTTTACCCTTACCTGGTATTGATGAAGTATTCGATAATAGGTATAAGGTATCACTTGCCAACGCTCCATAAGTTGTTTGACTATTAGAATAGGATTGTTGAGGAACTAAAGTAGTTTTAATTTCTAAAGGAACCCCTACTTTATTTTTGGCATAAATTAAACCATAACCACCTTGTTTTAATGCTGGGTATAATTTTACTTGATTGAATATTTGAGAAACATTAATAAATGAGTCTGTTGCGGTTGAACCCGAATTTGAAGAAGGATTAATAATAGAATATGTTAAATTATTTGGTCTATAAAAAATCGGGAATTTATTTTGTTGGTCTGAAAATAATTGAATACCTGAAGTCGTTGTGGTTTTTTCATTACAAGTTTTAATGAACTCATTTATGAATTTAATTGTTTCAGTTTTGGATAGTAATGAGAACGATTCAGATGCAACCATTATTTTTAAACTTTCACTGACTTCAGTACCAACAGTTAAATTTTTAGAATTTGTTGATAAATCAGGTTTTAGTTGATAAAGGTAAACTGTACCCGCAAATAAGTCTTGTGTATTTTCAGGGTTAGTAATAACCCACTCAATAAGATATTTTACTTGAACGACAATCTCATTTGTTCTTGACACAAGTTTACTTGGTAATGGAGTCTTTGATTGGTTAAATCTTGACAGTTGTAAAAAACCTCTTTGTTGGTTACCAACAGGAACAATATTTGGTTGTAATTGAGTTCCTTTGAATTTACCAGCCCTAATTAAAACTTCATCTTGTTTAACCACAACATCAGCACTTCCTCTACCTAATAGGGCATTGTCGCCAGGCTCGGGGAACACTCCTTTATGGACCGCTTGGTCGGTATATGTACCATCTTGGTTTTTAAGGGGTTTTGGGTTTTTTAATTGAGTACCTGTACCCGTGAATTTGTTAGCACCCTGATAGTATTCATATCCTGTAGTTGTTGGACTTGAAAACGTATTCTGAATGTAATATTGGTTTTGATACTTAAAGTCTTTGTTTGTGTATAATACCTGAGCCATTTCTGTAACTTTTGGTACCTGATACATAAAATACGGCATAAGAGGACTGAAAACAAAAGGGTCTCTTATACTCCAAGCATCTTTTTCTTCGTTCCATGGCGGGTCGGTAATTGAGCGTACAATATCATCATAATTGTCAATTAACAATTTTGCTCTAATTCGACCCAACATCATTGGGTCTTGGTTGTCCATTACGGTTACCTGAAAAAATATTGTATTATCGTTCATTATTTCCTTGATTCGTATTCTTTAAGAATTGTATTATATAACTCTTCCACTTTATCCAAATAAATGGTTGAATTAATAATACTTTCCTTTGTGAGGTCAAATTCAGTTGTTAATTTATCCATAACCTCAATTAATTTTGAATTTGGTTGGTCTTTTAACTCTTTTTGTAGTTCGATTATATTTTCAAATTCTTCTTTATTCATTTTACCTACTTTTTGCAAATATTTTAATTGGTCCTGCGGCACTAACACCAACAGCGTCTATTGCGCCGTTTTGTGCTTCTTCTTGTTCGGCACCTTTGTTTGATGCCAAATTATATAACGCCATTAAATTTGGCGACCCATCAGGTAATGTACCTGTCGGAATTCCAAAAGATTGTAATTGTTTTATCACATTAATTGTCGACCTTTCAGCTGAAGTTCCTGGTAAAAACTCAGTCAACAATAACAATGCTGCTGGTGTTTTTGAACCTGGAGTTGCAAAACCGCTAAGTAATTTTAATATGATTAAAATATCATCAACCAAAGATTTGCATTTTCTGTAATCTTGTACTCCTCGTACAACTTGCTGAACTATAAGTGCGATGTCTGTTAACCTTTGAATCACAAGAGTTTTTTTCTCTAACTTACCTTTTGCAATATCTTTTAATACGGATGAAATTAAATTAATAATATCTTTCTTTAATAATTGAAAAAGTTCCTCAACAAAAATTGCACCTATTTTAGATGTAACTTGAATATTAAATGACTCAAACGACTTTAAAAAATCTACTTGGTCATTTACAATATTATTAACCGAACCATTAACCGTACTACCGCTTTGGGTATAAGTGTTTGCGGATGTTACTGCTTGATTATATAATCCAGTTGCATCTTTTTGAACAACCCTAAGCAAGACAAATATTGGGAATAGAACTTTTGGACTCAATATTGAACCCGCAACTGCTTTAGGTATTTCTTTAATTACATCTTTATTTACCGCAATTTGTAAATCAAAATTTGTAGGTAAAAAAACTTTCCAATCAGGGTTTTCAAAAATAGTGTTAGTTATGTCGGAGATATTTTGAACTTGGTCTTCAATACTTAAATCTTCATTTTCCCTAAAACCAGTTAATTCATTGATTAATGTTTCGGTATCTACAGGTAATTTCACATTTTCACAATCTTCAAATTCCATAACACCATTTTGAATGTTACTGATTGCTAAATCTATATTTCTTAAATCAACTTCAGTTAGTTCAAAAAAAGATTCATCCACACCGTCTAATTCGGCAATTTTAGAAATACCACTAACATCAATTTCTCTTCTTGAGTCAAAGCACAATCCTAATATTCTTTGTAATATTAATAAAAATTGTGATTGTTTTTGAATTTCATCTGCACCCATCTTAGCCTGAATACTTATGGCACCTGAAAGGATATTGACTAAATTTGCTGCAAAATCAACACTGTCAAATAATTTTATAGTTCCGTAATAATCTTCTAAAAAGTCAACAACTTTGTTCATTGTACCACCAGTGATACCTGCAATTGGGTCAACTTTAGAAATCAGTGCAACTCTAAAACATGGTTGGTCTACCCCAAATTGATTAGTAGTACTAAATTGAAAATCAAATAAGTCTTGACCTGAAATTCCTTGGTAAAACTTACCGTACTGTCCTTTAAATGAATTGGTTGCATTTGCACCCTCCAATCTAAAGTTAAATTCTTTGTTCATTGGAAAAGGTTTCAAACCACCATAAGGTTTAAATATATTTGGTTGGACATTAGGTGTTGGTTTTTCATATATTACCTTACCTAATTTAGAATCTGAACTAATTTTTAAAATACTTGCAATGTCCATCGACTGAACGGGTACATATATACCTTGGCCAACAGGTAATGTTTCTAATGGATTTATTTCTAAATCAGTTGATGTATAACCCTCAAAAGTTTGTTCTTGAGAACACCCGATTGCTCTTATGGCTTCCTCACTAACAATTTTTTTTACTTTAGGTTCGATTTTAACCGCAGTTTCTAAAAGTTTTTTCTTTAGGTATTGTAGTGTGGACAACCCTGAACCATTTGCTAAACTAATCATGTCTAACAACTGATTAAATGAATTTGGTGGTTGTCTTAAATACCTTTTTTGTTGGGTGGCAATCTTATTTAATTGAGATGCAATATCAGGTATGCTTTCAGATTGAGAATTACCTGCAGTACTTTTTAATTTTTTTGCGGATTTAGATACCTCAATATAGGTCTTTATTGAACTAATTTCACTTTTGGCTGAGTCGTATCCTTGATTTAAATCTGTTGGCATGTTACTTCATTTTGTACGATTCTTCATCGTTTGAAACATCCTTGTCAATCAGATTTTGAATTAAGTCGTCATCCAAATCTGCAAGTGAAAAAGATTCGGTATTGTTATTATTTGATTTTTCCCAAATACTAGATTGTAGTTTTGACAAACTAATTTTTTTCTCAACACATTCGTTAACTATTTTTTGTTGCTTTTCAATCACAGGGCCGATAGTCATCATATCTCCTGGGTCTTTCAACATAGATAACATTTTATTTTGAATTCTGATTGCAGTTTGTCTTTGTTCTACAAGTTCATTATAGATTTCCTGCATTAAAGATAAAATTGAATCTTTAGTAAAATTAATTTCTTTACGTTGAGGTCTTGGCATATCTATAAATACTTTTTAATCTGTTTTCATTTTAGATTGAATCAAAATATATAGTTTCTTAAATCTTTTGATTGAACTACGAATTTCTTTTGTACTTAAATTAGTCATTTCTCTTAAGGATAATAAAATTACATTTTTATTAAATTTATTATTATCCGCACTTGAAAAGATTGATTCGTAATTTTCAAATAAGTCAATTAATGCATACCCAAGTTTAGTTTCATTTTCATTTAGATTTTCATCCTCAATAAAATCTTTTAACTCTTTTAAGTATTGTGTAATTATAACTGTAGTATCTACAACTTCTTCATCTATACGATACATCATGTCTGGTCTTTCCTCGATACTTGCCGACATATCTTCATAAGATACTTTTCGATTAATTTCCTTTTGGTCTTTAATAATTTGACCCATTAGATAATTTTTACAAATAGTACCAAAATAAGAATATGCTTTTTTTTCTTTTGAAGGTTTAAACTTGTCAACCTTAGTCATTAAGAAAGAATGTGTATCGCAATGGATTTCGGTAAAATCCATATCTTTACGATACAATTTGTATCTTCGTATAATTGATGAAATCATCTTATCGAGAGGTCCTCGTAAGTATTCGTTATATATTTTGTTTTTTTCTTCGAAGGTTTGGGCTAATAAAAATCTTTTAACCGCCTCTTCTTCTCTAACATCAAAATAATTTACATTTACCGTTTTCCTACCTCTTTTTTTTGATGAAACATCTTCTGTTGTTGCAGATAGAGTTTCTAACATTATACATTTTCAGATTGGTATTTTATGTTTCTATCATCTACAAAGAAATATTCTTTTTTTGCGGTCTGAACCCAAAACTTAACCTCATCTTCCAACATTTTATTTTCACCAAATTTGTAGTTCCAAAAAATAGAACCTTCTCTCATATTTGTGTGTTTATAACCAAGTCTTGGAATTGTCATGATGGAAACTGAATTATAAGTCAACCTCAATAAAAACTCATATACAAACGTTAACTTAATTGATGATTTAAATCCTCCAAAATCATCAATAACTGATTTTTTAATTACACATCCTGCGGTTTGGAAATTTTGATAATCTTGTAAAGTTTCGTTTGTAAGGAATCCCATTTCTTGTGTAAAATTAGCTGCGAAAGTTGCTTCATTTGTAAAACCTGCAAACATACCTTTTTCATCTGTTTCAACAACAACAGGTAAGAACGCTTGTACGTTAGGGTAAGACTCAATGTATTTCTGTACGTTTTTAAACCATATTGATGAATACTCATCATCAAATTCAAATAAAGAAATCCAAGTACCTTTGGCATTACTGATACCGTAGTTTACTTGACCACTATAATTAGGTTCTTTATCCCACAATAATTTAACAACATTCAGGGATTCAAAATCGTAGTCATTCAAAAAATTTACTAAAGTTTCTTCAGAAGAATGTACAATGATTAATTCTTCAATACCTACGGTCTGTGTTTTAATAGATGTAATTGCCTTTTCAAAGTATTCGTCAAAGTTTCTGGCTTTAGACGATTTAATTGGTAAAATTACGGATAGTGATAATTTAGTATTCATATTATTCTTCGGTTTTAGAAATTTGTTCTTCAAATGAATTTGCTCTAACGTTTAAGTATTCTTCAAATAAGGTAATAACTGTTGAGTCAAATTCTTGTTTATTTGTATATTTTTCAGCTGTTTTTTTCATGTTCTCATACAACTCAGGTTTGATGTTATCTTCTAACCAATTTTGGATAAAGTCGGCAATAAAATCACACATCATATTTGGGTCGGTTAACCACACACCATTGTCTTCATTCATCCACTCAGGTTGTAAGTAAGGTACTTTACCAATTACAGGAACTCCTGACGCCATAGACTCTAATGGGAATGTACCAAAACCACTTTGTTCATCCATCCATACACTAACAAAACAATCTCTTAATGAATTTGCAAATTCTTTTTCAGAAAGACCTCTTAAATCTCTAAATGTGAACCAACGGTATTGTGGGAATTTAAGGTAAAAAGTTTTGATGATATTAATTGCGTCCGATTGTTCTTTAGTGTGAATACCAATAATTGGCATTGCAGGTAATTCCTTAGGGTAAAAACTATCAGTAATTAATGGTTTAACAATATCAAAACTACTTTGTCTCATAACATTTTCAATATATTCTTGTTGTTTTGTTGTTGTAGTGATACATTTGAAGAAACCATACTGCGACCAATTTTGACCTGGTTGAAGTGTCTCAACAATGTAAGAGTAGTTTTGTGTTAATACAATTTTACCACAAGGTAAATTTTTGATTTGTTCCATGATATACCCAAAAAGTTCAGGAATAACAATAAAGTCTTCAGGGGAAATTTCTAAATTTTGACCTTCAATAGATTTATGTGGGATTGACATATATTCTTCATCCATCCATGCAACAACTCCTGCATAGTCATTTTTCTCATGAAGAATAATTGGATTAAACCCCGAGTCTAATAAAGTTTTTGCCATCTGATAAATAAATCTAACAGATGCTTTTGCATTTCCTTTAGTGTCTTGGACTAAGAAATAAATTCTTGATTTCTTATCCCTAAGATTTTTAATTGATTCTTTTACTTTTTCGTTTAACGATGCGTCCATATTAATAATGATTTATAAGTTTTTTATTTAATAAACTGTTGAAAGCTAGTCTAAAGGGTATACTAGTATTTGTACTTGACTTCATTCCTAATTTTTCATCAATGTCTTCATGTTCGGTTAAAATAGTGTCCATTAACATTTTAACCATTTCAAATTTTACAATATTGATTTTCATTTCGGTAGACCCCGACATTGTTTCGTCATCTTCATCTTGTGATGACATATCGAGATATTCTTCTACTTTGTCTAAATCGATATAATAATTTTCTCCTAATACGTTAATCATATAGCTCTGTTATTTTATTATTTAAGTCTTTAAATGTTGTTATAAAATGTTCAACCTCAATTTCTTTATTATATGAGGTTTCATATTTTATAATTGTTTTCTCTTTTGGATAATCTAATAATAGTTTAGGATTCGCCGTAAGTAAAACGTCTACAGAGTCCCAAAGAGAATTTATTGTAGATTCGCTATAAAATTTAACTGTTTCTACTAAACACCCAAATTTAGATATGAAAAATAATGATGCTGGTTTTGACTTACCCATCTCATCCGATACAATTAGAATATCGTGTTTATCTCTCATATCTAAATAAAAATTATTAAAATCCATCATGCTTGAAGTTTCTGTCGAACCGGCATGACCAAAAATTTCCATAGTATGTTCTTTATATAAAAAATTATATAACTCATCCTCATCTTTAAATTTAAGATGGGACATAATGTCCAAAGAAGTTAAATCTGATATTACCTCATAATGAGATTTCTCCTCGTCTTCTTTAAATGGATTATCTAAATACCATTTTTCATATTCCTGTTGGATTTTTTTTAAAGTGTCTCTTAAAACACCATTCAACTCTATTCCGATTCTCATTCTGTTTCGTTATCGTATTTTTGTAATATTTTAGTTATCAGGGGATTTCTCACAATATCTTTTTTGTCTTTAAATTCAAAAGTTGATATTACCTTAGAGTCTCTAAATTTTTCAATTGCATCCCACAATCCGCTGTGAGTTTTATTTTTATATCTATCAGATTGTTCAACATCACCTGAAATAAAAAATTTACTATTAAACCCTATCCTTGTCAATAGAAGTTTCATCTGACTTGGTGTTGCGTTTTGACCCTCTTCAAAAATTAAAATTGAGTTATCAATATTCATACCCCTCATGAATGCCAATGCGAATACCTCAATAATTTCAAGGTCTTTTAATTTTTCTCTAGCTTCTTTTCCAATAATTTTATTCAAAAGATAATAAGATGGAAAAATGTACGGGTCTAATTTTTCTTCGACATTACCTGGTAAACTACCAAGTTTTTCTTCAGCCTCAACCGCAGGTCTTACAATAATTATTTTTTCATATGGTGTGTTTGGGTCTGCCAATAAATCTACTGCTGCTTTCATGGTTATGTAACTTTTACCAACACCTGCAGGACCTGAACACACTGTGACCTCACTTGAGGTTAATGTATCATAATAATTTTTTTGTGTTTGAGTTAAAAACTTTTCTTTTGTTTTTCTCTTAATTATTGAACAAATTATTTCTTTCTTTGTTTTTGCCTGTCTTTCTTCTTGTAAAGAAGGTGTCGGCGTTGGTGACTTTCTTGTTGGTTTTGCCATTATTTAATTTTTTCTCTTTTAGTTTCAGAAATTCCTCTACGATAAATTGATTCTCCCTTATCAGGACTCTCATATATCCATTTCTTATTTGCGACTTGTTCTGAAATCCACTCGTAAGTTTTTTGAAGTCCTACCGATAAAGGTTGGTTTACTTCCCACCCTACTTTTTCTTTGTATAACTTATTATCTGAATTACGACCTTTAACACCTAAAGGACATTTAAATCCGTATTTTTCAACAAACTCATCACCTTCAATATTTTGAATTGAAATATTTTTTCCTGAAATGTTAATTGCCATCGAAGCTAATTGGTTAATGGTTACCATCTCTTCAGAACCAATATTAACAGGTCCAACAAAATCGCTATCCATTAATCTTAATACCGCTTCAACACATTCATCAACGTATAAGAATGAACGAGTTTGTAAACCATTACCCCAAACTTCAATTACACCACCATCTTTAGTTTCTGCTGCTTTTCTACACATTGCTGCTGGTGATTTTTCTCTACCTCCTGTCCAAGTACCTTGAGGTCCAAAAATGTTATGGAATCTTGCCACTCTAACATCTAAACCATAATTTCTATTAAACGCTAAAAATAATCTTTCAGAGAATAATTTTTCCCACCCATATTCTGAATCAGGATTTGCGGGGTATGCTGAAGATTCTTCACAGTTAGGGTTTAATGGGTCAAGTTGATTGTGTTCAGGATACATACATGCAGAAGAAGAGTAGAATACTTTCTTAACTTTCTTTTTAACACATTCATGAACAACATTAAGGTTAATTGTTGCTGAGTTGTACATTACGTTTGCATCATTTTCACCGGTAAAGATATAAAGTGCTCCACCCATATCTGCTGCTAATTGGTAAACCTCATCAACACCATCTTCAATTACTAACTCAACCACTTTAGGGTCTGTTAAATCACCTAAGATAAACTCATGACATATTTCTTCATGTGGGAAATATTCGTGTTTTTTTATATCACATATTCTAACGTGATTTCCTTCATCTTTTAATCTTTTTGCGAGGTGTCCACCTATGAACCCTCCCCCGCCTAATACTACTACTCTTTTCATTAGTTAAAATATTTTTGGTATATGTCAAAATATTCGACAGTTTTTTCAGGAAGTAAATCCCTGTAATTATGTAAATTCTCCAATAAAGGTAAAGTACCTCTATATCCTATTACTTCATTTTCTAAATTCTTCACTAAATCTTGTGGATTTCTTGCTTGATAAACAGATGCTTTTGTAAACATAACAGAGTTAGGGAAGTGGTGTTGCATAACATATGCCCCCCATATGTCATCCATTCTACCTGTGTATGGAAATACTGTGTAGTATTTTAAAACACTTCTATGGATAAACGTATTTTGTGAATTAAATGGGGTTAACTGTTTTGTGGTGAATGGTTCAAAAGGTTTGAACTTAACAATTGGTTTTTTACTTAATCTACAAATTGCGTCGATATCTGGGTCACCATCCCAAAATTCTGCTTGGACCAAAGGTTTAATTTTTGTCTTACCTTTGTATTCAATATTATTTTTTACTTGAAGGTATTCGATTGGGAATCCTCTATGCCATAAATCATTGTGTTCTGTAGTTGAAATTGCATCGAAATAAGGGCAAGAAGTGTTTTCATATTCATCAACTTCAATTTCTTGACCTAACATGATATTATCACCCCAACTATCATATGGGATATTATCGTCATCCACGGTTGCAATAATTTCAGCTCCTTGTTGGTACGCATAAACAAATCCGATATTTCTTCTTTGGATTGTTCTCCATCCGATTATTTCAGATAGTTCAGGATATAATTCTGTTTGTTTGTCAGGGTGTAAATAAATAAAGTTCTTGTAGTGTTTTTCTAAATACTCGTACATGTGATGTGGAGTCTTTAAATCTCCAACAACTACAAATGTGAAATCTTTTTTATCTGCAATATCTCCAAACTTAAGGGTTGCTTCTGTTGGTTCATTAATTGTTGTGGTTACTATAAATTTTTTCATATTAATATATGAGGTAAATGTGATTACCTTCCTTTGTGTTTATAATATTATAATTTGGGTTTATTTCTCTAATTAATGTTTCAAATTCAGATAATGTTGGGAAATTACCTTGACCCAAGTCTCTACAATCATCTATCAACATGACGTGGTCATTACGATTACTTGATTCTTTAATTATTTTTAGTTCTTCTCTTAATGGACCCTCCAACATACTATGAGCATCTAAAAGTATAAAAAATCTCTCATCAGGTAATTCAGATAATACTGTACCAAGTACCTCTCTTGAATCTCCAAACAAAAAGGTTAGGTTATCATGTAGATTACCAATCTCTTCATATAATTGTCTATAACTTTTACCATCATAAGGATTTCTATCTGGGTATAGCTCTACCGTGAATGCTACATCAAAATGTTCTGCTAAAAATTTTGAAGTTCTGGCATCATGAGTACCAGTTTCCACTGCAAAGTTTATGTCACTTAAATTAGGAATTTTATCTTGGTATTGATATAATAAACCTAAAAACAAGTTTGGAATTGGTAAATTTTCTTTGTGAATTCTAGACATATCATCCCATCTTGGGTCTCCATTGTAATCTAAATTTAATTTCATATTAGTTGTTTGTTATTATACATTTTAATACTTGGTCACCATAATCGGCAACTAAATCGAACGCTTTTTGGATATCCTCAAATTTAAACTCGTGGGAAATAATCTTTTCAATTTCATTATCACCTGTATAGTGTTTAACACAATCTTCTAACGTTTGATTAGACCTTCTAACATTTTTAATTGTTAGTTCTTTTGTTCTCATTCTGTGTGGGTTGTAATTGACAAAATCCGCTTCAGGAATACCAATTAATGCAACTTTACCATTAACGGATGAAACATTAATACATCCATCAATTGATTCTGCAGTTCCTCCAGTATCTATTGACATTGTGGTTCCCATACCATTAGTTAATTCTTTGATTTTTTTGTTATAATCGTCGGCCAACAAAAAGGACTCAGTTGCACCAAATTCTTTTGCAAATTTTACTCTATATGGTAATTTATCTACCATAAAAATATCTTTAACACCTGCCTTATTTAATATGGAATACATACATAATCCAATTGGTCCTGAACCAAAAATAGTAGCCGACTCGGTGAACTTAGGTTCAATTAAGTTTGCTGTGTGAAGACAAACCCCTAAAGGTTCTAATAAACTAGCCAAATTGTATGACATTGTATCTGGGATTTTAACTAATTGTAATTCTTCAACAATCACATAATCTGCAAATGCTCCTTGAGCATTCGCACCCATAAAAGTTCCTTTTTCACAAAGATTATGTTTTCCTTTCATGGACCAATATGATGTGACACACGGCATACCAGGTTCAACTGCGACTCTATCACCCTCTTTAAATTTTTCTGACCCGTTTGAGTCAACGATAATACCTGAAGGTTCGTGTCCCATATACATAGGTAAAGGGTTCTTAAAAGAACCCAATCCACCTTCTTTAAAGTAATGCATGTCGGAACCACAAATACCGACAGATTTCATTGCAACTAATATCTGACCTTTATTTAACTTTGGAATATCCTCTTCAAAAATTTCAATTCTTCTAATTTGTGTTAGTTTTGCTACTCTGTTCTTCATAATCAATTAAAGCTTGTTTTAATACATCACAAATGTAATCCACTTCTTTAACCGTTAGTTCGGGATATAATGGAGGGCATATGTGGTGATTACAATAATAATCAGTATTTGGTAAATTTACATAGGAAAATTTTTCTTTATATAAAGGTTGTTGGTGTACAGGTATTTTATATACCTCGCCTGTAAGTGAAATACCGTTTTCTTTACAGTAATGTTTCAACCATGTACCATCGATGGGAGTTGTGACAATAACTTTATAATAAGAACATACTCCATCACCTTTTTGTTTAATGACATTGTATGGAGTTGACATTAAATTTTTATGATATCTTTCAAGTAACATTGTTCTCTTTTCAATTCGTGATTCAACTCTATCACATTCGATACTACCTAATAACCCTATGAATTCGTTAACTTTAAAATTATTTCCGTCAGGATTCACAATAATACCTGCGTCGTTTATATCCCTACCAAAATTCTTTAGTGATTTCATCTTTTCGTAGTATTTTTTATTGTTAGTTGAAACAATACCTCCTTCACCTGTGGTCATTACTTTAGTCGGAAAAAACGAAAAACACCCAATGTCTCCAATAGTACCTGCTCTATATTTCCCACGATATGATAGATGTGCATGAGCAGCGTCTTCAATTAGAGGAACTTTCATTTTTTTACATAAATCAACAATCTTTGATATTTTATGTGAGATAATACCACCAATATGAACAATAATGACCGCACCAACATCTTCGGTTAATTTAGATTCCAAATCTTTTGGACATAAAGAAAATGATTCACTTTCCATATCAACTAATTCAACAATACCACCTGAGTTTGTAACCGCAACACTTGTTGCAAAGAAAGTATTTGAAGGTATTAATACTTTTTTACCTTCAACATTAATTGCCTTTAATGCTAATTCAATTGCGGTTGTACCATTTGAACATGACATGGTATATTTTGAATTAATCAATTTACCAAATTTATCTTCGAATTCTGATACATATTTTGATTCACCTAATGGTCTATCGGATGATAAAATATCCCATGAACCTAAAATAAATTTTAGTTTTGATTTAATACCGAAATTAAGTTTAAAAATTGGAATTTTAATTTTTTTCATAGTTATAATTTTTTTTGATTTTTGATGGTATTCCTGCAACCATAACATTTGATGGTACATCAACGATAACAACCGAACCTGCGGCAACCGTAGAATCATCACCTATTTTTATTTTAGGTATAATTGTAGAACCCGCACTTATAAATGAACGTTTACCTATTTTAACATAACCACATAATGTTGCATTAGGGGATATTTGAGTAAAGTCGTCAACAAAACAATCATGTTCGACAATCGAACCTGTATTAATTATGGTACAATCGCCAATGTATGCATCCACATGAATTACAGAGTTAGGACAAATTAAATTCCCGTTACCAATTCTTTTTGCAGAAATAATCGATGATGGGTGAATGCAATTTAGAGGTTCTTTACCTGTATACGATTTAATCATTTCATAGTGGTCTTGTCTCATTTTATTATCACCAGTGGCGATAAAGTAATCTATGTTTGGTAGTGATAAATGTTCAAGAGCCTTATCAATAGTAGGATATATTTTATTATGTGTTATATCATCTGAAAAACACTCAACGTAATATAATACATGGTGTGGATGAGTTAAGTTAAAAATGTTGGTTGCAATTTTCGCACCTGCAGAACCCCCAATAATAAAAATAGATTTTGGTTCACTCATATAATTTCAATTGGTAAATCTTCATTAAACATTCCCCAATCATCTGTGTTTTCAGTATTGGTAAATTTTTGAATAATTTCTTCTTGATTGGACATAGGTGCAATTTCTTCATCATCATCTCTATCACTATTTTTTCCGTGATTTAGATGGAATATGTAATGTTCATCTAAAGTTTTTATTGTCGAATAAAATGATGCCTTTTTCATTACATTAGTGTCAATACCACATCCAAATAATACCGACTCTTCAAAACCTTTCATTTTTTCCCAAACATTTCTATGACCTATCTGATAATCACCGCAACATACAATCAACGACCATATGTCAGTGTTGTCATCGATTTTTGGTTTCTGTTGATATGAATCTCGATTATTCCAAATCGTATTATATAACTCATTAAAATTAGAGAATCCTAAATGGAATCTCTCGTCAATATCTCGTCTTGGTACCGTATAAAAAGTGTTTTCATCTAGCAATGAATGATTTAATGGGGTGGATATTATATCAATATTTGTTGATATAATGTATTCACCTTCAGACCTCCTAATACCTACATTTCTACCTATAGACTCAATCATACTATATTTTGAATAATTAGGGTATTTTTTCTGTAATAGTTCTTTAGGTACTTGAATACTTTTTAATTTTTTGGTGTGAGGTAAATTGTGTTTAATATTACTAATAATACTGTTACCATCTTTTGTTTTCCAGTCTACAAAAATAACTTCATCGTGACTTTCAATTAGTGAGGTTAAACACATTGTTGCTCTATGGTGTAAATTACCACCATAGTTATCGTTTTTTGATGTTAGTACTGCGGTTGTCTTCACTTAAATCTTTTTAAATAGTCTATCACAGAACATTTTACCAGTAACACTACTTCTATGTATTGTACTATCTTTGTAATGTTCAAAACCCATTTCGTTTATATATTTAGTTACCGCCAAATCAGAATCTGAATTTAAATCGGAAACTTCAATAATAATGTATGTGAAACTTCTTAACGAATCACCAATACCTTCAAGTACTTGTAATTCAGCTCCCTCAGTATCTATGTTTAATAAATCGTAATTATTAAAATCCAAACCTTCTCGTTCAAATAAAGTTTTAATTGTGATTGTTTTAGTTTTTATAGGTTTACCAATTTTTTCAATTAAAGAGCTTGAATCAGGATTAGAAGGTGGACAATATAAGTCCATATCTAAATCGTCAACATTCCATGCTGCCAAATTGTAAATTTTTTGGCCAAATTGCTCAATTTCTTTTTTGAACATATTATAAGAATTTGGGTTGGCCTCCAAAAAAATTGAGTTACTACCACATACGTGTGCATATTGTTTTGCTTCCCAAGCATCCCAAGCCCCAATGTGTAAAACACCTTTAGGTTCCCACTCTAAATTATAAAATAAACCTTTATTATTACCGAAATTATCAGTACCGACAGGATTAGGGTCTTTATCCCAAAATGCTCCAAATAAGCTCATATTATTTATATTCTTTATAATCTTTAACTTCTTTAATTTCAGAAGAAGTTAAATCGTTTATTTTATTTTTTAATGAAAATCTTTCATCATTAGTGTAGTAAACTTTTCTTGCTAATTCAATAAACACAGAATCAAACACTTTAGTAGTTTCAATTACCCTTAACTCATCTTCAATCTCCCAAAGTTTTGAATTAACATCGACTAACTCGTGATAAAGTTTTGATATATCATTATCGTTTAAAAAATAAGAAGCAACGTTATAAAGTAATTCAAATTCTTTATTAATAAGTTCTAATTTTTCAGGATTAGAAATTTTTTGTTGTTTAACTCTAAGGATTGATAATTTATCGATTAATTCTCCAGTGCTAATAGGTATTGTTATCATAAAACATAATTTAAATCTTTATCAAACATGTGTTCTACTTGGTGGAAACTTGGAGGGTTATGTCTTGAATAAACTGTAACATTTTTTAACCCAAGTTTTGATATAATATAAAGTATTGAGGTTTCCACAGTATAGATGTGTTTAGCCTTTAATAATAAACCAATCCAGTCAAACAGATTATCCCAACCAAGATACTCCATCTCAATTGAGTTTTCATAAGTACCCATATGAGGACATGGTTTAGAATTAGGTGGGGAACCAAAATTCCTATTAACTAATACAAAATCCTTATCGTTTACATTATAATGGTCGATTAGTTTTTGTTCTCGTTCTAAATTACGCTCAAATGAAAAATACTCTAACCAATCCGAATAATCCATGTTCATCATTTTGTATTTGGCGTGCATTACAGAATCGTTAGGGAAGTGTCTATCAAAATGTTGTATCGGCAAATACAATAAATCTTCTGAAAAATAAATTGGTTTACTATACCCCTCGTTATATATGTTCTTATGTGGAAAATTTGATGTTTCATTAACAAATGTTAAACCATCCACTTTAACATAATCTTTTATAAATTCAAATTGTTCGATTACTGGCCAAATAATATTATACCCTTCAGATATTAAATTTTTAGCAATTTTTTGAGTAAAGAATATATCACCAATTCCCGCTGGTTGACGAATTATACAAGTTTTAGACATAATTGATTAAGTAGTTTTCATAAATCCAATCGTCAAGAACACTGTATTTTTGTACTCTATCGTAATTATCTTTTATTGCGTCCATTTTTGAGTTGTATAATTCTTCAGTTAGATTTGTAACATCAAATTCACCTTCAAAAAATATGATACCATCGGGATTAAAATATTCTATAACTTTTTTAGTTCCCATATAAATTGGAATTGTCCCTGTTGCAAAACAATCTAATATTTTTTCAGTAAAATATGTATCATATGTATCGTTCTCAACACAGAATGAAAAACGATAATCTTTTAGTCCAATTTCTTTATTTGGGATTTCCTGAATACCTCTACCATAGACATCAATTTTATCTATGTTTGCCATTGCAAAATCATGTCTAATTTCGTGTTGTCTTGTCCATCTTTTATTTGAGGTAATCATAGACGCCATTTTTGTTTTTGGGTGAATACCAAATTCTTTTATATAAGAGCCATAAGCCGGAGTCCATTTAAATTTGGGGTGTAATGATAATAATTCATCGTTATGTGTCCATATTTGTTCAAAAGTGTTTAAAACATCATTTAAATTGTTTTTAATGTTATCTACAGCACCACCATCAAATTTCTTTGATTCTAAAACCCATAAGAATTTCTTTTTATTACCCCCATCAATTTTGTGGTCTTCAATTCCTTTAAAAAGGTCATTATCTAAATACACTGAAATAGGGTTATCATAACTATTAAAACACCACTCAATATGTACTGGTGGTTTATTTGCCGTAGACCCTTTGTCATGTGCAAAATTTCTTGATAACATATTTAACTTAACCATCCGTCTTCGTATTTTACTTCTAATACCGTCCAATTTGATTCATAAATATCTTTGTAATTTTGGGGACCTCTAGGTCCAAACCAAATTGATGGTGCAATTATTTTTTTATTTGGGTTTGTGTTAAGGAATGTACCCCACCATGAAAATGTAGAGTTAACCATAATATGATTTTTACATAAAGACATTAACCACATTTCTCTATAATCCTCATCATCAACGTAAGTAACATTTTCAAATTTAAGATTATCCATAACCCAATTTTTGTCATCACTGAAAACAAAAACATGAGTATAGTCCCCAATCTCTTTCAATGCTCTCTCAACATATTTTTCATTCGCTATTGGGTGAATATCGGGATTCATAAAACAATCACCTCTACGGATATGAATTGACAAAGTATTTTCTTGATTTAGTTCAGGGTATTTCTCATACATTTCGGAAACAAATTCTTCAGTCGGAGAGAATATTTTTCTAATTTCATCATCAAACCCTAAAAAATTTTTACTGCTTTGGAAGTATCCGTCAAATACTGTGTCGTGGTCTTTTGGGAAAACATCAATATATTCCCAAGGACCCTCCACAACTTTTTCAAACCCTTCAATACTCTCCACAAATTTTAAGTTTCTAAAAACATTGTTGACATAATTTGAGGCTTGTCTACCTTGCATTGGGGTCCATGATTGAGGTACAAAAACAACTTCTCGGTTATACTTCATACCCTGTGCCAATGCGTGAGCAGCTTGGAATACTTGATTACCAAGACCACCCATTAAATTACACGATATTAAATTGCTCATCTAATTAATTTATTTAATTTTTGTTTATTTCTTATAATATTTGCACATCTTGATTGTTCTTGAAGTCCTCCACCAGATGCACTACCGTCCTTATGGTCATTATACGGTGAACTTCCATTATAAACATAAACCACTTTTGGATTAAATCTATAGTGCTCTTCACCTGACAGTTCTAAAAGAGGAATTGTATATGCGACATCGGCTGCAGATTTAAAATATGAACCATCTTCGTCTTTGAAATATTCTTTGGGGATAGATTTCCAAAGAAAGGATTTCCAAGTTCTTAAATGTGAAAATGTGAATACTGCCGACCTAACATTATTTGGATTCGCCTTTGAAGAAAATCCTTGTGAACCGTTAGTATACATAAAAGAACCATTAGTTAACCATACGGATTTGTCCGAGTAAATTTTTCTAATATCACCTATCACTTCATTACCCAACAAAAAATCATCTCCATCCAATTCAACTACAATATCTTCATCATCAAACGTTGATATCAAGTCATCTAAATTTTTTAACTTAAATTTTTTTTCTTGATTTGAGATTAATTCAAACCTTTCATCGTCTCCTATTAGTTTTTGAACTACGGATACAGTATTGTCTGTAGACACATCATCTATAAGATAAACTTTAAAATCTTTATCGGTTTGGTTCTTTAATGTTCTGATACAGTTTGGAATATATTGTTCTGCATTCCAAAAACAACTTACAACTTTAATCATTATTGTAAATTAATTTTAAATCCTTCAGGATTTGTACCTGGTTTAAAAAACCTAAGTCTACCATTATAAGATTCACTTAATGAATTTAATTGTTTGGAAACCGCATCAATTTCTATAACGTTGACCGAATAACCTTCAGTTAATAAATCGATACATAATTGGAACTGTTGTGATTCTTCGGTAATATCCGTACCTTTTTTGTATGTGATATAGTTCATAACAAATGGTACTGATTTATCGGGGTTTTTGTTGATGTAGTATTCTTTTAAGAAATTAGCATGCTCTTTATTAAAATTATCCACAGTTAATGGTAAGTTTAATTCCATACCTAAATTTTTTGCGTAATATCCCAAAGCTCTATTATCTCTAGGAAGACATGGTCCCCCAAATCCAAACCCATATTTCATGTATTTTTTACCAACTCTGGTATCTCCACCTATTGCGGTTAAAACCATATTAATTTCATCTTCCAAACCAGCTTTAACCATGATATCGCCCATCATGTTCGCATAACTAATTTTAGTAGTTAAGAAACAATTAATCCCGATTTTAGTTAATTCTGCAGCTTTAGGGGTCATTACGTAGGCGTTTACTGCAGTAGTTTGGATTCTCTTATAGATTTCAATTAATTCATTACCTAATTCAGTATAATCAGTACCTATTAAAACTATGTCAGACTCTTCAAGACCTTTTACGATTTCACCTTGTGCAATAAATTCAGGATTATATGCAACTTGGATATTAAACATATTCAATCTTTGTTGTACTTGTTCAGTATCACCAGGATTTGTTGTACATCCTACAATAACTTTTTTACCGTACAGTTGAATGTCTAAACTATTTGCGGTGTAGAAATCAGACACCACTTCAAAAACTTTGGCGGTATCATAGTTACCGTCTAAAGTTGACGGAGTGGCAACAAAAATGAATATGATATCTGAATTTTCAATTACTTCAATATTATTAGTTGTTGCACTAAATTTAGTCGTGTCCAATAACATTGATTGGACTAAAGGTTCATTAGTTATACAAATTTTTTGATTAAGATTAAAAACATAATCTTCTCTCACGTCAGATACTAATACGTCGTACCCATTTTTTTCACAAAGTAGCGCAAATGTTAGACCAAGTCTTCCTGCACCAATAACACCTATTTTCATATAATTTCGTTTTCTCTTAAATCAAAAATTGGGATTGGAACCATTTTATGTTTATTTTTTTGATTAAAGTTTTGATATATGTTTAATATATTATATTCTTTTTCAGTGTAAACTGATTTACTCTGACCATATTCCATGGCCCATTCTAGTTCTTCATATGTTGCACCTATTTGAGTCTCATCAACTCTATTGTCATCCCATAGACCATCAGTAGGTTCAGCGTCAATAATCTCTTGAGGTACACCTAAATAACGTCCAAGTTCCCTTACTTCTGATTTGTATAAATCTGCGATAGGTGAAATATCGACACCGCCATCACCATATTTTGTATAAAATCCAACACCAAAATCCTCAACTTTATTTCCTGTACCAACAACAATACCACCTAAACTTGATGCAATTTGATATAAAGTAATCATACGAAGTCTTGATTTACTATTGGCAAATCCCAAATCAGACGAAAAATTAGGTGACATCAGTTTATTAAATGAATTATAAATTGGACTTAAATCTATTTCATCAGTATTAATCCCAAATGACATGGAAAGGTATTCTAATTGTTTCTTCGATAATTTTGTGTTATCGGAATTGGAGTTAATTGGCATTCCAACGGCAATTGTATCAATACCCGTTAATGCACATAATGTTGACACGACTGCGGAATCAATTCCACCTGAAACACCAACAACTAATGTTTTAATATTTTGATTATCTGCATAATCAATAATCCATTTTTGGATTTTTCTTGATAGGTTTTCGTAATCAACTATTCGGTTCATTCTAAAATTTTAATGTATTCATCTTTTATTTGTTGTGCAACATTCATCGCATAATATTTTTCAATATCACTTGGTGGATTGTATTTTTCTTTAGATAAGATAAAACCTCCCTTATCCACCTTATATATCCAACTTGATTTACCACACATCCAACTTTCAATAGTTGTTCTACCCAATTGAATTCCTGCGGTTTCGTAAGATTTTAATATAAAGTTCTCTACATTCCAAGTTGATTGGAAATGTTTCACATGGTCTTCTAACAGGACATTTTCCAAATAATTACCATTATTCTCACCAACCAACCATAATTCTTTTCCAATCTCCCTGGTGTATTCGATTAGGTCTAATATTGTCTCTTTTCTCAAATAGTCAATTGTACCAACAAATAACACATAATTTTCTTCAGTAACATCCTTTGATTGAAATTTTTCATTATCAACAGGATTGTATATTACCTCAACCATTTCTTCAGGTATTTCAAAATTATTAATAATATGTTCTTTAATTTCTGGTCTAATCGCAATGTATTTTTTAATCGTTGGGTCGGTAACAGGGTCTTCTAAAGAAATGACTTCAGAGTGTATTGCCGAAATTTTTGGTAATTCGGGGTACATGTTTAATATCCGTTCTGCAACAGGTTTGTGTTGGAAATGAACAATATCATAATCAACATCAGAAACCCGATATAACATATTTGGTGTTGAAGGTTTAAATCCTTCAGGTGTATTCATACCCCACTGACCGTCCCCAAGTTTAAACCCTGGTGCATTTTCAAATGAAACACACTTAATACCAAGTTTTTTTGCCATGTCTGTTACAGGACCCCCAATTTGAGAAAGAACGGTAACACTACAATTTAACTTAATTAGACTTTTAGCCAATTCAAATACGTAAAGTTCTGAACCCGTGAAATTTCTAAATGAAATACAAGATAATAATACCTTCAATCTTTTATTTTTATCAAAAGGAATTTTAGTTGGTAAAGACTGACCATATTTCTCAACAAAGAATTGTCTATTATCTTCCCATTGTTGGTTTGTTTGGCCTATTGATTTGTGTGTGATTCTAACATTACTAATAACACCAACTTTAACATTTTCCAAATAGTTTCTATAACAAAATGCGATGTCATAAAAGTGGAAACCTTTAAAATCTTCATCAAATGTGTGTTTGATTCTTGATTTACTTAGCGCTATAAACAAACCGTCAACAATAACTGTAGGTTTAATAGACTTACCGTGGTCATCAGAATATTTTGAAGTCCATTTTTTACCTTCATTTTCATGATTAACAATTCCAATCATGGTTTTTCTATTGTCCCACCATCTACCAGTTTCTGGCATGTTGGTTGTTCCAGCAACTCCTAAAATACCAAAATCACTTTTTTCAAAGTGAGTTTTAATTTTATGAAACCAACTTGAAGTATCAAAATAAATGTCGTCGTGACACAATACTACGATATCAGTTTTAGATTCATTTAATATCTCATTATATGTTTCAGATAATGACTTCTCACCATTATTTATTTTTTCAATCACTTCAATTTTTTTGAACCCTGAACTTTTTTTCAAGTATTCAATAAATTTTGGGTTGTGTTCTCTTGTTGAATATCCTACTGTAATCATTTTGTTATGTATTAAATTCCTGTACTACCAAATCCGTTATCCCCTCTATCCTTATCCTCAATAGAACTTACATTTTCAAAATTAACATATTTCGCATTAACTACGGGACATAAAACTGCTTGTGCAACTTTCATACCTTTTGGTATCACTACCGTATGGTTATTAGTATTAAATACGATTACTTGAATTTCTCCTGTATAACCTTGGTCAACAGTACCAGGGGTATTAAGAACAGTCAATCCTTGTTTGATAGCTAAACCACTTTTAGGTCTAACTTGTATTTCATATCCTTCAGGAAATGAAACTTTAATACCTGTTGGGACAAGTATTCTACCAAAGGGTCCAATTTCTAAATCTTGTGTTGAATGTAAATCAAAACCTGAATCAGACGGGTATGCGTATTTTGGAAAAACTGCATCGGTAGTAGTCATTTCTACCTTAACATGTTTAGTCATGGCTTGTTGGTAAATCTCATCCTCCAATTCCTCAAGTCCAAGACCTAACAAATCCTCTAATTCTTTTTGATATTCATCATCAGGTTCAATACCCGCTTCAGATTTAATTTTTTCAAATTGTTTTAGGATTTCATCGTACATTTCGGAGTTCAACCCCATCTTATTTAAGTTTTCCATTATTTTAACGTGATTAATTTTTTTATAACATCAATCAATACAGATACGTCTTTTTCACAGTATTTTACAATACCCTCAATATCTTTTTTAATCCAAAATGCCTCATGAACTTTATTACCTGTGACTTCCATTGTTTTAGATGACTCAACACCTAAACAAACACACATCAATTCAAGGGACGCAATTGAACCGTACCCTCCGTATTGCCAAACTTCTTTAGTATCCAAGGCTTTAATTTCCCATGGTTTAGTGTCATGACCTGGTAAAATTTTTGGTGGCATAATTCCATTCATAATCATACGTTTGGCTAACATTGGAATATCAAATCCTTTAACATTATGACCACATAAGAAGAATCCAAGTTCACCAACTCTACGAAGAAGTTTTTGAACTTCTAATAACATTGTCTTCTCATCCTCATTACTAAATGATTGCATTTTGACTTCACCTTTTTCTGTGACAAACGCCACACTAACACAGGCAATTCTTGCAAATTCAGGTACCAATGCAGACCTGTTAACAAACATTTGACCAACACCTTTATCGGCGTCTTCGGGAAATCTTTTTTGGAACCAATCAAAATAATGTTCAAATTGGAATGACAGAGGTTCATTTTCTTTAACTAAAGTTTCCCAATCGGGGTATACCCCAACGGTTTCGATGTCTAAGAATAAAATTTTGTGTAAAGGAATATTAATCATTTTCTACTAAATTAGTTATTTCGGGATTTTGTTTTAAAGTTTGTATTGTAATTAAGTCTTTGATTTTTGTAGTTGACCATCCGTGAGAACGAGTTGTATAAACGACATCAATAGGTAAATGGTCGCCTGTAAATCTTTTTCCTATGTAATCATCTCCAAGAATTCTTACATCAGGTTTATAGAATTCAATCATTCTTAACAAATCATCTTCATCGTCATAACAAACAACCTCATCAATGTATTTGATAGACATTAATGTTCTATAACGTTCATATAATGGAACTACAGGTTTATATTTGGTAAACCTTGTTAATGAAGGGTCTCTCTGTAAGAACACGATGAAATAATCACAATGTTCTTTAGCTGCTTCGAATGTGTATATGTAACCAGGATGTAATAAATCAAAGTTACCTGCAGTGAATCCTATTCTACCTTTTTTTGAATCCATATTATTTGATTAAAGATTTATAAAATTCCGCTCTGTTTTTGGTAACGACATTTAAATCATATGTGTCTTTAACTGTCTCATATAGTCTTTCACCCATATCTTTAACCATGTTAGGGTTTTCAACAAGTTTTTTGATATACTTTGCCCAATCAGAGTGATTTCTATTTTCATCAACCAACATTGCATTACCGTCAACAAAATTACCATGGTCTAAACAATGTTTCAAATCTAAAGTATATGGACCTAAATCGGAAGCAATAATTGCTTTTTTATAGAAACCTGCCTCAATAACTTTAAGTTGTGATTTCATACGGTTAAACATGGTGTTCTTGATTGGTGCCAATGACACGTCAAACTTTGAGTAGTTTTTAGCGTATGATGTTACGGGTTGTGTCCAAACTCTTACGTATGATTCATCAAGTTCATTCGGGTATTTTTCTTGAGTATATTTTAACAAATATTTCTTGTAGTCCTCAGAGACCAAAGAATGATTTTGAGTGAATATTTTTTCATATTGAGCCCAAACGGTTTCGTGTGGAAGAATATCTCTCTTTTTATGCTCACCTGTTTGTTGATTGATTTCAGTTACAGTACCTCGTGTATCGAATCCACAAAGAACAAATTGTAATTTATCTTTTAAGTGTGTGATTTTAGCCAAAGGAGAATCTAACAACTGTAAATCGTGTAAGTGGGAAGAACCCCCTAACCATCCAATTCTAAGTCTATCTGATTCTAATGTTGGTTCTTTGAACTGTGGTTCATTTGGATTAATTGCGTTTGGGAACACAACAACATTCTTATTTAATTTTTTAATTTCATTCGCGAATAAATTTGTTGTGGTGGTAACGTAAGACGCTACTTTAAGATTTGCAACAATTTTCTCGTTAATTTTATTGAATCGAATTATATCGTGAATTGGGTGTTCTTTACCTGGCATCCAATAATCGTCAATATCACAAATAGTAATTACGCCTAACGAATTTAACATTTGGATTAATCTATTTGCCTGTTCAAAGTCGGGTCCAATACTTCTATGGAATGCAACTATTTGATAGTTTTGCCAAAATGAAAAGTCATCATATGGTGGTTCATATACGATATCTACATGGAAATCGTTAGGGTATAAATTCTGTAAGAATACGTGAGGGTCCACAGACCTAAATTTACCCACACCTGTTCTATCGGATGGGACTACTAAAACTTTGATTTTTGACATTATTAATATATTTGTTCAAAATATAGTAATTGTTGTCGAATAAAGAAATACGTTAAGACAATTTTTTGATTTTGGTTACTTTACCTTCAAATACGTGTTTACCAACTTTGAAATTAAACACTTCATTTGATTTTTCAGAGCTTTCCACTAACAACCCATTTTCTTTTAAGGCATTGTTAACTGCTTCATTAATCATTTTTTGAAGTAATTTATAGTCAATATTACCTGATGGTTGTGTTTGTTGTTGAACTTGTTTTGGTTTTGCGGATTCAGGTAAGTAATTACCGTCATTCTTTTTCATTAGTCTCGCCGCTTTTTCAACCAACTCATTAGATATTGTTGCTGTTTGTTGTTGTGGTTGAGCAATTGGATGTTCCATCATTAACCTTTTTATTTCATCAGGTAATTTAGAATTCTTAATTGCGTCTACAGTAGGAACACCAACTGGCTTTGTATTCTCCCTTGGTACGTTAGACAAGTAAGGTTGTTGTGGTGATGATGTTTCTTGTAAAAATTCCGCAGGAATATTATACTTTGCGTTTGGGATATCAAACGTTTCAGGTGAATTTAATTGTTGTAATGAAGTTGGTGGTAATCCACCATTCATAGAATTTGTTGATTTTATATTATCTGCTTTATCCATAATTGCTTTAGATAAAGCCAATTTTTCCATTAATCTGTCCATATTATGTTATATTTTCTTCTTCAGGTGTTGGTGGTGTTTGAGGTTCTTGTGGTGTTGGTTCTTGTGGTGTTGGTTGTTGTGGTTGACTTGGATTATCAAATCTTGCGTTTATGATGACACTAACCATGCTCTTATCACCATTAAAATTATAACCAGGTCTTGGTGTATTGTAAACCTCACCAGTTGGTTTGTTTGATAGTATTTTATCTAATCTGAACAATCTCCAACCTGGTAATGGTTGTTCTCCTTTATAACCTGTATGAGATGCCCCCTCACTATCCCAAGCTCTTAATACTTTATTTCCTGCTTTACTAACTCCTAAACACACAGGTTCAATTTCACGAAGTCCTCTACCACCTGGTTCGTCACCATCGTAGTAAATTACAACAACTTGTCGTCTCTTAATGGCATCTACAATACTATCTAAAGAAGCGATTTCATATATTAAACCTTTAAGTGCGGTTTGAAGTTTCATTAGAAATTAGGATATGTTTTTGATGAATTAAATTTGTTAATTTTAATTTCGTTTTTTCTTTCAACAACGTCGTCGATAGTACCTGCATTTACATTGTAAACATCCAAGAATGCACCAGTACCTCTACCCATGGAGTCACCATCTGCGACAGCATCTCTGTTTACTGATGAGTATTCATTACCAACTGCATTGTAATCGTTTTTAGGAATTAACTTAGCTCTTTCTTGGTCAGCATACGCAGTAAGTGCGTTTGGTTCTGTTTGACTTAAATCTACTGTAATTTTAGTCGCCATAATTTTATATTTTTGATATTAGTTCGTTTATTCTCTTAACACTTTCATTAACCGATGGATTGTATTTGTCCACGGTCTTTGAGTGTTCTTGAGATGTTCTTACATTTGTAAAATCTTTTTTCTCATGAGGGTCAATAAACTGATTCATCATACCTGCATTCATTTTATTGGTTTTTGTATTTTTAATGTAATCCCTCATTTTTCTAAGTTCATTATCCACCCAATTTTTCATTTCAACACCACCATTTAAAATAAATGAAGGTTCTTTTTGGTTTCCTTTGAAATTATCAAAAAAGTTTTTAATTCTTTTTAATTGTTTATATGATATGAATTTCTGACCTTGGAGTTCTTTATTTCTATTGAACCCTTCAGTATTTTCATCTGCACCTTTAACCATATGAAAACACTTTGTCATGTGGTCTCTTTTGTCAGACGGAAACTCAATTTCTTTATCGTATAAACTTTTATTCACGTGTTTTTAAATATTTAATTATCATATTTTTAGAGTAACCCGCCTTATTCAATTGCTTTGTCAACGACTTCAAGTTTTTCTTAATAAGTTCAGGTAAATCGTCAAAGTCCTCAATATCTTTTTTTGAAATTTCAGAATCATCGGATTTTTTCTTATTCATTAAAATATCTTCCACAACTTTTATCATCTTTTGTTTTTGTATTTCAGATAAAGTTGCTCTTGTGATAAAATTTTTATCTTTATAATATGGTGATTTTTTATCTTTCTCACCTGTAGGGTCTTGACCTTTTTGTTTTGTTCTTTCTTTCGCTTCATCAGGTTCCATACCCATTTTTTTAACTAAGTATTTGAAAGTTTCTTCACCGTCCATATTCTCAGTTTCTTCATAACCAAATGCTCCTGACATATCAATTTCTTTAAGTTTAGGAGCATTTTTACCATAATTGATTTCATAGTCATCATCATCAGGACACATATTTGTTTTTCTACCACTCGGACTAATATGTTCAGGACAGATAGATTCCTCAACAGATTCCCCATAATATGTTCTATATCCACGAGAAATTGGGTCGTTGGTAATTCTTGCGGCAGCAACAGTTTGGTCCATGGTTTTCTGTGGGTGTAATCTTGGGTCAAGGATTGGAATTTTTGAATTAGACAACGCCCCATCCAAGTTTACCAATTCTTCCAAATCTTTTTTCAATCCTTTAGTGGATTTAATTTTTTTCTCTTTGGCAACTTTTTTAAGGTGTTTCTTAACTTTTTCACCCTTGCTTTTTTCGAAATGAATTACCTCATCTTTTTCACGGGCTTCATTCAAATTTCCTTCTACTGAGAAGTATAAAGAATACTTATTCCCTTTATCTCTCAATAAAAAATAATATGGTGACGAATAAAATTCTTGGTCTGTATTAATCATCTCTTCTTTTTTTATCTATAAATACTAGCTCATAAGGTATTTATCATTAGTATATGGCATATCAGAATATTAATCAGTATAATTTTCGTAGATGGGGGATAAAACCTGTGAACGAAGTAACCGATATTTGTTTAGCATCGGACGAGAGGGATTATGACCAAGAAGTCGTTTTTTCGCCATTATTAATTGGTTATAACGATGGGAATAGAATGCCATTCAGGTTTGATTTTAATAGTTCGGGAACAACTCTTTGCCAAACATCTGCGTGTTCTTTTGATTATCAAACTATTGTTTCAGAAAATTATTGGAACCCTGATGATGTTGACCCCAACTTTTGTCCAATAGTGACAAATTTATGTGATGTAGGATTGACAGGGATTGATAACGGGTTAGTCCAAAACATGTCGGGTGAGACAATACAGGTAACCACAGGATTATATACAAACAATTCAGACAAATATAGTAGATACAAATACGATAGGAGAATGAAACTTCACCCTATCACAGGATTTACAACAACCTCAAATCGTTTATGGAATGATAATTCATATTCATATAACTTATCTTATGTGAATACTGGCGGAAATGTTGGGTATGTTGCAAGATTAAATGGAGGGTTCTTCCAAGGGTTTTACAAATTAGCAGGATATGACTATCAAGTATTCCCACAAAGAGTTCCGTTAGGTTGGACTGCAGAGTTTTTATTAAAATATAGATGGACAGGTGATACGTCTGTTGGATTAAATGCCAGATACCCTGATAATAAAGGAACATTCTTTTATATGGGGGCAAGAGCCGAGAATAAATTCTATCATTATGCTGATGGTAGTCCTGTTCAAGATACGGGATATACAAGAGTTACATCAGGTTTGACTTGTATGCACACTTGTGGTTGTGCAAGTACTGCAAATACATCTTCGGATTGTATGCAGGTTTACCAACCTTCAGGTGGGACAATAACAACTTGTACTTGTGGATGTCCTTGTGATTGTACCACAACTGCCAAGTATCCTGAAAAAGACCCGTTATATGATGGGGTTTCAAATGCCCTATCATTAAGATTAAGTGGGGACACAGGTAGTCCAAGATTATGTGTGAAAACATACAGAATAACTGGTGGGTGTGAAAGTACTGGAACTTGTCTTACAGGTTTAACTTATGTGACAGGAACATCACTAACCGAATGGTGTTCAACAAGAGGAATCTTTGATGATTGTTCAGGAACAACATATCAAAATGTCGAACATTGGGTTCAAATTGATGCGGTATTCCAAAGATACGAATGGTTTGACACCTGTGACTTATACGATAAAGGTGGGTTAGGTCTGTTAGTTAAGGATGTTTATTTTGCAACTTTAGAAAATAGAAGTGTTACTCTTATTGAACCTCCAATAACTCGTGAACAACCTTATGACCCAGCATCGACTGAAGTAGTAACATTTAACGACATGTGGACCGAAGAACAAAAATATAGATTAGGTACACTTAAATTTTATGTTAATGGAAAGTTATTCATGGTAACGGAAAACTTTGAAGAGATAATTCCAAGACTTTTAAATGTTGAGAAAGAAAAACAAATAGGGGTCGGATATAACATTTCAATCGGAGGTGGAACTCAAGGACTACACGATAATTTAACTTTCTCAGGCGGATGTCCTGAAACAATTGACGAAATTGTTTACCAGCAAGACCCTGAATGTTTAACGACATACGATTTAAATCATACAATATATTCAGGATTAACAACACATGTTAAATTAGAGGAATATTTTGGTGGAAGTATGATTGGGGATATTAGTGCATTTAGAATGTATACAGAACCATTAAATGCTTCTCAAATAAAACACAATTTTAGAATACTTCAGGCAAAATACGATTTATTAAATCCTGATTGTCTTAACTGTAGAATTCAAATACCTGCAAATGATTTGGTTTATATATTCATACCAAGGAATGATTTGTATTATTTGAGTGTACCTGCAAATGATTTATATTATCAAACACTATAATAATGAGTTGCTATTACTATAGAATAACCAATTACAATAATGTCCAAGAAGGTTTTTATCGATGGACAGGGTGTACTGGTATTGTCAGTGTTACGGGAGTAAACCCACTGCAAACCAGTTATGTGTGTGCCGATGGATTATATGTGGAGAACTACGCAGCTCCATTGGACGTTGTTAATATGGGAGTATGTCCATCAAATACACCAACTCCGACAATAACTCCGACTCCAACTCAAACATCAGTAACCCCAACCCCGACTCAAACATCAGTAACTCCAACTCAAACGCCTACACCGACTCGAACTCCTGTTATAATTTATCGTTATAACTTAAGAGGTGGTGGATATTATCAAGATGTATGTAATTCTGTAAACATGTTTGCAAATCCTGCAAATGTGACAATATACTCATTAAAAGAATTCGGTAATTTACAAGTGGGGGATAACGTTTATGGTAACGAAGCTTTAACAATACCACCAACTAACCCTGTATCAACAATATCAAATGGTGCGAGATTTATTCAAATTTCAGGTACTCTAATTATTAATGTCGGCGTGTGTGGATAAAATAAAAAAAATAAGTATTTATAGACATGGCAATTGGAGTAAGAATTTTAAGTGATGATTTGAGTGGTCAAACCGCAAATGTTACGTATTTACCTGACACGGGGGGTACGATTGATTTAGGCTCTCAAATATTTCCTTTTAATTATATTTCAGACTACTACTATGGGACATATAACTGTTATGTTCCATTATACGGATATAATTATTCTATTGTGGTTCCAGGCCCTACACCAAGTCCAACACCAACAAATACTCAAACGCCAACAGTTACTCCAGGGTTAAGTCCAACACCTACGGAAACTACTACACAAACACCAACTAATACTTCAACTCCAACAGTTACACCTACAAATACTTTAACTCCAACACCATCAGTAACCGTTGGGTTGACACCAACTGCAACTTCAAGTAATACACCAACACCATCCATAACACCAACAAACACACCGACTAATACTGAAACACCAACAACAACTCCGACTAATACTCCAACTAATACTCAAACACCAACCAATACCTCAACGCCAACTACAACACCAACAAACACTCCAACTAATACTCAAACACCAACAAACGCAATTTGTAAAACATTCTTATTATTTGGCGGTGTTAATAATGACACTAGATTTGGTGTTAGAAACTGTGAAGGAGTTATTGTTGAATTTACTGTGGACGTTCTTGAAAGTGTTATTTATTGTGCAGAAACAGTCACTATTATTGATGGTGATGGTAGCGCAACTTATTTAGGAGGATGTCCATTACCAACTCCAACTGCAACTCCAACAAACACATCAAGTAATACTCCAACACCTACGGTAACTCCAACCAATACTGAAACACCAACTAACACTCCTTCGGTAACACCGACAAATACTGAAACACCGACTAACACTCCAACAAATACTGAAACACCTACACCGACTAATACCGAAACGCCAACTAACACTCCAAGTGAAACACCAACCAATACCCCAACTAATACTGAAACTCCAACAAATACTCCAACAAATACTGTAACTCCAACAAGAAATAGAACTTCATTTAGTATTACTTCAGGTATAACTGCAAATATTGCATGTGACTTTGGAGATTCGGGTACAATATATGGGGAAGACCCAGTATTTGATAACAACTCGCAATTCTTCAATAATCCAACAGGTCCTGTTACAATAGATATGACAGGTTATTATGCCAACGGAGGTTTGGTAATTGACGTAGATTCTTTAGGTATTGCTGGAATCGTATCCCTATGTTCAGGTCTACCAACTGTAACACCGACACAAACAAGTACCTCTACACCAACACCTACTAACACACCAACAAATACTGAAACAAACACACCAACACCTACTAACACACCAACAAATACTCAAACACCAACAAATACCACAACTCCAACAGGCACACCTACTAATACTCCAACTGTTACTCCAACATCCACAATATCAAATGTAATTTTATATGTGGGTAATAACGATTCAACAAACGGTTCCCAAATATCAGGTATAACAATAAATTCAGTTTTAGTAACTAACGTATCTCCTCCTGATTTCCCAGTACCATACATTCCTGTTGGTAACAGTATATTCTCAACAACTCAATTTGGTGGAACATATACTGTTGAAGTAGGGGTTACTGCAACTAACGTTGGATTTAATAATCTTAGAGTTCGAGATTCGAACTTAAACCAAACAGTATATGGTATATCTGCAACAACTGCAACATACACATTTACCAATGTATTTATAAATGCAACAACACCAATTATAGTTGCAATTGACTAATAGAAATTAAAAAAATAAATTATGGCTTGTAGTAAATATAATCTAACAAACACTGGGACAACCCAAGTAAATTTCAACTACAGAAGATGTGACGACTCTATGTGGGAATATCAAGTTGAATTGGAACCAAATCAAACTAAAAATATTTGGTTAATAAATGACACTTATTCCATTGCACCGTTATTCAGAGCTAGCGTTGTTTTGGTAAATGAAGGTGTATTTCCACCTAATTAACACTATTTATATTTAAAAGAAAAAAACGATGGCTTGTAGTAAATATACTTTGACAAACACTGGTTCAACTATAATAAATTTTAATTATAGAAGATGTGACGATTCTATGTGGGAATACCAGGTAGAATTAAACCCTAACCAAACAAAAAATATTTGGTTAATTAATGGTACGTATTCAATTGCACCACTTTATCAAAGTAATGTTGTGTTAACAAGTGAGGTATTCCCACCTGTTTACCCATCACCAACACCAACAATGACTCCAAGTACCACACCAACTAATACGCCAACACCAAGTAATACGGCAACTAACACACCAACCCCAACTAACACACCAACTAATACTCAAACCCCAACTAATACTCAAACTCCAACTAATACTCAAACTCCAACTAATACTCAAACTCCAACTAATACAGAAACCCCAACTCAAACTCCAACTAATACTCAAACTCCAACTAACACATCAACACCAACAAATACATCAACACCAACAAATACTCAAACGGGTACACCTGGTGTAACACCAACACAAACACCACCAACAAGAAATGCATTTAATATCACTTCAGGCACAACATCAAATATTGCTTGTGACTTTGGAGTTGCTGGTATTATTTACGGTGTGAACCCAATATTTGATAATAATACTCAATTCTATAATTCAAGTACGGGTCCAGTAACAATTGATATGACAGGTTATTATGCAAATTCTGGTCTTGTTGTTTATTTGGATTCCGCAGGTACTGAACAAGGAGGATTTACACTTTGTTCTTCATTACCAACATTAACCCCGACACCAACAAGTTCAGAAACTCCAACACCAACTCCAACTAATACTCAAACTCCAACAACGACAACAACAAATACCCCTTCACCAACACCGACAGTAGGATATTATGTGTATAGTTTAGGTTATGACGCTGGTTCATCAGCGGCAGCATGTTCAGGTTCAACTACAGACTACTATTTATCACCATCATTGAATCCTCTTAACGTAGGTGATACAATCTATACTGATACAATCCTTTTCACACCAGCCCCTGACGGATATTATTCTAATGGTACTGGATGGTACTTAGTAACAGGTGGAGCAGGGTTAATCACAAGTGGTGACCCTAACGGATGTTAAAAAACAAAACTAATATATTCAAAAACCCTTCACCTTCGTGGAGGGTTTTTTATTTTTATGTATAAAATAATATTACATGAAAATTTTTGTTCAGATTGCATCGTACCGTGACCCTCAGTTGGTCCCAACCATTAAAGACATGTTGGCAAATGCCAAGAAACCGAATAACCTTGTTATTGGTATTGCAAGACAATACAGTGAAGAAGATGGGTTTGATAATTTAGACGAGTATAGAAACGACAAAAGATTTAGAATATTAGATATTCCTTATCAAGATGCCAAAGGGGTATGTTGGGCAAGGCATCAAGTACAACAACTATATAAAGGAGAAACTTATACATTACAAATTGATTCTCACATGAGATTTGTTAAGGATTGGGATGATATCCTTATCAAAATGATAAAGGGGTTACAGAAGGACGGGTATAAGAAGCCTCTACTTACGGGCTACGTTCCTTCTTTTGACCCCGATAATGACCCTGCAGGAAGAGCAACAGATGCTTGGAGAATGGTGTTTGACCGATTCATTCCTGAAGGTGCGGTATTCTTCTTACCTGAAACAATTCCAGGTTGGAAAGAGATGAAAAAACCTGTAACCGCAAGATTCTACTCAGCTCACTTCTGTTTCACATTAGGACAATTCTCAACTGAAGTTCAACACAACCCTGAATATTATTTCCACGGTGAAGAAATTTCAATTGCTGCAAGAGCATACACTTGGGGATATGATTTATTCCATCCACACATTCCTGTTGTTTACCATGAGTATACTCGTAAGGGTAGAACAAAACAGTGGGATGATGATAAGACTTGGGGTCAAAGAAACACTCATTCACATTTAACAAACAGAAAATTGTTTGGTATGGATGGTGAAAAACAAGAGGGTCATGATGGACCTTATGGTTTTGGTCCTGTTAGAACTTTGACTGACTATGAAAAATATGCGGGCATTTTATTTGAAAAACGTGCGATTGACAAATATACTTTAGATAAAAATTATCCTCCAAACCCATACAATTTTGAAACTGAACAAGAATGGAAGGATAGTTTCTGTATGATGTTTAAACATTGTATCGATATTGGGTATTCCCAAGTACCTGAAACTGATTATGACTTTTGGGTTGTTGCATTCCACAATGATAAAGATGACACTCTTTTCCGTAAAGATGCGGACAAAAATGAAATTGCAGGTTTCATGAGAGACCCTGACGGTTATTGTAAAGTATGGAGAGAATTCCAAACTGACGAAATGCCATCTTACTGGGTTGTATGGCCTCACTCAGAATCAAAAGGATGGTGTGATAGAATTACAGGTCGATTAACTCACAATCACGTTAGTTAATGAAATTCAACGATATACCTAAATTTGTTGTCAATTTAGAAAGAAGACCCGATAGGCTTGAGAAAGTTAAAAAGGAGATGGAATATATTGGATGGGACTATGAAGTCTTTAAAGCAATAGATACCAATTCTTATATGGGTATTACTCGTTCAATTTTAGAAATTATTGAAATTGCTAAAGAACGTAAATACCCACGGGTTATGGTTATTGAAGATGATATTGGTTTTATGCCGTATGCCAAAGATTTATTAACCAAATTAGAAGAAAAATGTGAGGGTTTAGAATTTGGTGTGTTTAATTTGGCACCGACTTTAAATAGACACATCAATATGTCTTTTAATAATGATATGTTATTGGACATGACTAATTTACCTGAAAAACCTGAGCATTTACGGGACATATATGCATGTAATATGATTATTTTTGATGAATCAATTTACGATAAATTATTCGAAATAAAAGAAACCGCATTTCCAAGTGGTGACTATTTTTATGCGATAGATGATTTTATTTTCCAATTCATAATCTCTAAATACCAAAGTTACTGTCCTATTTTACCAGTTGCACCCCAAGGAAATGATTTGTCTAATATTTCAGATGGAGTGTATAATAATTTTTATTTACAAACTTATAATTGGAATGTCTTTAGTCCTGTGAAGATTCCTGGTGAATTCATGGACCAATACAGAAATCAAGAAATGAAAAACAATAAAGAATATAAAGAAGTGTATTATGTCAGTTAAATTTATTACATCAATTTACAGCGATTTGTATGGTACGGAATTCGGAGGTCGAGTAGGTAGAGGAGGTCACTATAGATATAGTCTTCTATCATTATTAAAAATGACCGACGCAGATTTTTTGTGTTATACTTCAGATAGAGAAATAGACTCACTAAAAGAGTTTTTTTATAATGAAAATAATATATCACCCGAGAAATTAGAATTTAAAGTTTTTGATATTGGTAATACCAAATTTAAAGACTTGATTAATCAGTATAAAAATATTGAAGAAACTAAAAAATCTGATAGATGTATTGAGGTTCAATATAGTAAATTCCATTGGTGGTGGAATGAAGATAAATCTTACGACTACTATTATTGGATAGATGCTGGTTTATCTCATTGTGGATTAATTCCTTTAAAATATTTGACAAGTCAACACCCTCAAGGTAGATACTATGAAAGTAATTTATTCAATAACGACTTTCTTAAAAATGTTATTGAAGATACTAATAATAAATTTTTAATCCTTGGTAAAGAAAACGACCGTAATTATTGGTCAGGTACTGTTGATAGAAAATGGTATACCGAATATGATAGAAGTATCCATGTTATTGGTGGTATGTTTGGTGGTCATAGGGATAAATGGGATACGGTTGTTAACTTGTTTGAGGATTATACAAAAAGAATTATTGAAGAAGACAAAGGTTTACCACACGAAGAACACGTGATGTCTTTAATGTATGTTAATCATCGTGATTTATTTGAACGTAAACACTTTGACATTTGGTGGTGTAGAGACAACGCACCTGCGGGTGTAACTGATGAATTGTTTGAACAAAATAAAAGTTTTTATAAAATATTAGAAGAATTTAATAGAATATATGAGTAATATAACTTTAGTAACAGGTATTTGGGATATTGGTAGGGGTCAATTATCCGAAGGATGGTCAAGACCATTCCAACATTATTTAGATAAGTTTGAGCAATTGCTTAAATGTGAGGAGAACATGATTATTTTTGGTGATGAAGAACTTCAAACATTTGTATTTGAAAGAAGGAGTCATGAAAATACTCAATTCATATTAAGACCTATGTCTTGGTTTACTGACTCAGAATTTTTTAATAGAATCCAAGAAATTAGGACAGATGAAAATTGGCAGAACTTGGCAGGATGGTTAAAAGAATCGACTCAAGGTAGATTAGAAAACTACAATCCATTAGTTATGTCTAAAGTGTTCCTACTTCATGATGCAAAAATAATGGATAAGTTTAATTCTGAATATATGTTTTGGATTGACGGTGGATTAACTAATACAGTACACCAAGGTTATTTTACTCACGATAAAGTATTAAATAATTTATCAAAATATATTTCAAAATTTTCATTCATTTGTTTCCCTTATGATGCAGAAAATGAAATTCATGGTTTTGAATATAATAAGTTAAATTCACTTGCGGGGGCTAAGGTTAATAAAGTTGCTCGTGGTGGATTCTTTGGTGGTCCAAAACATACAATTGCAGATATTAATGGAATCTACTATAACTTACTAAAGACTACATTGGATGAGGGTTATATGGGAACTGAAGAATCTATTTTCAGTATTATGTGTTATAAACATTCTGATTTAATTAATTATTTTGAAATTGAATCGAATGGTTTGGTAGGTAAATTTTTTGAAGACCTAAAGAATGATGAGTTGGTACCTAAATCTGAAAGCCCTAGAGGTGTTACAAACTCATTAGATGTTAATAAAGTTGGTTTATATGTCATTACGTTTAATAGTCCAAAACAATTTTTAACATTGATTGAATCAATGAATGCGTATGATAAAGACTATATTCTAAAAACCAAAAAGTTTTTATTAGACAACTCAACTGACGAATCAACATTTAATGACTATGCTGAAATTTGTGAAGAATATGGTTTCGAACATATCAAGAAAGACAACTTAGGTATTTGTGGTGGTAGACAATGGATTGCGGAACATTTCCAAAATGAAACAGATTTAGATTTTTATTTGTTCTTTGAAGATGATATGTTCTTTTACCCCCATGAAGGAGAAGTTTGTAGAAATGGATTCAATAGATATGTTCCAAATCTCTACTCTAAAACATTACAAATTGTTAAAAAAGAAAATTTTGATTTTCTAAAACTTAATTATAGTGAATTCTTTGGCGATAATGGAACTCAGTGGTCTTGGTATAATGTACCACAAGATGTTAGGGAAAAGTTTTGGCCAGGTAAAAATAGATTACCTAATGTAGGACTAGACCCAAATGCTCCAAGAGCTGTTTACGATTCCATTAACTCATTCCAAGGTATCCCATATGTTACAGGTGAGGTTTATTATTGTAATTGGCCTCAAATTGTTACAAGAACAGGTAATAAAAAAATGTTCTTGGATACAACATGGGGTCACCCATTTGAACAAACATGGATGAGTCATATGTATCAACTTGTTAAAAAGGGTGAATTATATCCTGGTTTACTATTGATGACACCAACCGAACACGACCGATTTGAACATTATGAAAGAAGTTTAAGAAAAGAGTCATAGCAATATATTTATTGTTATGGAATTCTTTATTAAACAAAATGCAAACCTACCTGTATTAAAAATGCAAGTAGTTAAAGATGGTAGAGCAGGGTATTTAGAACTTATGCAGGACTTAGAGGTTTCTACTATTTTCTTCACAATGATTGATGTTGAAACCGAAATTCCAAAAATTGTATCTGCCCCTTGTGAAATCGTTTCACTTATATTACCATTAGGTGCTGCACCTGAATATTATATCTATTATAAATTCACTGCTAGGGATACAAATACACCTGGTAGATACGTAGGTCAATTCTTAATTAAGAATGACGAAGGTAATCTAATCTTACCAATCAGGGAAGAATTATACATTAACGTACAACCAAGTTTTATTTCAGAAACTGCTTGTTGTTAATTTGATTAATCCGTTTTTTCATTTATATTTATTTACGAAGGTAAACCTCACGACGGTGTGAGAGCTAATAAACCAACGAAATAATATTATGATATCAAACGAAGAAATCGAAGCATTCTTGCATGGTAATGACCCTGAAGAATTTATAGTAGCAATCGAATTTGACTACGCATCCAACTCAATTTACAAAATCAAAGAAATTCCTGGTAAAGGTAAAGAAATCCGTAAGGATACGTTTACACCATTTGCGTGGGTTGGTGATTTAAGAAACATTAACTTTTATGGTGGTTCAAAACCAAAACAAAAAGAGGCGATGACCAAACACGGCATCGTGATTGATAAGTTAGAAACTCACGGTGATGAACGATTAGAAAGAGGTATGACCTTTATGGTTAAATCTCTTAAAGGGTATAGAGAACTTATTCAGTTCTTTAGAGAAGGTGGTTGTGACCCTTGGGGTGAAAAGACAAAGGATAAAATCATTATCCTTCCACCTGTAGAGCAATACCTCATCTCAAAAGAAAAACGACTATTTAAAGGATTTGAAAACTACGATGAAGTGACCCGACTCGTATATGACTTGGAGACGACCGCTCTTGAACCACAGGACGGTCGTATATTCATGATTGGAATTAAAACGAATAAGGGTTATCACAGAGTTATCGAATGTATTGATGAATCTGAAGAACGAAATGCAATTATTGAATTCTTCAACGTAATCAACGAATTAAAGCCAAGTATCATCGGTGGTTATAATTCGGCGAACTTCGACTGGCATTGGATTTTTGAACGTTGTAGAATATTGGGAATTGACCCAAAGAAGATTTGTAAGTCATTACACCCCCAACATTCATTTACAAGAAAAGACTCAATGTTAAAACTTGCAAACGAAGTTGAGACATACACTCAAACTTCAATTTGGGGTTATAATGTAATTGACATTATCCACGCAGTTCGTAGAGCACAAGCAATTAACTCAAGTATCAAAGCTGCAGGTTTGAAGTATATTACCAAATACATCAATGCTGAATCTCCAAGTCGTGTTTATATTGACCACGACAATATCGGTAAACTTTATATCAACAGAGAGGAGTATTGGTTAAATACTCAAAACGGTAAATATAAAAAAGCCGACAATCCTGAATATAATGATTTAGATGTTAGGTTCCCTAACGTATATAAAAAAGTTACGGGAGACAAGATTGTTGAGATGTATCTTGACGATGACTTAGATGAAACCTTAAAAGTTGACCAAGAATTTAATCAGGGTTCATTCCTACTTGCTGCGATGATTCCAACAACATATGAACGAGTATCTACGATGGGTACTGCAACTCTATGGAAAATGTTGATGTTAGCTTGGTCTTACAAACATGGACTTGCAATCCCTGAAAAACAAGGTAAGACTGACTTCGTAGGTGGTCTATCACGACTTCTTAAGGTTGGTTATAGTAAGAACGTACTTAAGCTCGACTTCTCGTCTCTATATCCATCTATTCAGTTGGTTCATGATGTGTTCCCAAAATGTGATGTTACGGGTGCAATGAAAGGGATGTTGAAATACTTCCGTGATACTCGTATCAAATACAAACAACTTGCAGAACAGTATTATGAAACTGACCGCAAATTATCCGAATCATACGGAAACAAACAGTTACCAATTAAAATCTTTATCAACTCGATGTTCGGTGCGTTGTCTGCACCACAAGTTTATGCTTGGGGTGACATGTATATGGGTGAACAGATTACCTGTACAGGTCGACAATATCTTCGTCAGATGATTAAGTTCTTTATGTCAAAGGGATATGTTCCTTTGGTAATGGATACGGACGGTGTGAACTTCTCGACCCCTGACGATGCAAAAGACCGAGTTTATGTTGGTCGTGGATTAAATTGGAAAGTTAAAGAAGGTAAAGAATATTACGGACCTGAGGCTGATGTTGCGGAGTATAATGATATTTTCATGAGAGGTGAAATGGCACTTGATACGGATGGGGTGTGGCCTTCATGTATTAACTTGGCTCGTAAGAACTATGCGGTTATGGATGCCAAGGGTAAAATCAAATTGACGGGTAACAGTATTAAATCAAAAAAACTTCCGATATATATTGAAGAGTTTTTGGATAAGGGTATTAAAATGTTATTAGAGGGTGATGGTCAGGCATTTGTAGAATATTATTACGAATACCTACAAAAGATTTTTGATAAACAAATTCCATTAGCAAAGATTGCACAAAGAGCAAAAGTTAAATTGACCCTTGATGATTATAAGAAAAGATTGACAACAAAAACTAAAGCAGGTAACAGTATGAGCCGAATGGCACATATGGAACTTGCATTGCAAGAAGGGTTAAATGTGAATCTTGGTGATGTTATTATGTATGTGAATAACGGTGTTAAGGCATCACATGGTGACGTACAAAAGAAAGGTGACGGAGTTCAAATCAATTGTTATATGTTGGATAAAGACATTTTGGAAAAAGACCCTAACTTAACTGGTGACTACAATGTCCCAAGAGCAATCACAACATTCAATAAACGTATGGAACCTTTAATGGTAGTATTCCAAGATGAGGTTAGAAATAACTTAATTGTAAATGACCCTGAAAAGAGAGGTATATTTACTAAATCACAATGTGAATTGATTAACGGACATCCATTAGGTGAAGGTGACCAAGATAGATTGAATGAAGATGTTCTTGATATTACAGAACAAGAATTAAAATATTGGGAAAAACGTGGTTTAAAACCAGACTACATGTATGATTTAGCAGAAGAGGGTTGGGAAGAAAAATTAGGAATTCTTGAGACCGTCTGATGAAAGGATATACCAATTACCTGCACAGAATCTAAATTCAATACAAGCATATTTGTCAGCAACAATTTCATCGTAATCTTCATCGATTCTACCTACATCAGGTCTGATAGTTAAATTTGTCATAGATTTAACAACAACATGGTCTGTGGTTTTTGAATCCAAGATTACGGTGGAATCTATAACGTTTCTAACGACAATACAAGATTCACCGTCTGTTCTGTACTCTCTTTCAGATACTATTGAAATTTCAGATGTGTCAATAACCTGACCATTTATTATTCTTCTTGATGGTATTGTTTTAAGAATTGCCATAAATTAAATTACATATATTTGACGAGGCATCGCCCTAAACTTCATTTGTTTATTTAAGTTTTCTGCAATTAACGCCTCTTTTTCCATTACTTTTTCAGGTCTTAATCTTGTTAACCAACCTTCAGCACCTGTAAGCTCCTCAATTAGTTTTGTTTTTTCATCCTTACCTTCAGTCAATAAGCTTGTGTAGTCCATTTGTAATTCTGAGTCAGGAGTTTTTAAATTACCACTATATTTTCCTCTAACTCTACCTAAAGTTTCTTTTACATAAGCGGTAAACCACCTTCTAACCCACTGTTGTGCAGGTACGTTAAGGTCGCTCCAAGTAAGTTCTTCTAATGGAACGTCATTAGGCATTTTGATTACATCAGGATTATTTTTCAAACAATCCGCTCTACTGTCAGGTGTTACATCATAATACCAATACCACACCGCTTTACCAACATAATCACTATAGTTGTTCCAATTAAAATTATTACCAGGTCCATTATAAAGTTGTAAATCTTTTTTACCATCGGGTAGTGCTGTTATTCTATAAGTTAACTGACCACCTAAAATTCTATTAAGAATGTTTGCTTCTTGCATTCTTATCAAATAGTCAAAACCTGACATCATGAAATAAGAACCTTGATACCCCATCTGTGCAAAACCTGCTTCATTTGCACCTAAACCAACACCACCAAATCCTCCAATACCCCCTAAACCAAAAGCAGTCCAAGGTTGATTGCTAAACCATAAAACTTCATTAATTTCACGTCCCGCAGGAATTTCATAGTTTTGTTTGTTTTGTTCTAAAATAATGTAATCTTTTTTTAACACCCAAGGACCTTCAGCTTGAAGACCAACAATTTTAGAATATGAATATGAGAATTGTTGTTCAAAGTCCATAGTTCTTGTAATCAATGCCTTTGCTACTGATTTTTCGGTCATATTAAGATTCACCAAGTTTACCCATTGGCTATCAATCAACCAATTAAGAATGTATTGTTCATAATCCTGAATGGATAATTCCATTAATGAATCCATCATTTCGTCAGTGACTTCAACACTACGTAATGGAGCACCCAAGAGATGTTTTACTCTTGTATAAATTTTTGACCTTTCTGGTTCTGGTATAACTGACATACTAATAAATATCTTTTAGTTTATTATATGTTATATAAAAGTGACTCAGGTGGGAAAACAAAATTACCACCAACAATTTTTGGTTTTTGATTAAAGACTAAAACATTCTTTCCTTTTTGAAAAACCATCCAATCTGTCTTATATAATTTAACACTAGCGGTACCCTCTAAAGTAATACCATCGTCACCAATTTTCATTTCTCTGAATGGTTTTACTTGGGCTGTGTGTAGTTGACCGTCCTTAGTAATTTCTAAATCAACTCCTTGAATAGCATCTTTTTTATTACCTAATTCACCAACTAACTCAACCTTTGCAGATTTACCAAAAAATCTTCTAAGTATTGCTGCGGTAATCTCTTCTCTTTTACTACCCGCTTTATCTTTTTCAGTTAATGTTCTTAGTAGATTGTGTAATGTAGAACTATCTTTATCAAAAATTCTATACTTAAAATGATTTAAAGCACCTATAAATCTTTCGATTTCTTTTTTCTGTTCTTCAGGCGTTTTATCAATAAAAACTATTGGTTTTTTATTTGGTATAGTTGCGATAACTTGGTTGACATCTTTTAGTAAAATACAGAATGATGTGTAGTTAGTATTAAGTTTGTTTATGACAGACCTACCAGGACCCTCAAGGTCGTAAACCCCTGAAAGTTGGTTGTTATCAGGTTTCTCAATAAAATTATCACTAAAAACTTCTCTCATAATTTTATTGATTGCATTCATGTATGTCCATTTAATTTCTTGGTTAACATTGAATAACATTCTATAAAATTCATTTTCTGATTTGGAGCACATTTCAGATTTACCTTCACTTAAAACTTGTTTCATTTTTGTAGATTCTAACAATTTGGTTTCAATCTTCATTTCGTACATTTTAGTAACAAAATCCCAGTTCACAACCTTCCAAAAATTTGTAATATATTCGTCTCTTTTATTTCTATATTTCAAATAGTAAGCATGTTCCCATAAGTCCAATCCTAAAAGTGGGAATCCCCCACCTTCAATCACATTCATTAATGGATTGTCTTGATTTGGTGTGGACATAATCTTCAAGGTATTTTTGGAGGTTAAAACTAACCATACCCATCCTGAACCGAATCTTTCTTTGGCAACTTTTTCAAATTCTTTTTTGAAGTTTGTGAATGTCCCCCACTGTTTTGTAATCTTTTTGTAAAGGTCACCAGTAAGTTTCTTTGGTTCGGGTGTCAACATATTCCAAAACAAAGCGTGGTTAAAGGCTCCACCTGCGTTGTTTCGGATTGTTTTATCAAAACGACTAATTGTCTTGATGATTTTTTCTAAATCTAAATCCCCGTATTTTTTCTTTGAAAGTGCGTCGTTTAATTTATCTACATACCCTTTGTAATGTTTATTGTAATGGAAACTCATGGTTTCGGGGTCAATAAACTGTTTGAGGGCTGAGTAGGAATAAGGTAGTTTCTCTATTCCGATTTTTTTCATTTCTGTAATCAACAACTCTTTTTCTTTGTTTACGTGATTTTCAAGTATCTGTAATTCTAGTTGTTGGATTTTCTCTTCTGTCTTTTTCATATAATTGGATTATCCGTTGTATATAAATAATCCGTTATTCGTTAATGTCGCAGTTCGTTAATTCTTTGTAGGATTTCTTCCGCCATATCTGCGGGATGTTGGTCATCTCCCATGACCGTGGCAATAACTTGTTTTTTATTGTTTAAGATGTCGTAGATGATGCCTTCGATTGTATTTTCGAATATTGGGTAATAAACCAAAACATTATTTTTTTGACCGTAACGATACGCTCGGTCTTCAGCTTGAGCGTGGTCTGATGGAAGGAATGATAAATCATTCATGATAACTGCCTCGGCTGCGGTAAGTGTAATACCAACACCTGCCGCTTTAATATTACCCACGAAAACTTTAACTTTTGGGTTTTCTTGAAATTGGTCAACAGCATGTTGACGTTCAGGTTTCGACATTGACCCGTCAAGTTTAACTGCAGATTTACCAAAATGTTCTACAATCTTATTTAGAGAATCGGTGAAATTACAGAAAATAATAACTTTCTTGTCTTGTTCAAGAATGTTTTCAGCGAGTTCAATAGTTTGTTTAATTTTTTCATCGGCGATGATTTGTCTAACCTTTGTTAATTTCGTGAATTGAACTGTTAAGGATTTTGACTCTTCAGGGTTTTTGTCATACCAATCATAGTATTCACCCATAACATTTTCATATTCTTTCGACTTTAATCTTAAATATACAGGTGTAATAATCTTTGGGGGAAGGTCAAGTACGCTCTCTTTTAATCTTCTTAACGTTAAACCTAATGTTCTATCACGCAACTCTTCCAAGTTTGATGAACCCATAACATTCCAAACTTTTCTGTTTCCAACTTTGAATTGGTATCCACCACAATAACGAATGGCGTATGCCATCCAATTCTTCGCAACAGGCGAGTCAATTAAACTCAACAAGTTGAAGTAATCGATTGGTCTTGAGGTCATGGGTGTACCTGTCAATAACCAAAGTCTTTCGGTTTTCTTAACAATGTCGTTAATTAATTTTGTCCTTTGAGCTGTAGCATTTTTGATATAGTGTGCTTCATCGACAATGACCAAATCAAAATTGGCAGCAAGAATCTGAGAATCATCCTTTTTCTTAGTGTCATGGAAATTTTTTATAATATCGTAGTTTATAATTACAAAGTCCGCATCACTACTGAAATTTTTACCTTCAGCGATAAACACTTCTTTTTTTGAATAATTTTCAATTTCTCGTTTCCAGTTAATCTTTAAAGTTGCGGGACAAATGATTAATACTTTTTTGGAACCTGATTCTAAAGCTGCGATGATGGTTGAAGTGGTCTTACCAAGACCCATGTCATCCGCCAAGATAAATTTTTTATTCTCAACTAATTTTTGGATGGCTTCTTTTTGATGTTCAAGTGGAGGACGGTGAGAATACTTTGAATAATCAATAACAACATCTTTAACGGAGTTGTCTTTGATAATTGCAGCTTTTGGTAACCAAAAATCATGAAGTTCTTCCGTTTCTAATATTCTACCCCAAATGTGATATGCCTTTTCTTTATCCGCTAATAATTTTTCTACCCAAACCTTTTGTGGTATTTCGGTGTATAATTTATCATCAGCCAATTTCTGTGCAAAATATGCGTCAAGAATTACCCACTTTTTAGCCACCTTTGGTTTTTGGTCGTGAAAATTGATGATATATTCTGATTGACTTCTTGTTGGATAAAACTTTTTGTTGATTTGTGATTTGCGTTTTAATTCCAAGATATAGTTGTTGCCGCCCTCATAGGACTCAAGAATAGACATCGCTTTTGACTCTAAACTAACATCACTCATTTAAAATTCATAAATTATAAACTAAATATAGTAAAAGTTTAGGTATTTATCAATATATGAAAAAGACGACAGAAAAATTGGTACCAATTACAAGATTGGGTATGTTCTTCGGTGGTGAGGATTATGACCTTGATATTGGTATGGGTCAGGAATGGCTTGAAGGTGATATGAATTTTACAGTTGTACTTTATCGTATTGACCGATACAAAACCAAAAAGGATGATGTATATGGTGAAGTTGTTGAAGATGGCGTTCAGTTCATGGCTCCTGTTGAAATAAAAGGATTGGTAAAAATATTACCTCCAACAAATAAATTCTACGGTAATTCAAAAGTTGAAATACAAGAGCCAGGTAGTATGCAATTCTCAATTTATCAAAAAACACTTGATGATTTGGGTGTTGAAATATGGATGGGTGATTACATTGGATATTACGAAACTGAAGACCGAGTTAGATATTATTCTGTTAGTGATGACGGATATGTTAAGTCAGACAATAAACACACTTATGGTGGTTACAAGCCGTTCTATAGAACGATTACCGCAACATGGGTAAGTGAAAACGAATTTAGAGGTATATAATGAAATTATTAATAACTGAATCACAATTTGATAATTTATTTCTTGGTAAGAAAGTAATGGTATATTACAACTTACACAAACATACTTTTTCTGTTACTTATGATGGAAAAGTAATTATGCACGCCGATTATGTTAAATTAGGTGATGTTGAGTTTAGAGTTAGAAAAGGTGGCAAAGAAAGAGTTCGTTCCGAAAAAGCAAAAAACGTACATGCATTTGTGATTGGGAAATTATTGGATTATTGTGAATTTCCTTGTGAGGATATCCCAAGTCCGCCATCAGACAAAATTGTAACTTATAACCCATATAAGTACGATTCATTTGTTTATAAGAATAATGAAGAACCTGTTTTTAATGCAACAGAAGTTGATATGATTAATTCACAAAATAAACTATTTGTAGTAAAAGACTAATGCCGCTACCTAAAACAGTTGTAAAACCAACATTACCATTAGTTCCAAAGAAAGTATTATCTGAAAGAAGAGAACAACTTTTAGAATATATTAAGGAAGACGGAACTTATTTACCTAAGTCAGTATTACATGCCGACTTGGATAGGGGTATGCTTGATTTTGTTAAAACAGAACTTGAAGTTGTTACTGCGGGTAAAGTTGTACCTATGTTGGATATTATTATTACAACGCAAAACTGGACACAATATTTGGAAACTTGGCAATTTGTGGATTTAGATTACAACGCTGCACCACCTTTTATTACTGTAGTTAGAACACCTGAAGTTAAGTATGGTACAAACCCATCACTTCAATATACAATCCCAAATAGAAAACAATTTTATTATGCGTCAGTCCCAACATGGAACGGAAACGAACAGGGAATGGACATTTATACAATTCCACAACCCGTACCTGTCGATATTAATTACCAAGTAAAAATCATTTGTAATAGAATGAGGGAGTTGAATCAGCTGAATAAGATTGTTATGCAAACTTTTTCTTCAAGACAGGCGTACACTTTTATAAAAGGACAATACGTTCCAATTATTCTAAATAACGTATCGGACGAATCTCAAATGAATATGGATGCAAGAAAGTACTATGTTCAGAGTTATGACTTTACAATGTTGGGTTATTTAATTGATGAAGAAGAGTTTGAAGTTAAACCCGCAATCCAAAGAGTTACACAACTTATTGAGGTTGATACGTCATCCAGAAAAAGAAGAAGAGACCAAAACCCTGAAAATCCTGACACTTTTGAAATGCCGTTTTTATTTGTTTCAGGAAATACAATGTTGACAGATGTTATTGATTTTACTGCGAATATGAATTTAGTATCAACCGATAATGTAGATACTTTTGATGTCTACATTAATGGTGATTATTATGGTAGTGATTTACAAAGAATTGAAATTACCACAAATGATGTATTAAGGATTGAAGTTACAAAAGATAATATCACTCTACCTGCTAATATACTATTCGAAAACAAACTAGTTTAATCTTCTCCGTAGATATCTTTTTTTTCTTTACACTTTTCTATAATCAAATTTTCTAAAAACTTGTAAATTTTGATTCCACGTTTATCACAGTATTTTTTTAGGATTTCATGTGATTCAGGGGATATTTTAATATTCTTTATTTCTTTCTTAGTTTTCATGGGTAGAAAAAAGGCAGAATTAATTCATACCGTTTATAAATACTTATGTAAAAGTAAAGTTTTTTCGTAAAAACTTGAATATTTATCAATAAAATAAATCTGTAACAGAATAATTTAATAATGGCAACAGCACAAGCAAATCAAAAAGTATTCGTATCACCAGGCGTATACACATCTGAAACCGACTTATCTTTTGTGGCCCAAAGTGTAGGGGTTACAACATTAGGTATTGTTGGGGAAACCTTAAGAGGTCCAGCATTTGAACCAGTATTCATAACAAACTACGATGAGTTCCAAGCATATTTTGGAGGGACTGAACCCGTTAAGTTTTATAACACTCAAATCCCAAAATATGAGGCAGCATACATTGCTAAATCTTATTTACAACAATCAAACCAATTGTTTGTTACGAGAGTATTGGGATTGTCAGGTTACGATGCGGGTCCATCTTGGAGTTTATCATTAATTGCCAATGTTGACCCAACAACTATTGGTGACCCATCAACACCAACATCTTTCACCGCAACATTTACAGGTGATGCGTCAGGAAGTACGGTTACATTTGTGGGTGGTGCATTACCAACACAAGTTCAATCAAACTTGAACCTACAGTATAGAGTTCAAGATGGTTCTGTTTCATCTTTACAGACAGACTTCAATGCTTATTTAGGTCAAATTATTGACACACCTTCATTATCTGCAACAACTGCGGTAGTATATGGTGCAATTCCTAATGCTGATTACGATTCTTTAACAACAACTTATACTGCGGTTACTAACCCATACAATTGTGTTAATACTTTTGATGATAACGATTTATCTGCGGCATCAAACGACCCATGGTTCTACGCTAACTTTAACATTTCTTCAGGAAATGCTTACACAGGTTATTCATTCTACTATTCTGTTAGTAATTTAGTATCAGGTGGTTCAGGTTCATTTACAGGAACTGTTACAGGTGAATCCTACACATTCACAGGAACTGCATATACAGAATTTAATAACATGGTAGTTGGTACCTTACGTTCAAGAGGTATTTCATTATACTCTAATAGTTCTACAAGTGAAAACCACGGACCTGTTTACCAAGTTAGTGGTCTTACTGATTTACAAATTGTTAGTACAGGACAATATTCAGGTATTACAACATCACCATTTGCAACATTCTTATTATCAGGTGTAACTAAAGATAGTGATACATTCTCATTTGAAACTTCATTATCCGCATTATCCGCAAAATATTTAACTAAAGTTTTAGGTGTTGATAACTTCGGTAAGTCAAGATTTGAAACACCTATTTTTGTAGAAGAGATTTATCAAGGTAGTTTGAATTACGCATACAACCAAGGTTACATTAGAGGTTTAAATTCTGAATTAATTGCTTTACCAAGTGCAAGAAGTCAATCAAGTCAATCAATCGCTTGGAATTTAGAAAGATACCAATCACCTGAAACACCATTTATTGTTTCTGAATTAAGAGGTAATAAAGTTTACAACTTGTTTAAATTCATATCAATTTCTGATGGTGATTCAGCGAATACTGAAATTAAAGTTTCATTAGCAAACATGTCATACAACAATATGTCTTTTGATGTATTTGTTAGAAACTTCTTTGACACTGACGCTAATCCTGTAGTTATTGAGAAATTTACAAATTGTAACTTGGACCCAGCATCTAACAACTTTATTGCTAAAAAAATCGGTTCATCTAACGGTGAGTTTGCTTTGATTTCAAAATACATAATGGTTGAAATGGCTGACGAAGCACCAATAGATGCACTACCTTGTGGTTTCTATGGTTATACACAAAGAGAGTATTCTGATGTACAAACATATCCATCACCATACCCTAAATTCAAAACTAAATATGACTATCCAGGAGAGGTAATTGCTAACCCACCATTTGGTACTGCTACAGGAGGTTCAAATTCGGTAGAATCACCAGGTGATATCGTTAGAAGAAGTTACTTAGGGTTCTCAACACAATATGGTATTGATGAATCATTCTTAACTTACAAAGGAAAACAAAATCCACAAACAGGTTGGGAAACTGCAACAGATTCAGTTAAATGGAACGTATTAAGTAAAGGTTTCCACATGGACTCAGGAGCAACGGTAGTTACAATTTCAAATACATCAATGTCAAGTGGACAAACAGCATTTGAATGTGGTGTTGCAGAATTTAGAGAAGACCCTGCAACACAGGAAAATCCTTACTACTTCATCTACTCAAGAAAATTCACAGTGTGTTTTGCAGGTGGATTTGACGGATGGGATATCTACAGAGAGTGGAGAACTAACGAAGATAGATTCCAATTAGGGGCAGCGGGTTACTTAGCGGGAGCGTTCCCATCATCAAGATACCCAACTGCAACAGGTGACGGTATGTTTAAGAGAATTGTTGTTCAAAATAATACTCAAGACTTCGCTAACACTGACTATTATGCTTACTTACTTGGTATCTTAACATTTGCGAACCCTGAAGCAACAAACATCAACGTGTTTGCAACTGCAAGTATCGACTACGTGAATAACTCAAACCTTGTAGAAGAAGCAATCGACATGGTTCAGTACTCAAGAGCGGATTCAGTTTATATCTGTACAACTCCTGACTATAGAATGTATACACCAGACGCTTCTAATCCTCAAGATATCATCTACTCACAAGAAGCAGTTGATAACTTGGATAACACAGGAATTGACTCTAACTACACTGCAACTTACTATCCTTGGATTTTAACAAGAGATACTGTAAATAACACTCAAATTTACTTACCACCAACAGGTGAAGTTTGTAGAAACTTAGCGTTGACAGATAACATTTCATTCCCATGGTTCGCATCAGCGGGTTACACAAGAGGTCTTGTTAATTCAATTAAAGCTAGACAAAAACTTACACAGACAGATAGAGATACGTTGTATCAAGGTAGAATTAACCCTATCGCAACTTTCTCTGATGTTGGAACCGTAATTTGGGGTAACAAAACTTTACAAATTGCTGACACAGCACTTAACAGATTGAACGTAAGAAGATTATTACTTCAAGCACGTAAGTTGATTTCAGCAGTGGCGGTAAGATTATTGTTCGAACAAAACGACCAAATTGTTAGACAACAATTCTTAGATAGTGTTAACCCTATCTTGGATTCAATTAGAAGAGACAGAGGTTTATACGATTTCCGTGTAACTGTATCTTCTTCACCTGAAGACTTAGATAGAAATACATTAACAGGTAAAATTTACTTGAAACCAACGAAGGCGTTAGAATTCATCGACATCGAATTCTTTATCACTCCAACAGGAGCTTCGTTTGAAAACATCTAATAAACTTAACGGGGGTACTAACCGTACCCCCTTTATTTGCCAAGTATGAAGAGACAA
>VFQT010000290.1_pt1 | contig 78038 bp, 68 predicted proteins | sample 3512381 | NCBI WGS metagenome assembly VFQT01 (sample SAMN10412376, study PRJNA504923) | tailings metagenome | isolation source: Relicate 2 Philex TSF3 active mining site | place: Philippines: Tuba, Benguet | collected 2017-08-29
CCTTCATCGACGACTTCGCCACGAACGTCGTGGCGAAGTGCCAGTGACGCGCTGACGTCGCGACTCGAACGGTCGACCCCTCGTTCGCGAGGGGATCAGCCCGGCCAGACGATGGACTGCATCTCGGTGTAGCAGTGCAGTCCGAAATCGCCGCCGTCACGACCCACGCCGCTCATCTTGAAGCCGCCGAACGGTGCCTCATGATTGCGTTGCGCGGTGTTGATGCCCACGTTGCCGCTGCGCAACTGACGGGCGATGCGATACGCGCGGTCGCTGTCCTGTGAGAACACGTAGTCGTACAGACCGAACTCGGTTCCGTTGGCGATGGCGATTCCCTCGTCCTCGTCGTCGAAGGGAACGACGACCACGACCGGCCCGAAGATCTCCTGCTGCACCGGGGTCATGTCGGGACGACAACCGGCGATGAGCGTGGGGGCCACGTAGTAGCCGCGCTCCATGTGCGCGGGGCGACGGCCGTCGACGACCACCTCGGCGCCCTCGTCGGCACCGGCCTTGATGTAGCTCTCGATGCGGTCGCGCTGGATCGACGAGATGACCGGACCGACGAGCGTGTCCATCGACGTGGGATCGCCCACCTTCAGGTTGGGGGCGACATTGGCGAGTGCCGCCACCAACTCGTCGTAACGACTGCGGTGCACGATCGCGCGGGTGGGCGCGGTGCAGATCTGCCCGCTGTGGAAGGCCCACACGCTCTGGATTCCGGCCACGGCCTTGGAGATGTCGGCGTCGTCCATCACGAGGCCGGCGCCCTTTCCGCCCAGCTCGAGCAGCTGACGCTTCATGGTGGCCGCGCCGGCTTCCATGATGCGCGCGCCCACGCTGGTGGAACCGGTGAAGGACACCATGTCGACGTTGCGGCTGGTGGTGAGGGCCGCGGCCGGCTCGGGCTTGGACGAGGTGATGATGTTGATCACGCCGGGCGGGAAGCCGACCTCGTGCATGATCTCGGCCAACTCGATGACGGCCAACGGATCCTGGGGGGCGGGCTTCATCACGACCGTGCAACCGACGGCGAGCGCGGGAGCGATCTTGCCGGCCATGTTCACCACGGGGAAGTTGTAGGGCGAGATGCACGCGACCACGCCGACGGGCTGACGCTGCACGACTCCGCCGATGAGTCCGCCGGCGGCCAACGGGGTGGCCTGCATGGGCGAGGGTGGCAGCGCGATGTCGAGACTGCGACCGGCCGACTTGGCGTAACGCTCGAAACGCTCGATGGCCACGGGCACCTGCATTCGCGAACCCACCATCGCGGTGGCGCCGGTCTCACTGATGATGAGCGGCACGAGGTCGCCCTGGCGCTCGCGCAACTTGTCGGCCACGGCCTGCAACAGACGGGCTCGTTCGGCAGGGGGAGTGCGCCACCACTTGGGGAACGCCTCTTGGGCGGCGCGGGCGGCGGCCTCGGCCTGCGCAACGCTGGCTTCGGGGGCGTGTCCGACCACTTCCTCGGTCGCCGGATTGACGACGGGGCTCGTGCCCTCGTCCCCGTCCACCCTTTCGCCACCGATGAGAAGTCGGTACCGCTTGTCCGATGCGCCTGATGAACCCATGTTTCCCCTCCGTCGTGACGACCAGTGGAAGGCTACAATCTGACGGACCGTCAGATTCCATTGCAGTCCGATTCCGGACGCGGTGGTGATCCTTCACAAGGGGCCAAGAGCATGCTCGACATCGTTATTCGCGGAGGCACCGTCATCGATGGCACGGGGGCACCGGCCCGTCGCGCCGACGTGGGCATCAAGGATGGTCGCGTGGTCGCCGTCGGCGTGGTGGAGGACTCCGCCGCCGAGACCATCGACGCCACGGGCATGTACGTCACCCCGGGCTTCATCGATCCGCACACGCATTACGACGCGCAGTTGTTGTGGGATCCCACGGCCAGTCCCTCGAGCGTCCACGGCGTCACCACCGTGGTGGGCGGCAACTGCGGGTTCACCCTGGCGCCTTTGTTGCCCGGTGATGCGGACTACCTCCGCAAGATGATGGCCAAGGTGGAGGGCATGCCCTTGGCGGCGCTCGAGAACGGAACCGATTGGTCGTGGGAGACCTTTTCCGACTACCTCGGACGCCTCGAGGGCAACATCGCCGTCAACGCCGGATTCCTCGTGGGTCACTGCGCGATTCGTCGCTACGTGATGGGCGGCGAGGCCGTGGGTGCGGCCGCCAACGCCGAGCAGATCGCGGCCATGCGTGCCGAGTTGGCACGTTCGATCGAAGCCGGAGCCTTGGGTTTCTCGTTCACCAACAGCACCTCGCACAGCGACGGTGACGGTGAGCCGGTGGCCAGCCGTTGGGCGACCCACGACGAACTGATCGCCCTGTGCGAGGAGGTCGGCCGCCACGAAGGAACCACCCTGGAGGGAATCGTTCCCGGTTGTCTCGATCGCTTCGAGGACGACGAGATCGAACTGCTCGGACGGATGAGCGCGGCGGCCAATCGACCCATGAACTGGAACGTGCTCACCGTCGACTCGCGCGAGCCGGATCGCGTGCCGCGTCAGATCTCGGCGTACGACCGATCCGTGGAACTGGGCGGTCGCGTGGTGGCGCTCACCATGCCCGTGCAGGTTCCGATGAACATGAGCTTCCTCAACTTCTGCGGGCTCTGGCTGCTTCCCGGCTGGCAGAAGATCTTGGGGGTGCCGGTGGCCGAGCGGATCGCGCGACTACAGGACCCGGACACGCGGGTGTTGTTGCTGGAGAACAGCCTGTCGCAAGCGGCGGGCGTGTTCCGCCGTCTGGCCGACTGGGGTGATTACGTGATCGGCGACACCTACTCGGAGGCCAATCGTGGGCTGAAGGGCCGGGTGGTTCGCGACATCGCGAACGAACGCGGGCGTAGCTGCTTCGGAACGCTGCTCGACATCGTGATCGCCGACGAACTGCAGACCGTGTTGTGGCCCACCCCGCAGGACGACGACGCCGAGTCGTGGCGGATGAGGGCGGAGCTGTGGCAGGACGAGCGGGCGATCATCGGCGGCTCTGATGCCGGAGCGCATCTCGACCGCATGTGTGGTGCGCCGTACCCGACGCGTTGGCTGTCGGACTGCATTCGCGGGCGTCAGTTGGTACCGGTGGAGCACGCGGTGAAGATGATGACGTCGGCTCCCGCGCGACTGTTCGGATTCACCGATCGCGGAGAGTTGCGCGAGGGGGCGTTCGCCGACGTGGTGGTGTTCGACCCCGCCGCCGTGGGTTCCGAGGACGCGGCCTTGGTGACCGACCTGCCGGGCGATTCGTCGCGGTTGACGGCCGGGTCGTTCGGCGTGAAGCGCGTTCTGGTGAACGGCGTGGTGATCGTGGAGGACGGCGTGGCGAATGGACGGGTGCCGGGAACAGTGCTGAAGTCCGGTCGCGACACCTACACCGTCGCCGCCCGCTGACCCCCCGTACCCAATTGCGACAAATTGTCGCTTTATGTGCACGGCTCGTGTACACAAAGCGACAATTTGTCGCAATTTTGACGTTCAGGCGGCGTGCAGCGACGACGACATGCGGTGCTCGACTGCGGCCATGATCGTGGCAACGGTGGCTCGCAAGTCGTTGCGGACATCGTCGGTGGTCGGCCGAAGCACCATCCAGCCCTCGGCGGCCGCGAGCAGATCACGGTGCTTGTCGCGATGAATCGCAACCGTTGTGTCGTGCAGTTCGCCGTCGAGTTCGAGTCCCAGACGTAGTCCGGGCAAGGCCGCGTCGAGATGAATCACGTTTCCGCGGGCCAGTCGTAGCGGATACTGCGAGACCCACTCGAGCCCCGTGAGCTCGAGGGCGTCCAGCAGAACGATCTCGTCGTGGCTCATGGCGGGCGGAAGACTCGTGACGCGGTTCATCACCACGCGCCGGAATCGGGAAGAGCCGTCGCGCCCCATGCGCGTGATCGCCGACCCGAAACGATTCAGTTGTTCGGTCGTGACCAACGTGCGGTTCAACGCGTCCTCCAGAACCGATCGGAGGATTCGGTCGTCCAGTTCTCCCGAGATCTCGAAGAGGGTCTGAACCGGAGAGCTGACTCGTCCGCCCGAAAGAGTTTCGACGACGTCAGGCGCTTCGAAGCGGGTGCGACGAATCCGCATGTTGGCGACCCGGGGAAGGGTCGTGCCCTGGACGGTCATTTGAATCCGGTCGCGGGGAATGCGTCGCAGACCCCAATAGGAGGCCGCGGTCGTTCCCGACACCCAGCCGTGGGGAAGCGCGAGTGAGGCCGCCAGCACCTCGGCTTCCATGTCGAGGTGAGCCTCACCGACGGCGAAAATCGTTCCGCGGTAGATACACCGCAAGACTCCTTGGCGAACGAGGCGGCCGGCAGTGCGGCGATTGATTCCGATGGAGGCCAGATCCTCGATGGTGACAATGCCGTGACGTCGCTCGGCGAGATTGATGATGTTCGCTGCGTCATTCCACATGGTCGGTTAGCACAGCACCGCCCTGTGGCACCCTTTCCCCTAAATGCGACAAATTGTCGCTTTACGTACACGGCTCGTGTACACAAAGCGACAATTTGTCGCATTTAGGACTGGGGGGGGAAGGGAAGGGGCCGGGGGGATTTCTCCCGCCCGGCCCCTGTGGTCCCAGTCGCTCCGGTCTCCCGGAGCCCGTTCGACCCGGTCACCCGAGTCGTATGTCGTCGCCTCAGTCGGCGATCGGGTTCCAGTCGCTGGTGATCACACCGCAGTTCACCGGAGCCGCACAGCCGTTGTACAGGCCGTTGGCGTCGGGAGCGGTCTGAGCGTTGGCGGCGGTCACCTTCACCACGTGCACGGCATTGGCCGCGTAGGGCTTGCCCGGGGCGAACGTACCGGTGCCTCCACCGATCAGGGCCAACGGAACGTCACCCAGGCCCAAGATGGCCTCGATGAACGACGCACGCGTCGGGTTCACGCCAGCAGCCTCCAGGCCCAACTTGATGATGTTGGAGATGGAGCACTCCTGCGGCGTGTAGTCCGAGTTGAGCACCTTGCCCGTGGTGTCGGTCAGCTGACGACCCGCCGGGACGCCGGGGTTCGACGGTCCGCCGTAGTACTCGGTGAAGTTCTCGTCGAAGTTGGCGCGGCAGGAAGCCTCGAACTCGGAGTCCGGGCGGATGGCGGTGCCATCGGTCGAGTGGTCGAAGGCCGTGGTGCACGAGCTACCCACCGCGGTGGCCGCACGGTCGGCGCTGAGACCGAAGGGCGAGCAACCCGACGACGACACGTCGAGCAGGGTGAAGGGCAGATCGGCCTCGGCGGCCTTGGTCCAGAAACCGGTGTTCTCGGTGAAGGGCGTGGCCACGAGCACGTGGACCGCACCAGCGGCCACGAAGTTGCCCACGGCAACCGCACCCTCTTCGTTGATGGCGGCATTGTCGCCCGAGACCGAGTTGAGCTCGGCGCGGGTCACCACGAAGCCGGCCTCCTCGAGGGCGGCCTGGGCGGCGTCACCGGCGGCGGTGCCACCGGGGGTGTTGTTCGACATGATTCCGACGGTCGAGCCCGCGGCGGCATCGGTGTTCTCGATCCACTGCTTGGCGCCGGCGGCGGCCATCGTCTCGGTGGGCGGCACCAGCGAGATCGCCAGACCGGTGGCCAACTCGGCCTCGGTCATGACGTCGCCGTACAGGATCGGGACGCCGGCTTCGTAGATGCACTCACGGGCGATCGACGACAGGCCGGTGCCGTTGACCACGGCGAACAGCTCGTTGTCGATGGTGGCCGCGGCGCACAGCGCGTCGAAGGAGGTCTGGTCGAGCGGGTTCCACACCAGGCGGACCAACTCGATGGTGCGACCGTTGATTCCGCCCGCCTCGTTGATGTCGTCGGTGAAGACCTTCCAACGGTCGAACAGGTGGTCGGTGGTCAGGGTCTCGGGTACGACGCCCGGCATGACCGCGCGGACGGCCTCGAGGTCGGCGACCGCGACACCAATGCTGATGGTGGTCTCGGTGACTCCGGTGTCGGAGGCCGTGGGCTCCTCGGCGGGAGCGTCGCTGGTGGGCGCCTCGCTGGTGGGAGCCTCGGACGTGGCCGGTGCTTCGGTGGTGTCGCCGTCGTCTCCGCCACCACAGGCGGCGAGAACGAGCGAGGCACCAGCGAACAGTGCGACCGCGATGCGTGACTGACTCTTCATTGTGTGTTTCCCCCTCTAGGAACATGGACCCCGCCGGGAGCGGAATCCGAGGGGAGGGTAGCACAGGTCCAGCCGATTTCTGACGCACCGTCAGAAAATTCTGACGGTGCGTCAGATACTCGAAAAGGACTACTGTTGGCGGACGGTTAGGGAGCCACGGCTCGCGTAGGGGGATCGATGCACAGCCAGGAAAGTTCGCCTCAGGACGGATCGGGTCAGGAGCGCTCGACGTCCAGTTCCGCCTCGGCCTTGGCGGCGTCCATCGCGGTCGAGGCGCCGACGCACGACGCCGCGCGCACCGAGGTCGACGCCTCCGAGCTCGGGGGCTTCGTCGACGCCGGTGCGAACAAGATGACTCTGCGCGCGGGTTTCAAGGCCGGCGGCGTCAGCGTCGCGCTCGTTTTGCTGCTCTTCACGATCCTCGAGGAGTTCGACCGCGTCGCCATGCAGGTGCTCGGTCCCGACATCCAGGACACGCTCGGGATCTCCGACACGGTCTTGCTCGGATTGCAGAGCTTCGGTGGCGTCGTGCTGGTGCTGGCCACCTTGCCCTTCGCATGGTTGGCCGACCGTTACTCGCGCGTGCGCGTGCTCAGCGGCGCGTCGGGGCTGTGGTTGTTGTTCGTCGGCTTCACCGGCGCGGTGGTCAACCCGTTCCTGATGGGCGTGGCGCGCGCCGGATCCGGTTTCGGCGCCTCGGCCCGCATCCCCATCGGACCCTCGTTGGTCGCCGACCAGTACCCGTTGGCGGTGCGCACCCGGATCTTCGCCGTGGAGGCCCTCGGCCGCCCCATCGGTCAGGTGCTCGGACCGTTGTTCGCCGGCGCGGTGGTGGTGGCCGCCGGCGACGACGCGGGCGACTGGCGCGTCGTCTTCTTCGCCCTCTTGATCCCCGCCGGCTTGTCGGTGTTGTGGTCGCTGTCGTTGAAGGAACCGGCTCGTGGTCAGCAGGAACAGCAGGCCGTGCTCGGCGCCACGTTGGCCCCCGATCTCACCGAGCCCCCGGTCCGCCTGTCGGCGGCCTTTCAACGCCTGAAGAAGGTGCGAACCTTCTACTTCCTCGTGGTGGGCATCGGTGTGCTCGGCTTCGCGTTGGTCGCGGTACCGAGCGCGTTCAACCTCCTGCTGGAAGAGTCCTACGGATACAGCGCGTTCAAGCGCGGCTGGCTCGGTGCCATCACGTGGTCGGGCGCTCTCATCGGAATCCCGCTGGCCGGTCGATTCGGAGACCGTCTCTTCCGCCGCAACCCGCCGTCGTCTCTGAAGATGATGGGCAGCTTCATCCTTCTTTACGGCCTGTTCGTGACGGTCGGCCTCCGGTTCCAGGACCCGGTCGTGATGGTGGCCCTCGTCACCATCGGCTACTCCTTCCAGGGCATGGCCTTCACACAGGTCGGCCCGGCCATCTCCTCGATCATCCCGTACCAGATGCGTTCGCAGGCTTTCGCCATGGTCGGCGTGTACATCTTCCTCATGGGCGGATTCTTCGGTGGTCTGCTGGCCGGCGCCCTCTCCGACGCGCACGGCGAGCGCACGGCGCTCACGTCCATCGTGCCGCCGGCGGCACTGTTGGGCGGACTTCTCATCATCTACGGAAGTCGCTACATGAACCGCGACATCGCACTGTGCGTCGCCGAGTTGAAGGAGCAGCAGGAAGAGCGGATGCGGTTGGCCGGTGACCCGGGCAACGTTCCGGTGTTGCAGGTCCGCAACGTCGACGTCAGTTACGGCAACCTGCAGGTGCTCTTCGACGTGGGCTTCGACGTCCGACGTGGCGAGGTGCTGGCTCTGCTCGGCACCAACGGCGCGGGCAAGTCGACCATCCTGCGGGCCGTCTCCGGGCTGGTGATGCCGGACCGCGGTGTCGTTCGCATGAACGGTCGCACCATCACCCTGGTCGATCCGCAGTTCCGTTCGCAGATGGGTCTGGTGCAGATCCCCGGTGGCGAGGCGGTGTTCCCGTCGATGACCGTCGCCGAGAACCTGGCCATTTGGAGTCGACAGATCCCCGATCCCGACAAACGTCGCGAGAAACTCGAGCTGGTCGACGAGACCTTCGCGGTTCTGCGCGAGCGCGCCGATCAGCGCGCCGGTTCCTTGTCCGGTGGTCAGCAGCAGATGCTGGCGCTGGCCAAGGCGATCATGCTCGAGCCCGAATTGCTCTGCATCGACGAGTTGTCGCTCGGACTCGCGCCGGTGGTCGTGCAGGACCTGTTGAAGGTGGTGGAGAAGCTGAAGGAGCAGGGCACCACGATGGTGATCGTCGAGCAATCGGTGAACGTGGCTCTCTCCATCGCGGATCGTGCGGTGTTCATGGAGCGGGGGCAGGTGAAGTTCGAGGGACCGGCCAAGGATCTCCTCGAGCGCGGTGACCTGTTGCGCGCGGTGTTCTTGTCGGGAGCGGGAGCGTGATGGCGATGATCGGATTGGTCTTCTCGGGGGACATCGTCTTCGACGGTCTCGTGCAGGGTCTGGTGTACGCGCTCGTCGCGTTCGGTTTGTTGCTGATCTACCGGGCCACCGGCGTCATCAACTTCGCGCACGGCCAGATCGGAGCGTTCGGCGGCTACCTCATGGCGGTGCTCCAGATCCGCTACGACGTGGCCTTCGGCTTGTCACTGCCGTTGGCGTTGCTGGCGGGCATGGTGCTCGGAATGGTGTCCGAGTTGGTGTTGCGACGCCTGTTCACCCAACCGCGCCTGTTGCTCTTCGTGGCCACGCTCGGTCTCACACAGGTGATCCAACTGCTCCAGTTGCGCATCCCGATCACCGACGAGGAGGCCACCCAGGTGGGTTTCCCCGTGCTCATCTCGGGTCAGTGGGAACTGGGTGGCCTGTCGCTCACCGGTCCCCAGCTGCAGGTGTTGTTGGTGGTGCCGGCGCTGATGGTCTTCCTCGGCTGGCTCTTCCACAAGAGCGCCTTCGGCATGCAGGTGCGCGCCACGGCCGACAACTTCTCGGCCGCCCAGCTCGCGGGCATCGGCGTTCGCAAGGTCTCCACCAAGGTGTGGGCGCTGGCCGGCGTGTTGGCCACGTTGAGCGTTCTGCTCATCACCCCGTTGTACGGCGGCTCGATCGGCTCGGTGCAGACGGCTCTGGGACCGAAGCTGTTGCTGCTGTCGTTGGTGGCGGCCATGGTCGGTCGCATGAAGTCGTTCGGATGGACGTTGGTCGGCGGTCTGGTGGCCGGACTCATCGACCGCCTGTTGGTGTCGTGGTCGTTGCTCGGCCAGATGCCGGCGGGGGCCAACGTGGCGGTGTTGTTCGTCATCCTCCTCGTGGTGCTGTTCACCACCGGACGCGGCGAGTCCATGCGCGACAGTGGTTGGCAGCTCACCAACAAGGTGCGTGCCGCCCGAGCGGAACTCACGCGCCATCCCCTCTACCGCGGCCTCACTTTGGGTGGCATGGCGCTCGTCGCGGGCGTGGCCCTCATCGTGCCGTCGCAACTCGACAAGGCCAGCGACGTGCTGAAGTTCTCCATCGTGCCGATCTACCTGATCGTCGCGTTGTCGGTGGTCGTCGTCACGGGTTGGGGCGGCCAGCTGTCGCTCGGGCAGTTCGGTTTCGTGGCCCTCGGTTCGTACTCCACCATCTACTTCGCGAACGAGCTCCCGTACTGGATCTCGCTGATCATCGGAGTGGCGTTCGGTGTCGGCGCGGCGATCGTCATCGGCATCCCGGCCCTGCGCGTGAAGGGTCTGTACCTGGCGGTCATCACGCTCGGATTCGGTCTCATGATCCGGTCGTGGTTCCTCGTGGCCGAGAAGGTGGCCCCCGACGGCGGAGGCGTGGCCAAGCTGAACCTCGACCGGGCCGAGGGATTCCGCCTCTTGTTCTGGGAAGTGAAGGGCAAGAACTTCGACGGCGTCTACTACTTCTGTTTGCTCGTCGCCGTCCTGACCATCGTGTTGGTGTGGCGCATCCGACGCACCGGTATCGGTCGTTCGATCATCGCCACCCGGGACAACGAGAACTCGGCCGCGGCGTACACCGTCTCGCCCAACCGGGCGAAGTTGTTGGCGTTCGCGGTGTCGGGCGGACTCGCGGCGTTGGCCGGAGCGCTGCTCCCGCTGGCCGACCGCAGCGCGCAGTTCAAGGTGGACGGACTGGCGTTCGAGTTCGAGGACTCGTTGCGCATCGTGGCCGTGGCCGTGGTGGGCGGAATCGGCTCGATCACCGGCGCCATTCTCGGAACGTTGGTCATCGTGGCCCTCCCGCTGGTGTTCGACGGCACCGAGCAGGTCGAACTGTTCGCCAGCGGTTTCGGGATGCTGATCGTGTTGCTCTACTTCCCGAGCGGACTCATCTCGATCCTGCACGCGTTCCGCGACAACCTGCTCGGTTGGATCGCCCGTCGCACCAACTGGACGCCCCCGGTGCGCGAGAAGGGCGCCGACGTGGCCTCGCTCGGCGGTGGCAAGTCCGAGAAGCCGTCCGATGCCGCTCCGTTGCGCACCAACGGTCTCACTGTCAACCTCGGTGGTCGCACGATCGTCGACGGAGTCGACATCGAGGTTCGTCCCGGCGAGATCGTGGGCCTGATCGGAACCAACGGCGCGGGCAAGACCACCATCCTCAACGCCGTCTCCGGATTGCTCCCGTCCACCGGTTTGGTGGAGCTGTTCGGACGCGACATCTCGGGGCTCCCGGCCCATCGTCGGGCCCGTTTGGGTCAGGGTCGGGCGTTCCAGAACGCGCGGTTGTTCGCCTCGCTCACCGTTCGCGAGACGCTCATGGTGGCACTCGAGTCCAGGCAGCGGTCCCTCCTGGTGCCGTCGATCCTGGCCTTGCCCCCGTCACCCATCGCCGAGCGTCGCAAGCGTCGCGAGGCCGACGAGATCATCAGCTACCTGGGTCTCGGTCGGTACGCCGACGCCTTGATGGGCGAACTCTCCACCGGCACCCGGCGCATCGTGGAGTTGGGCGCGCTCATCGCGCTCGATTCGCGCTTGTTGTTGCTCGACGAGCCCACCGCGGGTGTCGCACAGCGCGAGACCGAGGCGTTCGGGCCGCTCATCCAGACCATCCAACGAGAACTCGGTGCGTCGATCCTGATCATCGAACACGACATGCCCATGGTCATGTCGATCTCGGATCGCATCTACTGCCTCGAGGCCGGACGGGTCATCGCCGAGGGTGACCCGGCGTCCATCCGGGAGAATCCCGCCGTCATCGCCAGTTACCTCGGCACCGACGAGCGGGCCATCCAGCGCAGCAACACGGCGGAGTGACCGGCCATGCCCGAGCGCGCCTTCGACTCCTTGATGTCCACGGGCCGCATCGCCGGTCTCGAATTGTCCAACCGCGTGTTCCTGCCGGCCATGGACATGAACCTCTGCGTCGACGGTGAGATCAGTGACGGTGAGATCGCCCACTACACGGCGCGCGCCGCCGGTGGCACCGCCATGGTCATCACGGGGACCGGAGCGGTGGCTTGGCCGGTGGGTGCCACGTCGCGCCACCAGCCGGCATTCTCCGACGATCGGTTCATCCCCGGCATCCGTCGACTGGCCGATTCCGTGCACGCCGCCGGCGGTCGTCTGTGCATGCAGTTGTGTCATCACGGCAAGACGGCCAGCGTCGACACGGCCGAGGGCCGTCCCCAGTTGGTGCCGTCGTTGCTCGAGGGGGCACCCGACATGTCGGCTCTGCGCGACAATCCCATGGACGAGTTGATGCGTCTGGCCACGGCCACTCAGGGCAAGAAGGCCACCTACAAAGTGGCCGACGAGGACGACCTGGCCTGGGTGGTCGATCAGTTCGCCGCCGCGGCGCGACGGGTGAAGTCGGCCGGGGTCGACGCCATCGAGATCCACGCGGCCCACGGGTACCTGCTGTCCAGTTTCCTCTCGCGCACGTACAACAAGCGCGACGATCGGTGGGGTGGCTCCATCGAGAATCGGGCGCGGCTCACCTGCGAGGTGGTCCGGGCCGTCAAGCGCGAGGTTGGACCGGAGTATCCGGTGATCGTTCGCGTGAACGGCCACGAGTACGGACCTGCCGACGGGCTCACCGCCGCCGAGACGGCCCAAGCGTCGGCCCTCATCGAGCGGGCGGGTGCCGACGCGATCCACGTCTCGGCCAACGCCCACAATCCGTTCGCCGACTTCACCGACGGACCCCTGCCCAACACGGTGGCGGCGTATCGCGAACACACCAAGACCATCAAGCGCGCCGTGTCGATCCCCGTGGTGGCCGTGGGTCGCATGTTGCCCGAGGTCGCCGACGAGATGATCGCGGCCGGGGAATGCGACTTCGTCTCGATGGGGCGACAGTTGTTGGCCGACCCCGAGTTGGTGAACAAGATCCGCGCCGGACGTCGCCGTTCGGTGCGGCCGTGCATCAACTGCTACGTCTGCGTCGAGCAGAACTTCTTCGACGGTAACCCCAAGTGCGCGGTGAACCCGGCGTTGTGCAACGAGAAGGTGGCCGTCACGACGCCGATCGCGCGCGCCGGACACGTGGTCGTCATCGGTGCCGGACCGGGAGGCATGGAAGCCGCCCGCGTGGCCGCCGAACGGGGCGCCAAGGTGACCCTCATCGAGAAGGGCGGCCGTCTCGGCGGAACCATGTGGTTCTCGCAGCTCACCACCCCGGCCAACGCCATGCTCGTCGACTGGTTGAGCCACGAGATCCAGCGGCTCGGAGTCGACGTGTTGCTCGACACCCGCGCCGACGTCGAACTGGTGAGCAGTCTGCGTCCCGACGCGGTGATCGTGGCCACCGGTGCCCGTCGCGGTCGGCCCGACGTCCCCGGTGCCGATCTGCCACACGTGCTCACCGGCGACGCCCTGCGCGGTGTCATCACCGGCGAGGCCGACGCCGATCTCGGTTCCATCGGGGCGTTCGGGAGACTCGTCGTGACGGCGGGGCGTGCGGTGGGTGCGTTGCGCGACGCCGATCGCATCCGTCGTCTCTCGAAGCTGTGGATGCCGGTCGGCAAGCGCGTGGTCGTCATCGGCGGTGGCCTGGTGGGCCTCGAGTTGGCCGAGTACCTGGCCGAACGCGGTCGCCGGGTGACGGTGCTCGAGGAGGGCAAGCATCTCGGTCTGCCGATGGCCATGCCCCGTCGTTGGACGGCGGTGCGCAAGGCCGGTGATCACGGTGTCGTCCTCGTTCGCGAAGCCGTCGTGATGTCCATCACGCGCGACGCCGTTCGCTATCGCGTGGCCGACCAGGAGCTGGAGGTCGACGCGGACAACGTGATCGTGGCGTCCGAGGTCCGCGCCGATTCGTCGTTCGCCGAGGAACTGACCGCCCGTGGGCTACGGGTGGAAGTGGTCGGCGACGCCGCCGAGGTCGGTTACATAGAAGGCGCCATTCACGGCGCCGGGAAGGTCGCCCGTGAGCTCTGAGGTCATCCCCAATCCGACGTTCGGCGATCACGTCCGCGCCCGCGCCGAGGACGACAACGTCGCGATCCTGTTCGAGGACTCGTCCCTCTCGTACCGCCAATGGTGCCGGGAGGTGGCCCGTCGCGCCGCACTGTGGCGATCGATCATCGACGCGGCGCCCTCGGGAACGTTGCCCCACATCGGCGTGATGCTCGACAACACCCCCGAGTTCACCATGTGGCTCGGAGCGGCGGCCGTGACCGGCGCCAGCGTGGTGGGGATCAACAGCACCCGCCGGGGTGCCGAGTTGGCGCGGGACATCGTGCACACCTCGTGCCAGGTGGTGGTGACCGACTCGACGCAGTCCGATCTGCTGGCCGGACTCGACCTGGGCGACGCCAACGGTCGCGTCTTCGTGGCCGACTCGGCGGACTACTCGTCACTGCTCGCACCGTTCGACGGCGCGACTCTGCCCACCGCATCGGAGTGTCCGGTCGATCCACGCTCGACCTTCCTTCTGCTCTTCACCTCGGGCACCAGCGGCGCCCCCAAGGCCGTGATCACCAGCCACCAGCGCCTGAACTTCGTGGCCGGGTCCATGCTGATGATCACCGAGTTGGCCCCCGGGGACGTCACCTACATCTCGATGCCGCTGTTCCACTCCAACGCGCTCTTCACCGCCTGGGCGCCCTCGTTGGTGTCGGGAGCCACGGTGGCGTTGCGACGCAAGTTCTCGGCATCGGAGTTCATGCCCGACGTTCGTCGATTCGGCGCGACCTACTTCAACTATGTCGGCAAGCCACTCACCTACATCCTGGCCACGCCCGAGAGTTCGAACGATCGCGACCACAAGCTGCGATTGGGATTCGGCAACGAGGGTTCCGAGGTCGATCTGGCCCGTTTCGCCGAGCGGTTCGGTGTCCGGCTCGTCGACGGTTACGGGCAAACCGAGACCGGGGCGTCGATCGTCCGCATCCCCGGGATGCCGGCGGGGGCTCTGGGTGTGGCGGCGCAACCCACCATCACGGTCCGTGATCCCGAGACCAACGAGGAGTGTCCCCGCGCCGTGTTCGACGAACAGGGACGGGTGCTCAATCTGGAGGAGGCCACCGGCGAGATCGTCAACGCCGGTGGAGGCACGTTCGAGGGCTACTTCAACAACGACGAGGCGAATCGCGAACGCATCCGTGACGGGGCGTACTGGACCGGTGACCTGGCGTACCGCGACGAGGCGGGCTTCTTTTATTTCGCCGGCCGAAGCGCCGACTGGATGCGGGTCGACGGCGAGAACTTCGCCGGGGCCCCCATCGAGCGCATCGTCATGCGTCATCCGGCCGTTCTGCTCGCCGCCGTCTACGGCGTCCCTGACGCCGAGATCGGTGACCGGGTGATGGCGGCGGTGCAGGTTAAGCCCGGAATCACGTTCGACATCGACGACTTCGCCGTGTTCCTGTCGACCCAGGGCGACCTGTCCCCGAAGTGGTGGCCCACCTTCGTCCAAGTGGTCGACGACTTCCCGATGACCTCCACCAACAAGGTGGTCAAGCGCGATCTGGTGAAGCGCCGTTGGCACGACGTCGAGTCCGACGCCGCGGCCCGGATCTGGTGGCGTCGGGGTCGCGAGACGACCTTCGTGCCTTTCGACGCGGCCGCCGCCGCCGAGTTGCGCGCCCGCTTCGTGGCCGTCGGTCGGGGCCAGATTCTGGCCTGAGATCGAGCATGGCCCGTCCCCGCGGTGTCAGGGGCGCAACGCGATCTTTCCGGCCACCTTGCGGTCCTCGAGATCGCGCAGGGCGTCGGCGGCCCGATCGAGGGGATAGGTCACCGGCTCGACGGGACGCAGTTCGCCGCGCGCGATGAGGGCCATGACGTCGGCGAGCAGTGCGTTGTTGCGGTCGGGGTTCTTCCCGGCCCAGCCACCCCAGTCGACTCCGGTGACCCGTCGGTTGCGTAGCAGAACCTGATTGGCCGGGAGCTTCGGAATGCCGGCGACGAAACCGATCACCAGGTATTGCCCGTCGTCACCCAGCGCGCGCAGACAGGTCTCGCCGACCTCACCACCCACCGGGTCGTACAAGTAGTCGATCGCACCACCGGAGAACTCCTTGGCCTTCTCCTTGATCTCGTCGGCCGGGAGCGTGGAATCGATGGTGGCCTCGGCGCCACGTTCGACGGCGAAGCGACGTTTCTCGTCGGTCGAGGCGACGGCGATCACCCGAAGACCCAGGGCGCGCCCCACGTCGACGGCGGCCAAACCGACGCCGCTTCCGGCACCCAACACCATCAGCCAACGACCCGGCTCGACCCGGGCGCGCTCCACCAAGGCGAACCACGCCGTCAGGTAACTCTGCATGAACGTGGCCGCTTGTCCGTCCGTCAACGCGTCGGGAAGGGGCATGAGTCTCTTGGCCGCCACGATGGCCTGCGACGAGTAGCCGCCCAAGCCGACGTTGGCGAACACGCGTTGGCCCAGGCTCACGCCTCTGTCTCCGGTGGGCACGTCGGGGGCGATCTCGATCACGCGGCCGACGACCTCCATACCGGGGACGAACGGCACGGGTGGCTTGATCTGATACTTGCCCTGCACGAAGAGGGCGTCGACGAAGTTCACCCCGCAGGCGGTGACGTCGATGCGCACACAACCCGGGAACAGATCGGCGGCCGGTTTTTCCTCGATCACGAGGTGGTCGAGGGGGGCGAACTCACGACAAACGACGGAACGAACGATCGATGACATGACGAACACGGTAGTCAGCGGTGACGGATTGCTGTGGTCCCCGACGGGGCCGATCTGACACACTGTCAGAAAGCGAAGGGGACGAAATGGGAACGATCTGTGTCACGGGATCGGCGTCGGGAATCGGCGCGGCCACCAAGAAGCGGCTCGAGGCCGAGGGGCATCGGGTGATCGGAGTCGACATCCGCGACGCCGACGTCGTGGGCGATCTGTCGAAGGTGGACGATCGCCGTCGCATCGTCGACGAGGTGACCGCCGCGTGCGGGGGAGTCCTCGACGGACTGGTGCCCTGTGCCGGCGTGAGCACGCCGGCGCCGAACGAGTTGGTGGTGCGCGTGAACTACTTCGGCACGTTGGCCGTGGTCGAGGGTCTGCGCCCCTGTCTCGAGAAGGGCACCGATCCCGCGGTGGTGATGATCTCGTCGAATAGCACCACCATGACCCCGGGTCTCCCCGTCGAGGAGGCCATGGCCTACCTGAACGGGGACGAGGAGACGCTGGTGGCCCGGCACTCGACGCCCCATGCGTTCCTCGCCTATCCCGCCGGCAAGCTCGCCATCGCCTTCTGGGTGCGCTCGCGGGCCGCGGCGTGGATGGCGTCGGGTGTTCGTCTCAACGCGGTGGCACCCGGGGTGATCGACACCGGGATGACCCGACCCTTGCTCGACATGCCCGGCGTGAAGGACTCCCTCGACATGATCCCCATTCCGCGCGGTCGATGGGGCAAGCCCGAGGAGATCGCCGCCGCCATCGGTTTCCTGTTGTCGAAGGACGCGTCGTACGTGGTCGGCCAGGTGCTCTTCGTCGACGGCGGAACCGACGCGTTGTTGCAGCCCACCGCGCATCCGCATCCGTTGCCGGGAGGGAACTGAGCCGTGGACGAGCTTCGTGACTCCGATCCCGTCGCGTGGTTGTCGGCCTGCGAGGAGATCCGTCAGCTGGCCAGTCGGTACGCCGTCTGGTACGGCGCGCGCGACACCGACAACCTGGCGCGACTCTTCGTCCCCGACATCAAGGTCACCCGGGAGACCTCGGGAACCGACGCTTTGCGAGCCAGTTTCGACGCGCAGATGGGCTCGCTGGGACGGGTCATTCTGATGGTGGGCAATCACGTGATCGACGTGACCGACGCCGACAACGCCACCGGTGTCGTGAGTTGTCGCGGGGAGATCGAGGACATCGACGGCGAATGGATCATCCATCAGATCCAGTACCACGACACCTACAAGCGCGTGAACGGTCGATGGCTGTTCGCGCGCCGTCGTCACCTGCTCTGGTACGGGCACGACATGCCCAACCCGCCCGCGGGTCTTCCCGACGCCAACTGGCCGAATAGTCAGACGGGTCGGGGCGAGCTGCCGGAGTGCATCGAAACCTGGCGCACCTGGACGGCGAACAACACCTGACGGGGTTCAGAGCCCGCTGAGCACGTGGGCGCGCTTGTTGTCGGCGAAGGCCCGCTCCAGATTCGCCTTGTCGTCGTCCGACATCGGCCGCAAGCGCTCGCCCCGGCGGGGTCGCCAGTACAAGGTCTCGGTGGTACGCCACTTCTCGGCGCGCAACGGCGGTTTGTGCACCTTGTTGTTGGCCGTCAACGGCATGGCGGTGGTGATGCGCACCAACTGGGGGGACCATTTGGTGCCCAGATCCTTCTGTCCGTCGAGGAAAGCGTCGAAAGCCACCGGATCGAAGGTGGTGCTGGAGTTCATCTCGATGGCCACCATCACCATGTCGCCGGTGACCGGGTCGGGCACGGGGTACACCGCGGCCATCACCACTCCGGGGAACCGACTGATGATGTTCTCCACGGGAGCGCCGGCGAAGTTCTCGCTGTCGACGCGCAACCAGTCGGCACTGCGGCCGGCGAAATAGAAGAAGCCGTCGGCGTCGCGGTAGCCGAGATCGCCGGTCCAGTACCAGCCGTTGCGCACGCGTTCGTTCGACGCCTCCGGGTTGTTGTAGTAGCCCTCGAACGACGAACCACCCGACGTGTTCACGATCTCACCGATGCACTCCGGATTGGTGATCGCACCGTGCTCGTCGAAGACCACCCTCGGACACTCGAGATCCGTGGAGGGGTCGACGATGACGACCCGGCCCGCCATGTCGGGCCGCTCGCGGCCGAGCGCGTTGTCGGGAGTGTCGGGCGTGCGGATGATGGCCACCACGCTCTCACTCGATCCGTAGCCCTCGACCAACTCGCAGCCGAACCGCTCGAGGAATCGCTCGCGGTCGAGCGCGCTGGCCTCGGTTCCGAATCCGAGTCGCAGACGATGGTCGCGGTCGTTCTCGGTGGGCGGCTGACCCAGCACGTAGGCGATCGTGCGCCCGACGTAGGTGAAGTAGGTGCAACCGTAGGTGCGCACGTCCTCGAGGAATCCGCTGGCGGAGAACTTGCGACGCAGAACCAGCGTGGCACCGACGGCCAAGGCCGGACCCCAGCACGCCATGAGCGCGTTGCCGTGGAAGAGCGGCATCGGGCTGTAGCACACCTCGTCGCGCACGACGCCGTAGATCTGTCCGGCGCGCACGGCGGTGGTGGCCATGCGTTCGTTGGTGCACACCACGGCCTTGGGCGCGCTCGTCGATCCGGAGGTGAAGAGCAGGAACAGCGGCAGCGAGCCGTCGGGAGAGCTGGTGGCCAACAGATCGGGGTCGAACGGGGGCAGGTTCGGTTGCAACTCGTCGACGTCGACGAACGCATTGGTCGGCACGCCGCAATCGAGTCCGTCGAAGGTGGCCCGTCCGGTCGCGTCGGTGACGATCATCTGGCAATCGGTGTGTCGGACGTCGCGAGCCAATTCGGCGCCGCGTCGGGTGGGGTTGATGCCCACGATGCACGAGCCGGTGAGAGCCGCGGCTCCGATCCAATAGAGGTACTCGGGGGTGTTCTCCAACAGAACGCCGACGTGGGGCTTGGCCGACGCGTTCAGGGTCCGGCGAAGGTACGACGCACGGCGGGTGGACTCGCGAACGACGTCGTCCCACGACACCGTGAGACTTTCGAACACGTAACCGGGATGATCGTCGCCGAGACGATCGCGCAACAGATCGGCGATGGTGCTCACGGCACGATGCGCGGAGGTAGCGGCTGGCGATACAACGCGGCGGCGTTCTCGCAGCACAACTTGCGCAGCAAGGAGGGGGACAGGTGACCCCACGCGTCCCGGAGGATCGACTGGGTGTTGGGCCACGTGCTGTCGCCGTGCGGATAATCGACCTCGACCATGATGTGGTCGTCGCCGATCACGTCGTGAAGATCGATGGTGGAGGGGTCGTCGATCGTGCAGAACCAGAAGTTGCGTCGCAACACCTCGGCGGGGCGCAGATCCCAGCCGGCACCGTAACCACTGCGGTCGACGACGTTCTCGAGTCGGTCGAGCAACATCGGCACCCAGCCGATGCCACCTTCGCTCATGGCGATCTTGAGATCGGGGTACTTGTACGGATAACCGCTCCAGAGCCATTCGGCGCAGGCGGTCAACGACAACTGGCCGAACAAGGTGGCGCCCAGTTGCAGTGCCGGTGCGTCGCTCGGCATGGCGTACATACCCGACGAACCGACGTGCAGCGAGATGACGGTGTCGGTCTCGACGCACGCCTCGATGATGGGATCCCACCATCCGCTGAAGAGACTCGGACAACCGATGTTGTGCGGACGCTCGGGAAGCGTGACCGAGGTGAAGCCCCGGTCGGCGTTGCGGCGGATCTCGTCGGCACCCAGGCGGGCGGACCCGTCGGGCCCCGGAGCCAACCACGTGATCCCGCAGGGGATGATGCGCTCGGGGTAGGGCTGCCACCACTCCTCGTAGAGCCAGTCGTTCCAGGCGCGCATGGTGGCCAGACCCACCTCGGGATCGCTGCAGGCGCTGAACACCCGACCCGCGAAGCCGGTCACCTGCGACGGAAAGTTGAGCGAGGCCCAACAGCCGATGAGGTCCATGTCCTTGATGCGCTCGTGGATGTTCCAGCAACCGGGGCGCATGTCCTCGAAACGCGCCGGCTCGAGCGACCGGAGTTCCTGCTTTCGTCCGGCCACGGCGTTCATGCCGACCTGACTGAAGATCTGACCGTCGAAGGTCCACACTTGATGTCCGCGCTCGTTCTCGATGAGACGCGGCGCCTTGTCCTGGAGCGCGGCGGGCAGGCGACCGTCGAACATGTGCGGCGGTTCGACCAAGTGGTCGTCGACCGAGATCAGGGTGTAGTGCACCGGAGCCATCTCGGGCTCGGGCAGGAGAATGTCGTAGTTGGTCGGACCGATCACGTACGTGTCAGTGGCCATCGTGTCCTGCTTTCGCCGTTTCGAGGAACTCTTCATACTCATGGTCGCCGAGGTGTCGGCGCAAGTAGGGCTGGGCGTGAATGTAGCCACCGTTGGGCACGTCGGGATCGGTGAGCAGAACCGCCACCGCCCGTCCGATCACGGCGGGTGGAACGCCGTGCTTGGCGACCCATTCGAGGCCCGCTCCCGAGTCCAGAACCCTCTCGGTGGCGACGAAGCCGGGGTTCACGTTGATGGCCCGGATGTCGGGGTGTTCGACGACGATCATGTCGGCGATGCGGTGGAACCCCGCTTTGGTGGCGGCGTAGACGAGGGACCATCCGCCCCGACCGGCCGGGGATTCGGGCGAACGTTGTCCGGCGTCGCTCGTGACGTCGATGATGGTGGCACCGTCGGCGCGACCGGTGGCCAGCACGTGTCGCACGAAGGCCCGGGTGAACAGCAACGGAGACGTGAGGTTGCCCGTGACGCGACGGATCACGTCCTCGGGTGAGCCGTCGACGAGCAACGCGTCGTTGCCCGGGCCCACGTACACGGCGTTGTTCACCAGCACGTCCACGCGACCGGCGGCGGCCAGACAGCGGTCGAAGGAGGCTTCGATGTCCTCGAGGTCGAGGATGTCGGCCGCCACGCAATGGGCGCGTCCGCCGCGACGCTCGATGGCCTCGGCCGTGGACCTCAGGCTGCCGGGAAGCGCGTGACCGGTGGCGGGATTGGTGGCCGAGCCCTCGACGAGGGTGCGACCGGTGATGACCAGGTCGTGGCCGGACTCCGCCAAGGCGATGGCGATGGCACGACCGATGCCGCGACTGGCGCCGGTCACCAATGCCACGGGTCGCGCATTCGTCGACAACTTCGCCCCCTTCGTTCGTGTTCGGCACCGCCGCCGCGCACGGATCAGCGCCGCGAGCCCCTCGGCGACTAGTTTCTGACACGGTATCAGAAACGTAGAAAACGGAGTCGGGACAGATGGGTGCATTGACGGGCAAAGTGGCGATCGTGACCGGAGCGGGTCAGGGTGTGGGTCGTTGCCACGCCGAACTGCTGGCCGCCGAGGGAGCCAGCGTGGTGGTGAACGATCTGTCCGATCTGGCCGATGAGGTGGTGGCGGCGATCACCGCCGCCGGAGGACGCGCCGTGGCCTGCAAGGGCAGCGTCACCGACTGGGCGTTCGCCGAGACGTTGGTCGACACCGCGGTCCGCGAGTTCGGCGACCTGCACATCCTCGTGAACAACGCCGGATTCATCCGCGACGCCATGAGTTTCTCGATGGAGGAGCAGCAGTTCGACAGCGTGGTGAGCGTTCACCTGAAGGGCCACTTCGCTCCGGCGCATTTCGCCGCCCTTCTGTGGCGCAACAAGGCCAAGGAACTGGAGGGCACCGAGGGTGGTCTGCCCGCGCGTCGGATCATCAACACCACCAGCGAAAGCGGATTGTTCGGTGGGCCGGGTCAGGGCAACTACGGATCGGCCAAGGGTGGCATCATCACGATGACGACGATCCTGGCCCGCGAGCTCGGTCGCTACAACGTGACGGTGAACTGCATCGCCCCCCGCGCGCGCACGCCGATGACCGAGGTGAATCCGAAATTCGCCAAGCCCGAGTCGGGCTTCGACAAGTACGACCCGGCCAACATCAGTCCGATGGTGGCTTTCCTGGCCAGCGATCTGGCGTCCGACATCAGCGCGCAGACGTTCATCGTTCTGGGTGATCAGGTGCACCGCATTCGCCCCACCGAGATCGCCGGTTCGATCACGGCGGGGGGCAAGCAGTGGACGGTGGCCGATCTGGCCGCGTCGAAGGCCGCATTGTTCGCCGACGGGGCCAGCGGGGTGCCCGCGTGGGGCGGCCCGCCGATGTGATGGGGTGCCCGCGTGGGGCGGCCCGCCGATGTGATGGGGTGCCCGCGTCAGGCGGTCCGACGTCGAGCGGTGCGCAGGCCGAGGCCGATGAACAACAGCGATCCGGCGATGGCCGCCGGCAGCAGTGAGCGACCGGTGGCCGGCAGGGTCGGAGCGGCGGTGACGGCTCGCACCGACAACGTCGGCGCGGAGTAGTGGAAGTTGGTGGCGGTGATCACCACCATGGAGTCGACCACCGACACGCTCACGGTCGCCTCGTTGTCGGGATCGTCCGGGTCGGAGACGTCGAAGGTGAACCTGGTGTTCTCGTCGACCGACGAACCCCACATGCACTGCGCGGTCTCCAGCGGTATACGAGCCTCGTACTTGCCCATCCACACCGTCGTCCCGTCGGTGTCGTAGTGGGGGTTGTCGATTCGCAGACTGAGGACCCCGGTGGAGGCGTCGAACGCGGGAATGCTCGGTCGCCACGAGTTGTCGGCCACGACCAAGGTCGGCTTGCCGGCGCATTGCGGAGCTGGTCCGAGATAGCGGGTGTCGAGAATGACGAAAGCGAAGCGGTTCACTTTCCACGCCCCCCGCGCGTTGGGATCGGTGACGTTGCCGAGCGTCGCCGTGTCCACGCCGAGAACATCGTAGGGAACACCCTCGACCGTCACCTTCGTGGCTCCATCGGTCGCCAGACGTTCGGTCGTCACCGCGGTCTGTCCGGCCTTCGGGGTGATCACCGAGGGCTGCATCCAGCTCAATCGGATGACGGCCCGGAACTTCACGTCGCGCTGGGTGTTCCCGTAGCGAACGCAGACACCGCTGATCTTGTTGGTGGTGCAGGCCGTGCTGCCGCTCTCGTACGGAACTCGGAAGTTGTCGCGGGTGCTGGCATGAATCTCGAATTGGAAGCGGGGAAGAACTCCCTGTGTCCCCGGAAAGTCGAGGGTGGCTTGGGTTTCGACCTTGTCGAATCCGTCCTCGTTCACCAGACCCGGGATTTGCCACTCGTGACAGCACACGCCACCCGAGGCGTTCGGCGCGGTGCGACCGGTGAGGGTTCCATCGACCCAGGAACCGTTGAGTAGTGCGCCGATCGATTCGATGCAATCCAGTTCCGTGGCGGACGTGCACGGCCCGATGGTCCTTTGGGCTTGGGCAGGTGTCGGCTCGATCGGAACCCAGGCGCTGGCCGGCGCGGCGAACGAACCGACCGCCCCGAGGCAGACGACGAGAAGGGTCATGATGCGGGTGACGCGCGCACGCGGAGCAACGGTGTTCATGCATGTACAACGTTCGAGCCCGAGGACTGTGACCTGAAGTACAGTCCGGCACGTGGAGGGGATCGACCGGACCCGGTTTCAGGTCTCGTTGGTGTGCGCGTGGCTCGAATCCGCCGAAGCCTTGCGGGTCGCCGACTCGGTCGTCGCCCGGTTGCGACTCGATTGCGAGGGTCGCGATCTGGTGCATCAGGCATGGTTGCGGGTGACCACCAGTTTCGCCGCGCGTTCCGAACCTCTTTCCGATCTGAACGAATACGTCGATGCCGCCCGATACGGAAACCGTGTCATCTCCAACATCGGACTCGACCGTTTGCGAGCACGGGGTCGATCACCGGTGACGGCCCTCGAACATGTCGAGGTGTCGCCGGTCGACGAACGCCGCGGGCCCGAGAGCGACTCGATGGCTCTTCTCTTCTTCGAGGAACTTCTGCGCCGGGTGTCCGTGTCGCGATCACGCGAGTCCAACTGTGGCGGGTGCTCGGCCGACGTCGTTCGATCCATAGCCATCACCGTCGTGCAGACTTTCGCTCTCGAGGTGACGGCCTCGGCACTGCCGGCGGACGTCGACGGTCGCGAGCGATTCGAGAGGCTCGTCAGTGAGGCCATCGAGTCCGGTGGCGAGGTCGGGGAGTCCGCACGAATGCGGAAGCGACGTTCGCGTTGCAAAGCGTGCGTTCGAGATCTGATCGCCGGAGCGCTCGAGGAGATGGAGGTGCGACATGACTGAGATGCGCGTCACGTACTCCGCGGCAGCGGATCGATGGGAAGGTTTCCCCGTCACGGCCGGAGTCACCGACATTCGCGACGTCGACGGTGTCCGTCTCCTGATCGGGGTCGCGGGTGACGTCGTCGGGTTCGCCTTCGACGCCGATGGTCTCATCGAGTCACGAATCGAGGTCCTGGGTCGTTATCTCGAGGTGGAATCCTTCGAGGATCGATTGAGGGCGCCGATCAGCACCGATGACGAGACCGTCGTCGTCGTGCGGTCGCGGGGCGTTTTGGACGTGACCCCGGTGCGCTCGTCGTCGGTCGTGGTCCGCGGGATGCGTGAACCGTCGCACTGGGTGGGGGCGACCGTCGCGGAATCGGGCATCGTCGTTCGGGTTCGCCTCGCCTGGTGGTTCTCGTTGTGGGGAATCTGGTACACCGTGGCCCGAGGTGACGGCCTCGTACTGGCCGATCGGCCGGTGAGCCGTCGTGCGACGGCGCGAACTCTGCCCAACGCTTTCCCCGTTCGGGCGGGAGACGTTCGGGTCCGACTCCGACGGGGCCCGCGGACCGTCCGGCGGGCGGCGGGCACCTTGCTGTCGGCGTTGATCGTCGGGGCGATTCTGGTCGGCGTTTCGGGGGGTGATGAAGCGCGCACCGGGTCGCCGGTCCCGACAACGGTCGCCGACGAGGCGGTCGTGACGACCCCTGCTCCCACGCCCACCATCACCTTGCCCGTCGGACGCGCACCGGCGACGGACTACGTGTCGGCCGACGGATCCGCCCGATTGGACGTCGCGGTGAACGCGACCGAGGCGGAGGTCGGTGGAGTCGTCGAGGTCACGTTGTCCTTCGACAAGTCGGCGATCAATCCGTTCGGAGTCGTCGGTGCCGACGGCAACCAGAACGAAGCGTTCCGCTCGTGCCAGGCCAGTCTCGATCTCTATCGGGAGGTTCCGATGCAACCCGGAGCCAGCGAGCAGTTTCGGGTGTATCTGGTCGACGCGAACGGAGATCGAACCCTCTTGACGGACGTCTTCCAACAGCTTCAGTTGGTCGGCGCAATGGTGGAAGGTTGCCCGGCACCGGTGGACGTCGGTGGTGGTCCCTATCTCATCCTGCAACGAACGTTTTACGCCCCGGTCGTCCTCTCGATGTCCGTTCCGGACCGTTTGCCCGCGGGTGAGTACGACGTTCGCGTGGAGGTGGGGGCGCAACAGTGGGAAACGGCAACTCCCGTCACGGTGGCGATCGACTGAGCCGCTGGACTCAGTGCGGAGCGCCGAACTGACGATCGCCGGCGTCGCCCAATCCGGGGACGATGAAGGCGTTCTCGTTCAGGCGCTCGTCGATCGAGGCGGTGAAGATGCGCAGATTCAATCCGGTTCCGCGTAGGTACTCGATGCCCTCGGGCGCGGCCAACACGCAGATGACCGTGATCGGACCGGTGGGATTGCGCTCCATCAACAACTGACAGGCATGGGCGAGCGAACCGCCGGTGGCCAACATGGGATCGAGAACGATGCAGGTGCGTCCGGCCAACGTCTCGGGCAACTTGTTGACGTAGGGCTTGGGTTCGAAGGTCTTCTCGTCGCGACTGATGCCGACGAAACCCACGTCGGCGTTGGGCATCAACTCCTGGGCGGCGTGGACGAATCCCAGTCCGGCGCGCAACACGGGAACGACGACCGGCTGACTCGACAACGCGCGGCCGGTCGTGGTGGTCAGGGGCGTCTGCACCGTCACGTCGTGCGTGGGCAGATCACGGGTGGCCTCGGCGAGCAACAACGTGCCGACGCGCTCCAGTTCCTGCCGGAACAAAGCGTTGGGTGTGGAGACGTCGCGGATCCGGGTGAGGGAGTCGGCGATCAGCGGGTGGGAGACGACGGTGACTTCGACGGGCATGGGCCCATTCTTGCCGATCAGCGGGTCTGGTTCCCCATGGCGAGTTCGGCGCGCAGCAGGGCGTACCGGGGCTTGACCATGCCGTTGATGATCCGCAGGCGCTCGGGGAAGGGGGCGAAGGCGCTCTTCATGGCGTTGAGGGTCATCCACTCGAAGTCGTCGAGGCCCCAGCCGAAGGCGTCGCGGAGTTGGGTGAACTCCTTGGTCATGCTGGTGTCGCTCATCAGGCGGTTGTCGGTGTTCACGGTGACCCGGAATCGCAGGCGACGCAGCAGCCCGATGGGGTGGTCGGCGATGGAGGCGCACACACCGGTGTTGACGTTGCTGGTGGGGCACAGTTCGAGCGGGATGCGCCGGTCGCGCACGAAGGCTGCCAGTCGCCCCAGAACCTCGGTCCCCTCCGGACCGGAGATGTCGTCGACGATGCGTACCCCGTGTCCCAGACGCTCGGCGCCGCACAACTGCACGGCCTCCCAGATGCTCGGCAGTCCGAAGGCCTCGCCGGCGTGGATGGTGGAATGGAAGTTCTCGCGCTGGACGTGGGTGAACGCCTCGAGGTGGCGCGTGGGGGGATGGCCGGCCTCGGCGCCGGCGATGTCGAATCCGACCACTCCGCGGTCGCGCCAACGCACCGCCAGGTCGGCGATTTCCAGGCTGCGTCGCGCGGTGCGCATCGCCGAGCAGATGGCGTAGATGGTGAGGTCGGTTCCGTTCGAGCCCCGGGCGAAACCGTCCATGATGGCCTGCATCACCTCGTCGAGGGTGAGGCCCTTCTCGGTGCACAACTCGGGCGCCATGCGCACCTCGGCGTACACCACTCCGTCGGCGGCCAGGTCGCGCGCGCACTCGAAGGACACGCGTTCGATGGCGTCCTTGTCCTGCATCACCCCCACGGTGTGGGCGAAGGTCTCGAGGTACAGGACGAGATCGTTGCGCTTGGCTCCGCGGTGGAACCACTTCGACAGATCGGCCACGTCGGTGGTGGGCAGCCCGCGGTAGCCGTACTCGGCGGCCAGCTCGACCACGGTCTCGGGTCGCAGACCACCGTCGAGGTGGTCGTGCAGGAGGACCTTGGGCGCTCGTCTCAACACCTCGGTCATCGCGCCCCCGCCATGTCACTCAGTCGGCGGAGCGGAAGGTCGGCCGAGCGTTGCAACCAGTTCCAGTCCGGATAGTGCGCCGACGACGAGACGCAGTGCAACGAATAGGCGTGGCGACTCCTGTCGGAGCGGTTCACGTCACTCCAGTGGGGCAACAAACCGTGCAGAACCACCATGGTGCCGGCCGCGACCTCGAGGGGCACGAGGTCGCCGGGCGCCTCGGGCAGAGGCGCGGGGTCGAGCACGTCGAAGGAGGCGCCGTCGTTGGCCTCGTTGCGCACGAACGTCTTGCGCAGGGTGGTTCGATGGCCGCCGGGAAGGGCCCACAGGCATCCGTTCTCCAGGGTGGCGTCCTCGATGGCGAACCAGAAACCGGTGACCGTCACGGGATCGGTGTACAGGAAGGTCGCGTCCTGGTGGCAGCCGACCTCGCCGCCGATCCGCGGCTGCTTGCAGATGTACATGCTCTGCAGCGCGAGGGCGTCGGGCATACCGATGTCGGCGGCGACTCCGGCCAGCTTGGCCGTGTAGGTGAACTCGGCGAACACCTCATCGAGATCGTGCATGGCGTGACCGATCTTGTTGACGCTCAGTTCCTTGGGTTGACGCAGGCGGCCCCGTTCGTCGAAGGCCTCCTCCTCGAAGAAGCAGTGGATCCCGTTGGCGGATTCGATGAACTCGCGGTCGGCGTGACGGCTCTGTTCGTTGGTGGTGAAGACGCTGCGATGCGATTCGGGATCGAACTCGGACAGGATCCGCTCGGCGCGGGCCTTCAGTGCGCGACACGCCTCGGCATCGGCGAAGTCGGGCAGCACGAGGAACCCGTCGCGTTCGTAGTCGGCGATCTGCGAGTCGGAAAGCACCTGTCCCATGACCGAATTCTAGGGCCGTGATCGCCGAACGCAGGTGGGTGCGGACGCGACGAAACACCCCTACCCTGTCGGGTCATGAGCGAGCGCGCCACGGGACCGACGCCTTCGGGCAACGACCACGCCGGTTTGACCGTGCTCGGAGCCACGGTTCGCGAGGCGATCCCGCACGTCGAGGTCTTCCCGGCGCCGGCCCACGTGGACACGGTGACGTTCAGCACCGACGAATTGGCGTCCATGTGTCCGGTGACCCGTCAGCCCGATCTGTCGCACCTCGTCATCGAGTACCGCCCGCGCGCCCATTGCGTGGAGTCCAAGAGCCTCAAGCTGTATCTCTGGAGTTTCCGCGACCGGGCGGTGTTCGCCGAGGCCCTGGCCGCCGAGATCGCCGGTGAGATCATGGACACGGCCCGTCCGGCCGGTGTGAGGGTGACGCTCACCCAGCGTCCCCGTGGTGGCATCGAGGTGCGCGCCGTCGCGGTGCTGGGCGAACCGATCTGACTAGTGGTTCTCGCCCGGGCGATACGGCTGTCCGGCGTGGGCCGGCGGACGTAGCTGCTGGCGGGCTCCGGCCAACACGATGATGGTCACGATGTAGGGCGTGGCCGCCACGAACTCCGAGGGAACCTCGTCGACCGTGATCCAGGTGAAGAGCGCCAGGGCCGCACCGAAGGCGGTGCCCAGAGCGGCCATCGTCTTGCCGCGCGAGACGAGCAACGCGGTGACCAACGCCAACACGATGGCCGCCACCAGCAACAGCGCCGGCACGTTCTTGGCGTCGCGGAACTTCAGCGCGGTGGGGAAGCCGAACAGGATGGCACCGCGCAACACGCCCACCGGGTTCCAGTTGCCGAAGATGGTGGTGGCCAAGCCGATGAATCCGCGACCGCCGGTTTGGCCTTGACGGTAGGTGCTGGTGAGCACGCACGAGAGGTAGGCGCCACCGAAGGCCGCCAGCGATCCGCTGATCGCCATGGCCTGGTAGCGCAGGCGCACCACCGGCACGCCGAGGCTCTCACCGGCGCGCGGCGACTCGCCGCTCGAGCGCAGACGCAGACCCCAACGGGTGCGCCACAGGACCCAGGCGGTGAGGGGCACGATCGCCAGCGCGAGCAACGTGGGGACGTACACGTCGCTCGTGACGCCCCGGACGAGGGCGGCCAGATCGGGCAGGAGCGGGATGTCGTGCTTCTTCTCCAGCCATCCGAAGAGGTCCGGACTCTTCCAATCGCCGATGCGACCGCCGCTCAGGAAGGGCAGGTCGAAGGTGCCGTATCCGCCCTTGCCCGACGGTGATTGGCTTTCGCCACCGCCCTCTTGGCCCTTGAACGCGATGATCGAGAGGTACTCGGTGGCACCGCCGGCAAGGATGTTGATGGCGATACCCGACACCACGTGGTCCACGTTGAATCGGACCGTGGCCAGGGCGTGAACGAGGCCGACCAAGGCCCCACCGACGAGCGCCAGTCCGATGCCGGCCCACGATCCCCATTTCCAGGCGCCGAAACCGCCGAGCCACGAGCCGACGATCATCATGCCCTCGATGCCGATGTTCACGATACCCGCCCGCTCGGCCCACAGACCGGCCAGACCGGCCAGCAGGATGGGGGTGGCCACGCGAAGCGTCGACGAAATGGTGCCCGAGCTGGTGAGGTCGTCGGTGTCGGTGAGGATGCGCACCATCGACAGGATGAAGACGAAGCCGAGCGAGACGAAGATCGCCCGACGCGCGGGACTGAGCGAGGAGAGGAACGGGACGCGACTCATGACGCGGCCTCCACCATCGCGGCGGCGCGCCGTTGGATGCGACGGTCGTCCCACCGTTTGACCGCTTCGTTGATGATCACCACCGCCAGCACGATGATGCCGGTCATGATGGTGACGATCTCCTTGGGAATGTCCTCCAGTTGCAGGCGACCGGAAGCCTCACCGAGGAATCCGAACAGCAACGCCGAGAAGAAGATGCCCGCGGGGTGATTGCGTCCGAGCAGTGCCACGGCGATGCCGTTGAACCCCTGCTGCTCGGCCAGGTTGTTCTGGTACGCGTGGACGTCGCCCATCAACGCGCGCATGCCCACCAGTCCGGCGATGGCTCCGGAGATGAGCATGGACACCAACACCATGCGCTTGGGGTCGACGCCGGTGGCCCGGGCCGCACCGGCGTTGGCGCCCGAGGCCCGCAACTGGAACCCGAACTTCGTCTTCCACACCAGCACCCAGAACAGGATCAGGATGGCGATGGCCACGATGAGCATGCCGTTGAGCCGTCGGTCGACGAGGTCGGGGAACCAGGCGCTCTGCGGGAGGTCCTTGGTCTTCACGAGCAGGCTGGTGGATTCGCCCTCCTTGTCGAGACGGAAGAAGGTGTCGAAGGCCCAGGCCACCACGCTGAGGGCGATGAAGTTGAGCATGATCGTGGAGATCACCTCGTTGACGTTGCGCTTCACCTTCAGCCAGCCGGCGATTCCGGCCCAGATGGCCCCGGAGGCCATGGCCACCAGGAAACAGAAGGCGATGTGCAACGGAGCGGGCAGGTTCACGGCACCGCCGATGACGGCGGTCGACAACAGCGCCACGCGCATCTGTCCCTCCACGCCGATGTTGAACAGGTTCATCTTGAACCCGATGGCCACCGCGGCGGCGGAGATCATGAGCGGAGTGGCGCGGTTGAGCATGCCCTGCAGAACCTTGGTCTCACCGGCCGCACCGAAGAGCGTGGAGAAGGCCTTCACCGGATCCTTGCCGGTGATCAGGAGGATCACGGCACAGATCGCCAGCGCCACGAGGATGGCGAAGATCGAACTGGCCGAGGTGACCAACATGCGCTGGAGCTTCTGACGGTTCATGAGCGCGCTCCCTGTACTTCGCCGGTCATGTAGGTGCCGAGTAGTTCGGGCGTGGCCTCGGTCGGATCGAGCGAGGCGGTCACCCGACCGTCGAACATGACGAGGATGGTGTCGCTGAGTCCGATGAGCTCCTCGAGGTCGGCGCTGACGAGCAGAACCCCCATGCCCTCGTCCCGGGCGCGACGCAATGCATCCCAGATGGCCGCCTGGGCGCCCACGTCGACGCCGCGGGTGGGGTGGGCCGCCAGCAGCACCTTGGGCGAGCTGGCCATCTCGCGACCGACCACCAACTTCTGTTGGTTGCCGCCCGAGAGGGCGAAGGCCGGAACGTGTTCGCTCGGCGTGCGCACCCCGAATCGTTCGATGATGGCGCGACTGTCGGCCTCGATGGAGCGCCGACGGGTGAAGAAACGCGTGGAGAGATTCGGGTTGTCCTCGCGGCCGAGGAAGGTGTTCTCCCACAACGGGGCGTCGAGCAACAGTGCCTCACGATGCCGGTCGAACGGGATGTACGAGAGTCCGGCGTTGATGCGTTCGCGGGTGGGCTCGTGCGAGATGTCGCGTCCCTCGAGGGTGACCGCACCCCTCACCGTGGGCGTGAGGCCCAGGATCGCCTCGCACAGTTCGAACTGCCCGTTGCCCTCGACGCCGGCGATTCCGACGATCTCTCCGGAGCGGATGCGCAACGACACGTCCTCGAGGGCCAACTTCGAGCCCGCGGCCGCCCCCGCGACGTCGAGGCCCGACACCTCCAGCAACACCGTGTCGCGGACGTGCGTGTCACGACCCGAGGGGTCGGGCAGGTCGCTACCCACCATCAACTCGGCCAATCCCCGGCGGTCGGTGTCGCGTGGCGTGGTGCGGGCCACGGTGGTGCCTTGGCGGATCACGGTGATCTCGTCGCAGTTGGCCAGGACCTCGTCGAGTTTGTGGGAGATGAAGATGACCGTGGCGCCGTCGGCCACCAGACGCTTGAGGGTCACGAAGAGTTCGGCCACCTCCTGGGGCACCAACACCGCGGTGGGCTCGTCGAGGATGAGGATGCGCGCACCGCGGTAGAGCACCTTCAGGATCTCCACGCGTTGACGCTGGCCAACTCCGAGCGACGACACCGGCGCGTCGAGGTCGAAGTCGACGCCCAGGGTGGTCATGAGTTCGCCGATGCGGGCGTGGGCCGCCGCGAAGTCGATGCGACCGCGAGTGGTCGTGGGCTCGTTGCCCAGGATGATGTTCTCGGTGATGGTGAGATTGTCGGCCAGCATGAAGTGCTGGTGCACCATGCCGATGCCGGTGGCGATGGCGTCGGTGGGGGAGCGAAAGGTGCGGGTGACCCCCTCGACCATGATGGTCCCCTCGTCGGGTTGGTGCATCCCGTACAGGGTCTTCATCAACGTGGACTTGCCGGCGCCGTTCTCGCCCACGATGGCGTGAATCGTGCCGGGTCGCACGGTGAGGTTCACGTTGTGGTTGGCGATGACACCGGGGAAGGTCTTGGTGATTCCACGCAATTCGACCGCGAAGTCGCCGCGCGTTTGCGGTTGTTCCGACATGGTTCCCCTCGAAGTGATCGTCCAGTTATAGCAGAGAGCCCGGGTCGTGGACCCGGGCTCTCGCGTACTGCTGGTTGCGGAACGAGTCCGCGGGATCCCGATCAGGGAGCCGTGGGAACCTCGATCTCGCCCGCGATGATCGCGGCCTTGATCTCGTCGAGCTGAGCGGCGATGTCGTCGACGTAGCCACCGGAGGTGGCGTAGCCCACGCCGTCATTGCTCAGGTCGAACACCTTGACTCCACCGGAGGTGTCGCCACCGGCGACGGCCTTGATGGTCTCGCACACGGCCACGTCGACGCGCTTCAGCATCGAGGTGAGGATGTGCTTCTGAGCCTCGGGGTCACCGGAGGTGAGGTACTGGTCGCTGTCGACACCGATCGCCCAGGCGTCGGCCTCGATGGCGGCCTGGATGGTGCCCGCACCCGAACCGCCGGCGGCGGTGTAGATGATGTCGGCGCCCGCGGCGTACCAACCGGCGGCGATTTCCTTGGCGCCGTCGACGTTGCCCCACGCGCTGTTGTCACCTGCCGGTCCGAGGTACGCAACCTCCACGACGATGTCGGGGTTCACGTACTTGGCGCCCGCGGTGTAACCGGCCTCGAACTTCTTGATGAGGTCGATCTCCTGACCACCGATGAAGCCGATGGTGCCGGTCTCGCTCTTCAGTGCGGCGGCCGCACCGACCAGGAACGAGCCCTGCTCCTCGGCGAACACCAGGCTCGACACGTTGTCGGCCTCGACCACCGAGTCGACGATGCCGAACGACACGTCGGGGTTGGCGGCGGCGATCTCACCCATGGGGTCGGTGAACATGAAGCCCACGCCCACGATGACCTTGGCGCCACCCTCCACGAGCAACTCCAGGTTGGCCTTGCGGTCCTCGTCGACGTTCGCCTCGAGTTCCTTGATTTCCGCACCGGTCGCCTCGGCGGCGCACTCGCCACCGATGGCGGCCGAGTCGTTGAAGGTGCCGTCGCCACGGCCACCGGTGTCGAACGCGATGCCGGCGATCAAGCCGTCGGCCGCGGGGGCATCGGACGAAGCCGGTGCATCGGACGAGGCCGGAGCCTCGCTGCTGGTTGATCCGCCGTCGTCGCCGCCGCAAGCCGCGGCGAAGAGGCCGAGCGCCGCCAGCGAAGCTGTCAGCAGTCGTGCATTCTTGCGCATGTGGTTGTTTCCTCCCCTAGGTCGCCGAACGGGGGTGTCCGACGAATTGGATGCCGAACCTTACCCCATCGGCACGCGACTACTGGGAACGTCCGCGGTTCTGGATCGCCTCGCGCCGGGCGGCCACTGTGTCGGGGGAAAACTGCTCGTCGCGCCAGGCCGCCCCGTCGCGGGCCTCGATCGCCCAGCCCGCCTCCGCGGCGTGGATCTCGGCGTAGGTGCGACGGATCTGGCGCACCCCGGGCTGGTCGTTCCCGATGATGTCGAGGGCCAGTCGGCGGACGAAGGGGAGCAGGTCGCCGTGGGGCACCACGTGGTTGACCAGACCGCGAGCCAGGGCCTCGTCGGCCGGCATGAAGTTGCCCGTCATGCTCATCTCGCGGGCGCGCCGCACCCCCACGGCCTGGGGGAGCAGCACGGTCAATCCCCAACCGGGCATGACGCCGACCCGGGCGTGGGTGTCCCCGAACTTGGCGTTCTCCGACGCCACCAGGAAGTCGCAGTTCAGGGCCAACTCGAATCCACCGGTGATGGCCACGCCGTTGATCGCCCCGATCAGCGGTTTGTCGATTCCGGGGAACGGTCCGCGCACACCGTCGGCGTTGGGTCGCCCGTCGGCACCCGACCCCGAACCGAGGTTCCGGCCCGACGAGCCCAGCTCTTTCAGATCGAGACCGGCACAGAACGCGGGATCAGACCCGGTGAGCACGATCACGTCGACGTCGTCGCTGGCATCGGCCTGCTTCATGAGACGGGGCAACAGCCGCAACACTTCCGACGACAGGGCGTTACGGGCCTCGGGGCGGTTCAGCGTGATGGTGGCGACGCGGTCGGAGACGTCGAGCAGGACGACGCTCGCGGGATCGGTGAGAAGGGCCATAGTGGATCGCTTTCGTCGGTTCGTCGTTCGGGAGGAGTGATTCAGTCGGCCGGCAGGAAGGAGTACTTCACGTCGCCCATGCGCACGAGCATGGCGGCCACCCATCCACCGAGGGCACCGAAGTGATCGTCGAGCAGGGTGCTCGCCCCGTCGGCCAATGATTCCTCGGAGAGTTCGTACAAACCCTCGTAGGTGACCTCGATCGCGTGTTCGACGAGTTCCTCGTCGTCGAAGTGCGTGGTTTCCAGCGTGAGACCCGCGCGTTCGAGGCGACCGTCGCCGATGAGGGGACTGACCGTCGGCAGGAAGTCACGGACGAGTCCGAGATCGGGCAGGTCCTTGATGCGTTGGATCCGCAACACCACCTCCATCTCGATGGACGGCTGCTCGTCGAGCTTCTCGTCGACGTACCAACGGCGGTACGCGGTCTGACTCCACGAGGGCCAGTCGAAGGTCACGTGGGCGACCACCCGTGGCGGCAGGCCCTCACCGGGCAGTCCGTAACTGGTTTCCCAGGTCACGTCCCCGAGCATCACGTCGACCTGGAAGTGTTCCTCGAACGCCTGTCGTTCGAGGAACGCGCGCTCGAACGCGTCCCGCAACGCGCTGATGACGTCGGTGAAGACATGGTCGATCATCGACCCGAACGCTACTTGCTCGTCGTCGGTCGGATTCCCTCAGGAACGAACGTAGATCCAGTCGGTGCCGCCGAAACCGTTCAACATCACCAGTCGATTCCGTGGTCCCTCGGCGTCGGCGTCCCCGGACTCGTATCCGGCGTCCCCGTTCCACATCATCACGTCCCGTCCGTCCGCGGTGCGCCCGGGTCGGGTCACGTACGCGGGAGGATTCGGGCGTCCGCGACGAATGGCCTCGCGATCACCGGCCTCGTGCAATTCGTGCAGGGTGACGATCGTGGGCGGGGCCATCGGCAACGCGGCGGCCAGGGCGCGATCCGGAGCCATCCATCGGTAGTCGACGATCTCGTGGTCGTCGATCACGATCTCGCCCTCGTCGTGGGCGGCCACGAAGAACCACGTGGTGAAGCGCGCGGGCGCGGTCGACGGTGGCGTCCAGTGACTCCAGGGCACCAGCGTCGAGCGGTCGACCCGCGCCGACACCTCCTCGTGGGCCTCGCGCACGGCGGCCGACATGGCGCGCGAGAAGTCGTCGTGTCCCTCGTCGGCGTCGTCCACCCGGCCCCCGGGGAAGACCCACATTCCGGCGAAGGCGCCCACGTCGCTGCGTCGCAACAAGAGGATCTCGAGACCACAGGCCGACTCCTCGTGGACGCGGGTGAGGATCACCGTGGCCGCGGGGCGACTCTTGCGATCGGACGGGTCGGCACTCGACATGCCCGAACACTAGGCACGGGGGGCGCTTCTGCGAGAATGCTCCGGTGAGCGATTCCGACAACCCTCTCGTCCTTCTCGACGTGGCCGATGGCGTGGCCACGATCACCCTGAACAATCCCTCCGAACGCAACACACTCACGGCGCCGATGGTGGCCGAGATCGTGTCGGTCATGGATCGCGTGGAATCGGACTCCGCGGTCGGGGCCATCGTCGTCACCGGAGCGGCCCCGGCCTTCTGCGCCGGCGCCAACCTGGGCAACCTGCAGACGAGCACCGCCGAGAGCCTCGGCAACATCTACGAGGGCTTCCTGCGCATCGCGCGCAGCGACCTGCCGACCATCGCCGCGGTCAACGGCGCCGCCGTCGGCGCGGGGATGAATCTCGCGCTCGGTTGCGACGTGCGCATCGCGGCGCGTCGGGCCCGCTTCGACACGCGTTTCCTGCAGATCGGCATCCACCCCGGTGGCGGACACACCTGGATGTTGCGCCGCATCGCCGGCCCGCAGACGACCATGGCCACCGTCGTCTTCGGCGAGGTGGTCGACGGCACCGAAGCGGAGCGTCTCGGCATCGTGCACCGTTGCGTGGAGGACGATCAGTTGCTCGACGCCGCCCGGGCGATGGCCGCCCGCGCCGCCGCCGCACCCCGCGAACTGGTGATCGAAACGAAGAAGACCGTCAAGGCCATGGCCGACGTGAGCTCGCATCCCGACGCCGTGGCCCGCGAACTCACACCGCAGTTGTGGAGCACGCGCCAGCCCTTCTTCGAGGAGCGCATCAAGGCGCTGCAGTCGCAGATCTCCTCCAAGAAGCCCTGATCGACAACCGACTTTCGTCCCGACAACCCGCCCTTGCATTCCCGCGAAAGTGTTGTACCTTTCGCTCAGGGGGAGTTCAACGGAACCAAAGGAGGGACCGATGAGCAAGCGCCATCGAAGCCAGGAAGCGGTACCGCTGCCGAGAGCCGAGTTGCGGGCCCACGCCCACGGTGAGCGTCACCGGATGAAGAGCGAGTTGCACGAACTCGCCGATCTGGTGAGTCACGGACTCGAGCCCGACGATGCCGACGAGCCCGGTGTCGGGTGGAAGCCGGTGCACCATCACGACGCCGAGCGCGCGGTGAAGAAGCTCGACCACGGACGCAAGTTGCGTCATTGGAAGGTCAAGGAGTGGAAGCGTCGCACCGTGGTGCGGCGTCAGAAAGCCGCCGCGTACCGCAATCTGGCCCAATCGGCCTGATCGCGCTCACAACCAGGCGGCGGCGAGTTCGTCGCGGCGCGCCGACCATTCCTCGGACGTGAATCCGTAGCGCACGTGGTCCTCCCACGTGCCGTTGATCTCGAGGAAGCGCTCGGCCGTTCCCTCGTTGCGCAGACCGAGCTTGGCCACCACGCGGTGGGAGTTGGCGTTGCGCGGCACGATGCAGATCTCGAGTCGGTGCAGCCCCAGTTCTTCGAAGGCGTAGCGACTCAGCACCACGACGGCCTCGGACGTGTAGGAACGACCGGCGCGCGCGCGATCGATCCAGTAGCCGATGGATCCGCCCATCATCGCGCCGCGCACGACGTTGTTGAGATTGACCTCGCCGGCGAAGGCGTTGTCGACGAACATCCCGAAGGCGTAGGCGGTTCCGGTCTGACGTTCACGATCACGCAACGCGCAACGGGCCGAGAACGCCTCGCGATCGGTGCTGGGATCCGGGGAATGGGCCGGACGCGACGGTTCCCACACCGTGAGCCACTCGTGGTTGCGACGACGGACCTCCGACCAAGCGCCGAAATCGGGCGGGACCAAGGGGCGCAACACGACGCGCCGACCGTACAGACGCACGGCGGCGGTGCGGGCGGGGTGGATGTCGTGATGGCTCATCGTGCGACCTCCTCCAGAAGCTCGGCACACATGCCGTCGAGAACGTTGCGCGAGGACACCACGATCTCGTCGGCGTCCCAGCGTCGCATCAGACCCACGAGCACGCACAATCCGCCGACGATCACGTCGGCGCGCTCCCGGGGCAGACCCGGATTGTGCACCCGATCGGCGAGGGGCTCGGTGGCCAGGGTGCGGAACACGTCCTCCACCGCACCGCGCTCGAGGCGGAATCCGTGAACCCGCGCCGGATCGAACGTGGCCATCCCGATCTCCACCGCGGCGGCCGTGACGATGGTGCCGGCGACTCCGATGAGTTGGCGCGCCCCGGCCATGGCCGGCACCGCCCGGATCATGTCGTCGAAGAGATCCTGCACGTCACCGATGGCGTTGAGCAGTTCCTCGGGTCGTGGCGGGTCGTGCGCGAGATGGCGCTCGGTCAGTCGCACCGCGCCGACGTCGATGCTGTGGGTGTGTCGGAGTTCGATGTCGCCCAGAGCGAACTCGGTGGAGCCACCACCGATGTCGACGACCACGTGACCCATGGGGTCCGGCCGCAGGCCGGAGACGGCGCCGCGATACGCGAGACGGGCCTCGTCGTCGCCGCTCACGAGTCGGGGCACGTGTCCGATCACCGCGTGGACCCGTTCGAAGAAGGCGTCGCGATTGGTGGCGTCGCGACAGGCGCTCGAGGCCGCCATCCGAAGCGGGACGGTTCCTCCGAGGGCGGCCAGGACGTCGGCGTAGCGGGCCAGACACGTCAGTGTTCGTTCGATGGCGTCGGGGGCCAGAGATCCGGTTCGATCGACCCCGGCTCCGAGACGGGTGACCTCGACGACTCGTTGAATGGTGGAGCCGTCGTCGTCGACCACCAGCAGGTTCGTGGAGTTGGTCCCGATGTCGATGGCGGCGACGGGCACGTTCAGACCTTCCCCTCGTTCTCGGTCAGACGTTCCTGCACCCATCGACCCACCGGATCGTCGCCGCCGGCCAGGTGCCACGCGTAGTGGGCGTGGAGACACTTCACGCCCACCCGGGTGCCGGCCACTCCGCCCGTCGGGCGCGGTCCCGTGTGGTCGGTCGCGATATCGGCGTCGCGAATGGTCGCGTAGCGACGATGGGCGGTTTCCAACGACTCGGCGTCCACCTCGGCCTCGGCGCGGTTCACGCCACCGTCGGCCTCGAGTCGACTGACGGCCACCGTGATTCGGGGATCGCACAACCAGAACATCGTGGGCATGGGCGTGCCGTCGTCCATGAAGGGGGCGTTGCGCAACACCATCGGTTCGCCGTCGGGAGAGCGCACCACGACCTCGAACCATCCGCTCGGACGACGTCCGAGGAGGCGGGTGACCGCGTCGACGTCCTCGGGCCCGGGTGCGGGACGGGAGTTCACGCGAATCGAGGGGACGTCTCAGGCCTTCTTGCGACGACGCGAGAAGACGCGCTTCAGGAACAGGCCGAGCGCGGCCAGACCGGCCAACAAGGGCAGGATGCGCTTCATCATCGCGCCACCGGCCACGTCCTGCAGGTTCAACGGTTCGGCGGCCGGTCCCTCGATCTTGCGCACCCGCGGCAGTTCCGCGGAGTCGGAGGCGGACGACGCGCCGGAGGTCGCGCCCGCGGTCGCCTCACCCGACGATGCGTTCGTCGAGACATCCGAGGCCGGCGCCGTGGCGCCCTCGGTGTCGATGAGCGTGTTGAGGTTGTCGGCGAACTGGGCGATGAGCTTCTCGCTGATGTCGGCCATGGCGCCCCGACCGAACTGGGCCACCTTGCCGGTGATGGCGAGATCGGTGACGACGTTGCACACCGTGGAGGTCTCCGACAGCGACGTGAGTTGCGCGGTGATGGTGGCCGAGGCGTTGCCCTTGCCGCCGGTGTCGCGGCCCGAGGCCTTCAGCGTGGCCTTGAAGTTGGCGTCGTCGCGCTCGGCGAACTGGGCCTCACCCTTGAAGGTGGCCACGATCGGTCCGACCTTGATCTTGACGACACCCTTGTAGACGTCTCCGTCGACTTCCTGGAGTTGGGCGCCGGGCAGGCAGGGGGCGATGCGCTCGAGGTCGGTGAGGATCTTCCAGGTCTCGGCGATGGACTGGTTGACGGTGATCGAATGGTTCAGGTCCATGGGGCGAGATCCTCCTGCGTGTCGATGTCAGCCGCGGAACCATCGCAGGCTACTTCGGTGACGAGTTCGGGGCGCAGGCGCATGACCTCGCGGGCGCCCACGTCCCCGGTCGTTGGTAACAAGTCCCAGACGTCGTCGCGCAGTCGGACCGGATTGCCCCGCACCCCGTCGTAGGTGGCCACCGCGATGGGTGAGTCGGCGCGGGCCACGGCCCGCCACGCCGCCGCCGACACGAAGGGTTGATCGGCCAGGCCGATGACGGCCACCCGGGCCCCGAGTTCGGCGACCGTGCGCAGGCCGACGGCGATGGAGGTGGCCTGTCCGAGTGCCCAGTCGAGGTTGGGGCGCACGACGAATCCGGGGCGGTCGAGCAGGCGTGGGGGAATCCCGGCCGCACCGGTGACCACGACGACCGAGTCGAATCCGGCGGCGGCGACGGCGTCGAGGGCGGCCTCGATCACGGTGCGACCCGCCAGCGGAGCGAGCAACTTGTGGGTCGGACCGACGAAGCGGGTACCCGCCCCGGCCGCCAGGAGGACGGCCACGCCCGGTACGGGGGGCGGGGCGCCGGGGTTCATGTCACCATCATGCCTCGTGAATGGGCCGTGACCAGCGGTTTTGCCCGCCCATCACCATCCTTCGACGTCCTCCGACTGGAAGTGTGTCGATCACACGACAATTATGACGGTTGTGTTGCGAAACGGCCCTCTCTATCGTGGCGGAATGCCCGGATCGAACCCTCAACGGCTGACGGCGTCGTCCGTGCGGCGTCGTCGGGGTCGGCTGGCCGCCCTGTTGCTGGCCGGCGCGCTGTCGTGCCCACTGTGGGTCGTGGCCCATCCGGTGGAGGCCGCACCGGCGGTCTCGCCGTCACTGGTTCGGGTGAACGATCCCATCGCCGAGGACGCGGCGCGGGCGGTGGCGGCGTTGCGCCTCGACATCGCCGCCGGTGGAGTCCCGTCGGCCGAGTATCTGGCGGCCCGCGCCGAGGTGGCCGATCAGGTGGGGGCCCGACTGTGGACGCCGGGCGAACAGTTCGATGCGGCCTGGGGGCGAGCCGATCTCGAACACCAGATGGCCGTGCTCGGAGCGTTGACGCAGTTGGGCGTTCCCTACAAGCGCAACGCGTCGTTGCCCGGAGTCGGCTTCGACTGTTCGGGGCTCACCACCTTCGCGTGGTCGTTGGCGGGATTCCAGTTGCCGCGTAACTCGACGGCCCAGATTCGCGCCGCCGAACCGCGCACCTTCGCCACTGCGCAAGCCGGTGATCTGGTGCGCTACCCCGGTCACGTGATGATGTGGCTGGGCGTCGGGCAGGCGATCATCCACTCGCCCCACCCCGGGCGATACGTCGAGATCAAGTTCCTCGGTCACCGCTCGTTGAAGAGGAGCAAAGTCGGGGATCCGACGGAGTGACGCGTCCGGGTCAGGCGGGCGGTTGGAAGCGCGCGATGTCGACCGTGTCGACCACCTCGAGAGTGCGCACGGTCAGATCCGCGGTCTGCATCGACGAGATCACGGCCTGACCGTCGAGCGCACAGTAGGTCTTGACGCGCGACGCACCCTGCGAATCGACCACCGTGAAGTCGGCGCACACCCCGGTGCGGCCGGGAACACCGTCGTCTTGGCGACCCACCGCCGGCGCCACCGCGACCCGGGTGTCCTGACGGATTCGTTCGATGGCCGATTGCTTGAAGAAGGTCGACGTGAGTTGGCGATCGGAGACCCGCGTCTCGTCGATGCCCGTGGCACATTCCAGCGTGGTGGTCGAGCAGGTGGAGGTGGCCCCCTCGGCGGTGTACAGGTAGCGGGTCTCGCCGATCTCGACGCTGGTGCCCAGGATGTCGTCGACGGCGACCACGGCGTTGGTGGTGAGACCACCGAAGTTGGTGACGATCTCGTAGGTGATCGTGAACGATCCGGTCGGTGAGGCCGCCAAGACGTCGATCACGGCCGAGGCGGCGGGATCGTTCACCTCGACGAGGGTGTCGATCGGTTCGAGGGTGGGTCGAGGGCCGGTGAAACACGAGGACAACACGAGCGCGCCGATGGTGCAGGCGACGGCGACGCGCGCGACCCTCGATCGTCGGGGCATGGCCGTTGTCACGGGTCCAGCCTACGGTGCGACGCGGAGGAGCGAGGTGGTCGTAGCGTGTCGGGCGTGATCCAACTCGATGCCACCACGGTGCTGTTGCAGTGGGCCATCGGTGGAATGTTCGGTTGTTGGTTCACCACCCGTCATCGTGAGGTCGGCCTCGGATACGGATGGTTGCTGCGTGGCACCTATCTCGTGATGGCCGTGGGCGCCCTGCTCTTCGCCGGCACGTCCGTCGACGGCGGCGCCGAAGCGGTTCGCGACCTCGGGGCGGTGGCGGTGGCGATCGGGTGTCTGGTGCCGCTCGCTCAGAGCGTGGTTCGTCGTCGAGCGGGCGTGCGCGGCTCGCGCGAGCAACACGACGAACGCTCCGAACGAGTGGCACGCATGACCGGAATCGACCGCGCGCCGACGGCCCGGGTCGCCGAAGACGGACCGGAGTTCGACCCCCGACTCGATCTGATCCCGGTGGTGCTGGGGGTCCCCGTGCTCGTCGCCGCAGGTGTGGCGGCCGGTGGCGCCGACGTGCTCGCCGTGGTGCGCATCGTCGTCGGCGCGGTCTTCCTCGGTCTGGTCAGTGACGCGATGTTGCTCGGACACTGGTACCTCGTGCAGCCCGGTCTGCCCCGTCGACACGTGAACGAGATCGTGAGGGCGTTCTTGTGGGTGTGGCCCGTCGAGGTGGCGGTGATGCTCGTGCCCACCGGAATGTTCAGCGTGTTCTCCGGAACGATCGACGACGGGTGGAGTGGTCAACTGGGGTGGTTCTGGGCGGCGTGCGCGATCACCACCGGCGTCCTGACCGTGGTCACGCTGAAGGCGCTTCAGGAGCGGGCGTACTCGGCGGTCATGGCGGCCACGGGTCTCATGTACCTGGCCATCCTCACGGCGTTCGGCACCGACCTGGTGGCCCGCGCGGTGTTGGCCGGTTGACGGACCGGCCTCAGGGGTCGATCACCCAGGAGTTGATGGCGTAACTGCGATCCGCGTGCACCTCCAACACCGCGATCGACGTGGCGGCGTTGTCGGTCGCGTCCTCGGTGACCGACAGACGCACGCGTCGTTGGATGGTTTCCGACACCACCCCGGTCGCGTAGTTGCCCGTGGTGGCGGGCGGCTGTGTCGTCGAGTGCTCCAGTCGCGTGGCCACCACGCCACCGACGGTCGACATCGCGTATGCCGCCGAGTTGCCGGTCACCCGGACACCGGCGTTGGGAACGAAGACGTAACCGTCGGCGATGAAGCGATTCGTGGTGACGCTCGTACCGTTCAACCGCACGTCGATCGCCCACGCGGTGGCCGGGGACAGCGCGGAGGTGCGGTAGGAGACCGGGGTGGAGTTGGCGATGGGCACGATGGAGTGCGTCGCCACCGGTGACGTCGTGCCGTCGGCGAGCAACACCGTGTCGGCCGGCACCGTCACCGAGGCGTTCGACTGACCGAAGTTGACCGTGCGCACGGACACCCCCTCGCTGCCCCGGGTCGAAGCGGTGGACACCCGCCGGTTGATGCGCACCGAGGATTCCTGCACGGTGATGGTGGCCACGTCGCCGAGCAGGATCGTGGCCCCCTTGCCGGTGATCTCGTGGCCCTTGGGCGCGGTGGCGGCGTAGGCCGCTTGCGCGTCGACGACGCATCCGGGATGACGCCCCTCACCGAACACCACCTCGGCGCCGTTGGTGACGACGATCGGACGTTCGAAGTAGTACACGCCGGAGGCAAAGTAGTGCGAACCACCCGACAACGTCAGCGCGGTGGTGCCCGTGTAGCGGCCGGGGAAGTACACGGTGCACGTGCCGATGCTCGCCTGCGACCCCGGTCGCGAGTAGCTCGGTATCTGGGGCAGCGCCGGATAGGAGCGGGCGTTACCGTCGAGGTCGCCGACGAGCTGCCACCATCCGGAGCCGCTCGGCGTCCAGGTGAAGGCACCGTTCGCGCCGCGCGTCAGGAGGCTCGAGGACGCGACACCCACGGTCCCGGTGTTGACGGCCACCTCGCCGGAGAGGGCCGTGGAGACGTTGCCGGTCCACGTCGGCGTCACGATGTTGAAGGGACCGCCACCGTTGGCGGTGACGACCGTGCCGACGCGACCGCGTCCGGTCGTGTAACTGGACATCGTGGTGCAGGTGGCGGTCACCGCGGTGTCGGCGAGATCCCAGCGCGCCGTCGAGGCGAAGCAGTCCGACGGACCGAACTCGCGTTGCAAGGTGACGGCCATGCGTGTCGCGGACTTCACCGCCTCCACACCGGCGGTCCTTTCGTGCAGAACGGGTCGCGCGCGGATCACGGCCTGCGAGTAGGTCAACAGTCCGGTGGCGATGACCCCGCCCACCACCATCAACACCATCACCATCAGCAGGGCCGAACCCCGGTCGCGCTCGCGGTCGTTCGCCGTCACGAGGGCCTCGAGATCATCAGGCACGAGACCGCTTCGTCGGGAGTCAGCGTGACGACCACGCCGGCGGTGCCGTCGGTGGGTGCCGACACGCGACCGGCGGGCAGGGGCACCCCGCCCGAGGTGCATTCGGCGCGCACGAAGGTGTGACCGGCCACCGGTGTCTCGCCGATGCGCACGACACGACTCGTCGACCCGGTGGGGAAGGTGTAGTCGAAGGTGATCGACGACGCCGTTGCCAGATCGAGTTCCCGCACGCCGACCTCGGTGGTGTAGTTCCACACTCCAGCGGCCTCGGTCAGGACGCCGTCGACCTCGATGCGCTTTTGCACCGTGACGGTCCCTCCGCACTGTGCCGCGCTGATGGCGCGCAGGACGTTCCCCAGTTGCGCGAACGAGGCGGCGTTGGCCGGCAGGAAGAAGTCGGCCGCCGCGGCGTTGCCGAGGTTCGACGGCCCGGTTCCATTCCACGTCACCGGACCGACCACCGATCGCATGCGCTCCTGGTTCGTCGTGCTGGCATCGTTGCCCACCAGCACCCCGACGACGCGGGCCCCGGTTCCGCGCCCGTAGTTCGCCGCGGTCACGGCCCGCGAGAGATCGGTCGAGTTGTAACGGGTGTCGCCGTCGTTGACGAGATTCGTCCGATTGCGGTTGGGTTCGCCGTCGGAGACGAAGACGACCAGTTCGGGAAGTTGGGAGAACGGGGTGCCCGCGGTCGTGCGGAAGGCCTGCCACAGTCCGTCCTCCCAGTTGGTGCCCCCACCCCAGCGTCCGGTGGAGGTGTCCTGAGCGTCGACCTTGGAACGCATGGCGGTGAGCGCCGACGACGGGTTGAGGATGTTCACGTACTGTCCCGCGGTGGTGGGGTAGTACGAGTACGCCGAGATGTCGAAACCGACGATGCGCATGAACGTCGGGGTGCCGGTGTAGGCGTCGATGAAGCCCAGTGCGGCGTTCACCAGTGCGGTCTGTCCGTTCTGCGCGGGGATCGACGACGACGTGTCGAGCACGATGGTGACCGTTCCACCGCACCGACTGGGCGGGGCCGACGGGTCCACCGTTCCTCCGCTGTAGTTGGTGGGCAGTTCCTCGTCGGAGGACAGTCCGGCGCCGCCGGTGGTGAAGACGTCGCCGCTGGCGAAGGTGACGTCGACGTCCTCGCCGATCGGGCGCAGGACGACCTGGTTGCGCGAGGTGACCCGCACCGCGTGCACGGGGGCCTGTGACGGCGACCACGTGGCGGGAGGCGCGGCCAATTCGTGAGCCACACCCACCTGGGTGACGTCGGGATCCGGACCGCCGGCGTCGCGCACGAGATAGCGACGCAACTGCCATTCGTCCCCGTCGCGCACGTAGCGGTAACTGATGGTGACGTACGAGGTGGACGAGGGATCGGTCAGATCCGGCCGGGTGATCGTGATCACGTTCGTGCCGGGGAGGGGTCGCGAAGGCGCGGGTTGGTGCAGGGGATCGGTGTCGCGCGATATCGCCGACGCCAGGTCGGTGGGAATCCACGCCTGCAGGAACGTGACGTCCTTCGATTCGGCGATCCGGTCGCGGGTGGGTGCCTCGGCGCGCAGCATCACGATGACCGCGGCGGCCAACGACGACATGATGACGCCGAGGATCGTCACGGTCACGAGTAGTTCGACCAGGGTCATGCCGCGATCCCGCTGCGACCGGGACTCAGGAGATCGCGCGGGGGAACACATTGTTCTTCACCACCTCCAACTGTTTGCTGTACCCCGACGGAGAGGTGACCGAGATCGTGACCAGTTGCAATGTGCGGGCGGTGGTGAGCGAGGCCGCCTCGTTGCATTGAGATCCCGACAGTTCGTTGGTGTCGACCCAGCGACCTTCCGACGCCGAGGTGGGGGACCAATAGCGCAGCGTCACCAACGTCACGGTCGACGTGGGCCAGTCCACCGTTCCGGCGGCGGCTTGGACGATGGGCAGGTATCCGCCGTTTCCGGTGAGCGTGGGGCAGGGGATGTAGGCATAGTTGGCCAACCGGTCCGCGGCGCTGCCGAGCACGGCCTCGACCTTGGCCTGGTCGTCGGAGAAACGCGACAGGCGAACCGACGACCACATGGCGCCCAACACGCCGGCCACCACCAGGCCCATCAGCGACACGGCGATCACCGTCTCCACCAATCCGGAGCCCTCGTCCTTCGTCGTGTTTCTGGCCATCGCAGCAGTCCCGTCTCGCGTCCGGACGGGTATCGGCCGGCGGCCGGGGCGGGATCGTCAGGTTTTCGTCAAGACGGGTCGCGACGACGGGATCCCGCGTCGCGGGTCAGTGGATGACGCCGGCCGCGCGCAGTGCCGCGGCATCGAGTCCGATCTCGGCCACCACCTCGTCGCTGTGTTGGCCCGCCGTGGGGGCGAAGTCGCCGACCCGGGCCGGCGTGGCCGAGAAGCGCGCCGCCGGACGTGGTTCGCGCAAGCGTCCGGCCGTGGGATGCTCGCGCTCCACGAAGACCTCGTTGTTGACGATCTGGGGCTGCGACGGCAGTTCGGGGATGCGCACCACCGAGGCGGCCGGAACGTCGTTCTCCTGCGCGCGCCGAACGAAGTCGGCGGCGTCCATGGTGGCGTTGAGTTCGGTCATGAGCGGGACCAACTGCGACGCGTTCTGGGTGCGGGCCACCATCGTGGCGAAGCGCGGGTCGTCGGCCAGTTCCGGTCGACCGTAAGTGGCGCACAGCCCACGGAACTCGGCGTCGCTCACGACCGACACCGCGGCGAAGCCGTCCTTGAGACGCGTGATGCCGTAGTTCTCGCCGATGGTGGGGGTGCGTTGCGCGTCGTCGTCGAGCAACACCGCGTCCATCCCCGAGTCGGGCCACATGAAGGCGACGGCGGCGTCGAGCATGGCCAGCACGATGTGTTGTCCCTCGGCGTGACCCGCGTTGCGCGCGTACAACGCCGCCGTGATGGCCTGGGCCGCGGTGAGCGAGGTGATCTTGTCGCAGATGAGGGTGCGGAACAACGACGGCTCACCGTTGCGCGGATCGGTTTGCACGCCGGCCAGACCCGAGGCGGCCTGGATCACGTTGTCGTACACGCGATGACCGCTCGACGGCCCGTCGGGCCCGTATCCACTGATGCTGCAGTAGATCAAACGCGGGTTGACCGCACGCAGATCGTCGTAGCCGATCCCCAGACGTTCGACCGCTCCGGGTCGGAAGTTCTGGATGACGACGTCGGCGGTCTCGGCCAGACGCTTCAACACGTCGATGCCCTCGGGCTTCTTCAGATCGACGACGATCGAACGCTTGCCGCGGTTGTTGTTGAGGAAGATGCCGGTCATGCCTCCCTTCGACGATCCGAGGTAACGCATGAAGTCGCCGAGTCCGGGCGACTCCACCTTGATCACGTCGGCGCCCTGGTCGGCCAGCATCATTCCGGCCAGCGGTCCCGAGATCATGACGGACAGGTCGAGAACGCGAACGCCCGTCAGCGGGCCGGTGGTGTTGGTCATGCGGGAATGTTCGCACGTGGTTCCGGGCCCGCGTCACCCGAGCTGTTCGACCCGATGCGATGGGCCAAGGTCGCCCCCAGTACCGCCAAGGCCAAGGCGGCCCCGAAGTTGACGATCAGGGCGGTGTCGAGGGCCCACGAGCCCCGGTCGGCGATGGCGACCGACGCTCCTCCGAGTCCTCCCATCAGGCTGAAACCGATGCTGTCGGCCAGGTTCACCTGACTGGCCACCTGTCCGTCCCGGCCGGGTTCGGCGTGCGACATGGCGGCCACGGAGGTGGGAACGAAGAGCAGGCCCATTCCGAATCCGGCCAGACACCAGGTGGCGAACGTCGCCGTCAACGGCCACGAATCGCGCACCACCGGAGCGGTGGAGGCGATCCCGGCTCCGATGAACGCGAAGCCGAGCAGAGCTCCGCGACGCGGTCGCAGATCGGGCATCTTCGACACGATCGCCGAGCCCACGCTCCAGGCCAGTGCCGCGCCGATGATGACGAATCCCTGGACCGTCGCCGAGGCTCCGTGGATGCGATCGGCCGCCAAGGGGACGAAGGAGTCGACGCCGAGGAAGGCCGCGGTGGCCAGGATGCGACAGGTGATGATGGCCGGCAGTCCGCGCGCCGCTCGCAACACTCCCGGAGGCGACAGTCGTCGCCACGCGCGTACCCCGAGCGTGGCGCCGAGAAGGGCCAAGGGCACGCCCACCATCGGCAGCGACGACTGCAGGCCGATGGCGAGAGCGCCGATCCCGAACGCCAGCACGACGGCGTGTCCCACGCGACCGCGGTGGTCGACGTCGGCGTGGACTCCCGATCCGGCGAGCGACGGATGGGTCATGGCCGGCAACACCATGGCCGCGGTGGCGACCACCAGCGGGATCACCGAGAGGAACACCCAACGCCAGCCGATGGCCGACGTGATCCATCCGGCCAGACCCGGTGCGAGAAGACTCGGCAACACCCACCCCGCCGAGATCCACGCGAAGATGCGGGCCTGTTCGTGCGAGGCCCAGACGCGGTTGACGACCGCGTACGCCACCGGGATCAACCCGCCCGAACCGATTCCCTGCACCAGTCTCCCGAGCAACACCACCCACATGCCCGGCGCGACGGCGGCGATCAGCAGGCCGACGACGAACAGCGCGAGACTCACCGCGTACGGACCCCGCGGCCCGCGGCTGTCGATCAATCCTCCGACCGCCACCAAGCTGACGATGTTGGCCAAGGTGTAGGCCGCCAGGGTCGCACCGTAGAGGGAGTCGCCACCGAGTTCGTCGGAGACCGTGGGCAGAGCGGTGATCACCGCGGTCACCTCGAAGGCGATCAGCGTGGTGGCCAACACGAGTCCGACCGCCAGCGCGCGCCGCCGCGGAGAAGGTGGAGTCGCGAGAGCGTCGACGGCCGAACCCGTCGCCGGCGAGTCGTCCATCAAAGCGGACTGCCCGGGACCACCAAGGGCCACGGGTTGGTGCGCTCCACGTGCAGGGCCACGTCGAGGAGCAGTTGCTCGGTGAAGTGTCGTGACACCACCTGCAGACCCACCGGAAGGCCGTCCACCTCGCCGGCGGGAATGGAGATGGCCGGGTTGCCGTGGAGGTTCGCCGGGAAGGTCAAGCGACCGTTGTTGCCGGCGCCCCCGTGCACGCCGCCGAATTCCGACGGCAAAGGTCCCTCGGCGTCGAAGGCCACGTCGGGGTTGCTGGCGGTGAGCACGAAGTCGACTCCCGTGTTCGGATCGAGGATCTGGGCCATGCGCTCGTTCAGCGCACTGCGTCGCGATTCGATGCGGGCTCGGGCCTCGGCGCCGTAACGACCGATGGTCGATTCGAGACCGAAACGCATCTCGGGGGTCAGCACGTCGGCGCAACCGGGCCAGTGATCGGCCAGTGCGGCGTGGATCTCGATCATGCCGCTGATGCTCCACGCGGCGCCCATGCTCGGCAATGAGGCGTCGATGTCGACGCGCTTCCAGCCGAAGTCGGCGATCAAACCGTCGATACGGGCGGAGAGGACCGTCCACATCGCGGGGGAGATCACGGCTCCGCCCCAGTCGGGGACCACGGCCACGCGTCGACCACGAAGCGTCTCGAGGAAGGATCCGAGTTGCGGTTCCCACGGGGCGGTGTCGGCGAGGCTCAACGGGTCGCGGGCGTCGCGTCCGGCGCACACGTCGAACCAACGCGCGGTGTCGCGCACGCTGCGCGACACGCATCCGGCGTTCACGGTGAGATTGCCCAACTGGGCGTGGGGTGCGCGGGGGATGCGTCCGAACGTGGCCTTCAGACCGACCAGACCGGTGAAGCCCGCGGGGATGCGGATCGAGCCGCCACCGTCGCCGGCGGTGGCCAACGACACCAGTCCACCGGCGACCGCCGCCGCACTACCACCCGACGATCCACCCGGAGTTCGACCGTGACGCCACGGGTTGTGGGTCGCGCCGTTCAACACGGTGCGCGTCACGTTGACTCCGCCGAACTCGCTGGCGGTGGTGAGGCCGGCCAGCACGGCACCGGCACCTTGCAGACGTTGCACCATCACCGACGTGTGGGTGGCCTTGCGGTCGGCGAACACGGCGCACGCCTCGGTGTCGGGCCAACCCGTCACCTGATCGAGTTCCTTCACGCCGATGGGCAATCCGCCCCACGGCAACGACACGTCGGCGGTGCGCGCACTTTCGCGCGCCCGCTCGGGGTCGAGGAACGAGAAGGCGTTCAGTCGACTGGCCTCGATGGCCGCCAGCGAAGCGTCGAGCTCCTCGAGCGGAGAACGCTCACCGCGTCGGAACGCGTCGACCAACGAACAGGCGTCGCCCTTCCACGTGTCGGAATCGGACGAGGCGCCATGGGTCACAGCCATGGTCGGGACGTTAGCCCCCGTCGGTGCACCCTTCCAGAGTCGCCGTCGGGACCGTCCATCTAGAGTTGTCTCCGATGGACAGTCGGCAGTTCCTCGGTCTCGAACCCACGCACAATCCCTACCGATGGGTGTTGCCGGTCGTGCCGGGCATCTCGACGGGAGGAGGATTCCTGTTCGGCGGTTGCGGTCTGGGCGCGGCCATTGCCGCCATGGAACGCACGTCGGGACGACGGGCGGTGTGGGCCACCGGTCAGTACCTCTCCTACGCCAAGCCCGGCGAGGTGATGGACATCGACGTCACGTTGGCGGTGACCGGGCATCAGATCAGTCAGGCCCGCGCGGTGTGCCACGTGGGCGACCGCGAGATCCTCACGGTGAACGCCGCTCTCGGCGATCGCGAACTCGACGAAGTCGGACAGTGGGAGTCCATGCCACTCGACGTTCCCGCACCGCTCGAATGCAAGGAGCGTCCCCACGTCCTCGACTGGTCGGGCACCATCAGCGGTCGCATGGACCAGCGGATCGTGAAGGGTCGCGAGGAGTTGTCCGAGCTCGACGGCACGCCGAGTGACGGCCAGGTGTTGATGTGGACGCGCATCCCCGAGGTGATCGAGGGGGTGGACGCCTCCACGCTGGCGATCCTGGGCGATTTCGTCCCCATGGGCGTGGGGCAGGCGCTCGGCATCCGTGGCGGAGGCAACAGCCTCGACAACACGTTGCGCATCGGTCGACTCGTGCCCACCGAATGGGTTCTGCTCGACATCCGCATCCACATGGTGCAGCGGGGATTCGGCCATGGTCTGGTGCACATGTTCGCCGAGGACGGAACCCTGATGGCCACGGCCAGTCAGAGTTGCATCGTGCGTTTCTGGCGCGACATGCCGGGTCCCGGTCCCGCCGGCAAGAACCGTTCCTCGAAGGCGTGACGCCCGCGTGCCCGGGCGGGGCGCGCGAACAGCAATAATGCGGAGATGACGCACTCCTCGGCATCCGGTCTTCCACGTCGCGCGGGCATGACGGTGCCGTTACCCGGTCATCTGCACACGCACCGCGAACGACTGATGGAGTTGGCCGACCTCGGCTATTCCGACGTCTGGTCGGCCGAGTCCGACGGCGCCGACGGGTTCACCCCCTTGGCCATGGCCGCCGCGTGGGAGCCGCGACTTCGTTTGGGAACCGCGATCATCCCCGCGTACACCCGTTCACCGGCGTGTTTCGCCCAGAGCGTGGCGAGCATGGCCGACGCGGCACCGGGCCGCTTCGCCATCGGAATCGGATCGAGCAGCAACGTCATCGTCGAACGGTGGAACGGCATTCCCTTCGTCGAGCCCTACAAGAAGGTGCGCGACGTGGTGCGCTTCCTGAACGACGCCCTGTCGGGTGAGAAAGTGGCCAAGAAGTACGACACCTTCGAGGTGAACGGCTTCAAGTTGGGCGTGCGGCCCGAGCAGAAGCCCAAGATCCTGGTGGCCGCTTTGCGCGAGGGCATGCTGCGACTCGCCGGTCGCGAGAGCGACGGGGCGATCATCAACTGGTTGTCACCCACGGACGTGTCCAAGGTGGCCGCCGTCGTTCATGACGCGGCCGGTGGACAGGAACGCGAGATCGTGGCCCGCATCTTCGTGTGCCCCTCGGAGAACACCGAGGTGGTGCGGGCCGCCGGTCGCTTCGCCATCGCCGCCTATCTCAACGTGCCCGTGTACGCCGACTTCCATCGCTGGCTCGGACGCGGCGAGTTGCTGCAGGACATGTGGGATCTGTGGAAAGCCGGTGATCGCAAAGCAGCCCTGGCCGCCATTCCGGACGAGGTGGTGGACGACATTCTCATCCACGGTTCGGCCGCGCACTGCCGAGCGCGCATCGCCGAGTACTTCGACAACGGTGTCACCACCAGTTCGTTGGCGATCCTGGGTCTGGATCCGGAACTGAACTATTGGGAGTCGGTGAAGGCTCTGTCGCCCTCGGCGAATTGACGTCCTCAGGCCGCCTGCGCCCGGCCGTTCTGAATGTCGGTCTGCGCCCGGCCGTTCTGGATGTCGGTCTGCGCCCGGCCGTTCGCCAGAATGCGGCGCATCTCGGCCAAGTAACGCCGACCGATGCGCACCGTCTCGTCGGAGAGGATGAATCGCGGGTCGATGCCGGCGGTGGGGTCGGTGAAGCCGTCGAGAGTGAGTTGCACGGTGTCGGGCTCGCTGTCGGGGTTGTTGTCGGGGTTCGTGTCCATGTTCATGTCGGGGGTGTGCGGCTGGTTCGTGATCATGACCCCAGCCTGCCGACGGGGTGTGGCACGGACATCGATGAACCGGTCTCCTCGCGGAACGGGTGAGTAGTTTCGGAACGGTGGATTCCTCCGAGGTGCGCGCGACCCGAGACGGGTGGAGACTTCTGCGCCGGGTCCTGCTGGAACAGCGTCGGGGGCTGATCGCGGGCGTGGTGGTGGGCCTGTTGTGGGCCGTGGGCAAGGTGTCGGTGCCCCAGATCACCAAACTCGGCATCGACCGGGGCATCGAGGGTCGTGGCAACCTGGCTTTCTGGACCGCGCTGGTGGTGGCCGCGGCGGTGATCGCGGGCATCTTCACGGCCTTCCGACGATGGGTGGCGTTCCGCGAGAGCCGCTGGATCGAGACCCGACTCCGCGAGCAGATCTTCGATCATCTGTTGCGTCTGCACGTCGGCTACCACGACCGCACCCAGACCGGACAACTGATGAGCCGCGCGTCGTCCGACCTGCAACAGCTCCAGGCCTTCGTCGTGATGATCCCCATCACTCTGTCCAACCTCGCCATGATCATCGCGGTCGTCGCGCTGCTGCTGACCTCCGAGCCGTACCTCGCGGTGTTCGCGTTGGCGCCCCTGCCCCTCGTCAACGTGTTGGCCAGCCGGTTCTCGCGACGTATTCACCCCGCGGTGTTGGCTGTGCAACAGGAGCAGGCTCAACTGGCCACGGTCGTCGAGGAGAGCGTGTCGGGCGTGCGCGTGATCAAGGGGTTCGGCGCCGAGGGCGTGCAGTACGACAAGGTGCGCACCGAGGCCGACGACATCCAGCGGGTGTCGCTCGAGGCCGCCCGAATCCGCAGTCGGTTCCTCCCCGCACTCGACGTGTTGCCCGCGCTCGGATTGGTGGCGGTGCTCGGTATCGGTGGTCACCGCGTGATGGACGGTGACATGACCGTGGGTGATCTCGTGAAGTTCAACGCCTACATCACGATGCTCATCTGGCCCTTGCGCAACCTGGCCATGACGGTGGCCCTCGGGCAGCGGGCATCGGTGGCATTGATGAGGGTGAACGAGGTGCTCAGCACACCGTCGGCCATCGTCGATCCCGAGGTTCCACTGTCGCTGCCCGCAGCGTCACCCGATCGTCGTCTCGGCGAGGTGAGATTCCGGGACGTGGTCTTCGGCTATGAGGGTGCCGATCCGGTGATCGACGGCTTCGACCTGACGATTCCCGCCGGTCACGCGGTGGCCCTGGTCGGCGCGACCGGCTCGGGTAAGTCGACGTTGGTGCGGTTGCTCACCCGGTTCCACGACGTGAACGCGGGATCGATCGAGATCGACGGCGTCGACGTGCGGGCCATGAAGCTCGCCGATCTGCGCGGAGCGGTGGGCATCGTTTTCGAGGACACCTTCCTCTTCCACGATCCGGTCCGCGACAACATCGCCTTCGCCCGACCCGACGCGTCCGATGAGGTGGTGCGTGAGGCGGCCCGTCTCGCCGGTGCGCACGAGTTCATCACCCGACTTCCCGACGGTTACGACACCGTGTTGGGGGAGCGCGGCTATTCGTTGTCGGGCGGTCAGCGTCAGCGCATCGCCATCGCCCGGGCCATCGTGGCCGAACCCCGCGTGCTGGTGCTCGACGACGCCACCTCGGCGGTGGACCCCAGCAAGGAGCACGAGATCCGCGAGGCGATGGCCACGGTCATGCGCGGACGCACGACCATCGTCATCGCCCACCGCCCGGGAACCATCGCATTGGCCGACACCGTGGTGTTGCTCGACGAGGGTCGAGCCGCCGCGGTGGGGACCCACGAGGAACTGTTGGCCACCAACGACCGTTATCGCCAGGTGTTGGCGGCCTGGGCGGTGCGCGATGAGGACGGTGACGACGACGCCCCGGCCCCGGCGCCCGACGCCAGCACCGTGGTCGTCGAGAGTCGTCGCGTGGTGCGACGCGCGGCGGACGAGGACGTGGTCTGAATGTGGGGCATGGCCGCCATCAGCGAGGAGGATCGCCTCGACCGGGTGCAGACCTTGCGCACACTGCGTCGTTCGTACGACATGGCCCGGCCGCAACGTCGCATTCTGAAGACCGCGCTGGCTTTGGTCCTCGTCAGCACTCTGGTCACGTTGGCCGGTCCGTTGTTGTTGCGTTACGCCATCGACCACGGCATCAAGGACGACAACGGCCGCGTCCTGAACGTCCTGATCGTGGTGTACCTCGGCATAACCGCCTTCGGATACGTCGTGGGTCGGTTGCAGTATCTCGCCATCAACCGGGCCGGTGAGGGGTTCCTGCGCACCTTGCGCCTCACCGTCTTCGAGAAACTGCAACGTCAATCCATGGCGTTCTTCGACCGGGAGAAGGCCGGTGTCCTCGTCTCGCGGATGACCAACGACATCGAGTCCATGGGCGAACTCATCCAGTTCGGACTGTTGCAATTCGTGTCGGCGTTCCTGTTGTTGGTGCTGGCCGTCATCGTCCTGTTCCTGATGTCGTGGCAACTGGCGCTGGTGGCCATGGTCGTCCTGCCGATGCTGGTGCTGGCCTCGATCCGCTTCCAGAAGCAATCCAACCGGGCCTATCTCGACGTGCGCGAGAAGGTGGGCGACAACCTCTCCACGCTGCAAGAGGGCATCACCGGTGTGCGCGTGATCCAGGCCTACGGACAGCAGGACGCCCGATCCCGGCGATTCCACGGCACCAATCGCGCCCTGTTCGACTCGCACATGCACAGTGTCCGGGTGAGCACCTGGTACTTCGGGCTCGTCGAATTCGCCGGCATCGCGGCGACCGGGGCGATCATCGGCATCGGCGGTTGGTTGGTGCACCGCGACTCGGTCAGTCTGGGCACCGTCACGGCGTTCATCCTCCTGCTCGCGAACCTCTTCGACCCGGTGCAACAACTCAGCCAGCTGTACAACACCGTGCAGTCGTCCACCGCCGCACTGCACAAGTTGTTCCTCATCATCGACGCCACCCCCGACGTGGACGAAGTCGAGAATCCCACCGCGCTCGCCGAACGGGGGGCCATCGAGGTGGTCGACGTGACGTTCTCCTACGAGACCGCCGATCGCCCTGCACTGCGCGGGGTCTCCATCACCGTGGCCGACGGTGAACGCCTGGCCCTGGTGGGGCCGACCGGAGCGGGCAAGTCGACGCTGGCCAAGTTGATGGCCCGTCTCTACGACCCGAGCGCGGTGGACGGAGCGACGGGGACGGTCAGTTTCGGAGGCGTCGATCTACGACTGGCCTCGATCAGGGATCTGCGTCGACGCATCGTGGTGGTGCCCCAGGAAGGGTTCTGTTTCGGGGGAACCATCCGCGACAACGTGCGCATCGCGCGGTCGGACGCGTCGGACGCCGATGTCGAGCGGGCGCTCGCATCCATCGGCGCGCTCGATCGGTTCCTCGGCTTCCCGGAGGGTCTGGACACCGAGGTACGCGAACGCGGTTCGCGGCTGTCGGCCGGTGAGCGACAACTGGTCGCTCTGGCCCGTGCCGCTCTGGTCGACCCCGCGGTGTTGGTGCTCGACGAGGCCACCTCCAACCTCGACCCGGGCACCGAGGCCGTGGTGGAGCGGGCCCTCGAGAGTCTGATGACCGGACGCACGGTCATCGTCGTGGCGCACCGACTCTCCACCGTGCGGCGCGCCGATCGCATCGCCGTGGTGGACCATGGCGAGCTCGTCGAATTGGGCTCGCACGACGAGCTGGTGGAATTGGGCGGCCGGTACGCGGCGCTGGCGTCGGCGTGGGAGGCCAGTCAGCCCCACTGAGCCGGACGTCGGGCGTCGACGGTCAGAGGCGCGCGAAGGCCAGCACGAATTCGATCAGGCCGTCGTCGCCGGTGGTCACGAAGGCGTTCGACGGATTGTCGATGTCGTAGTCACCGAAGAGCACCTCGATGGCGCCGAGCACGCCCACGACGCCGTTGTCCACGCGCGCGCTCACCTCGAACGACACCTCGCGGGTGACCCCGTGCAACGTCAGTTCGCCGACGGCCTGCGCGGTGATGGTGTTGCCGGGAGCGGGCAACTCGGCGAGTTCGATGGGTCGGGTGAGGCGGAACGAGGCCGTGGGATGGACGCTCGTCTCCATGATCGGACCGGCGAACTGCGAGTCGCGTCGTGTGCTGTCGCTCGTGATGGTGGCCACCTCGACCTCGAAGTACGCGCCGATGATGGATGTGCCTTCGATCGTGAGCGTTCCCGTCACCGCGTCGGTGCGTCCGACACCCTCGGTGTCGACGCCGCCGAGCACTTCCTTCACGCGATATCCCACCTCGGATCCATCGGTGATCGACCAGGTGCCCGAGAGTTCACCGTCGTCGGTGACCGGTGCGTCGGAGGTCGGCGCGGAAACTGGTGTCGAATCCGGGGTCGTCCCGATCGTGGTGGTGACGTCGACCACGGCCGAGAGGTCGCCCTCGTCGAAGCGATCCTCGGGTTCGTTGATCACCTTTGTCCACAACAGGATGCCTCCGTAGACGAGACCGATGGCGAGGACGGCGAGCAATGACAGTCGGACGATCCAGGTGCGCATGACCGACATTCAACACCGCAGACCCGGCGGAAGTTCAGCGGGCGACGAAGTACTTGGCCTGAGGGTGGTGACAGATGATGGCCGACGTCGTCTGCTCGGGCTGGTACTGCCAACCGGTCTCCTCGCCGACCTCGATGCCCAGTCGTCCGGCCTCGAGCAGGCGCGCCACGGTGGCGTTGTCCTCGAGGTCGGGACACGCGGGATAGCCCCACGAATAGCGGCCGCCCCGATACTGCTGCCGGAACAAACCGCCGATGGACGGCCCGTCCTCGTGAACGAAGCCCCACTCCTCGCGGATGCGCTTGTGCCACAACTCGGCGAGCGCCTCGGCCATCTCGACGCCGAGTCCGTGAACGATCATGTACTTCTGGTACTCGTTGGCGGCGAACAGGCGCGCCGCCTCCTCACTGACCGCGCGTCCCATCGTGACGATATGGAACGCGGCGTAGTCGGGTCCCTTGTCGGCCGTGCGGAAGAAGTCGGCGATGCACATGTGCGGCGCCTCGCTCTGACGGGGATAACGGAACCGCTCCGACTCCCGCGTGCGCGAGGCGTCGCTCCACACCACCAGATCGTCGCCCTCGGCGTTCACGCAGAAGTAGCCGTAGACGACCTGGGGCACGAGGAATCCGGCCGCCTTGGCCTCGGCCAACTCCACGCGGAAACGGGCGCGCAAACGGTTCTTGAAGTCCTCGTCGGTCTCGTCGCCCTCGGGGCGGAACTGCCACTGGTTGCGGAACAACGCGGTCTCGTTCACGTAGTTCGCGATCTCGTCGAGCGAGACGCCCTTCACGATCCGCGTGCCGAGGAAGGGCGGCTCGAACACCGGATTGTCGTCGGCCACCTCGGGGGAGCGCGCCGGGACGGGTCCCGACTCCTTCGGTGCCCCCGAACGGCCGGGAAGAACGCGTCCGGTGGGCACCCGACCGAAGTCGGGATCTACGTTGCCGGACCTCTTCATCTCCATCAACTTGTCGAGGGTGCTGAGGCCCTCGAACGCGTCGCGTCCGTAGAAGACGCGTCCCTCGTAGACCTCGCGCAGGTCCTTCTCCACGTAGGTGCGGGTGAGCGCCGCACCACCGAGCAGCACGGGCACGTCCGAGAGTCCGAGGTCGTTCATCTCCATCAGGTTCTCGCGCATGATGAGGGTGCTCTTCACCAGGAGCCCGCTCATGCCCAAGGCGTCGGCGCCCACCTCGCGGACCTTCTGGATCATCTCGGAGATCGGGATCTTGATGCCGAGGTTGTGCACCTCGTATCCGTTGTTGGTGCAGATGATGTCGACCAGGTTCTTGCCGATGTCGTGCACGTCGCCCTTCACGGTGGCCAACACCAACCTGCCCTTGGAGGACGTGTCGCCGACCTTCTCCATGTGGGGTTCGAGGTGGGCCACGGCCGTCTTCATGGTCTCGGCGCTCTGGAGCACGAACGGCAACTGCATCTGACCGGAGCCGAAGAGTTCGCCCACCTCCTTCATGCCGTCGAGGAGCACGTCGTTGACGATGGACAGCGGCGCCAAACCCGAGGCCATCGCGGCGTCGAGATCGTCGGTCAGGCCCTCCCGGTCGCCGTCGATGATGCGTTGACGCAACAGGCGCTCGATCGACCAACCGGTGCGATCCTCGCGGACCGTGGCCACCGTGGTGACGTCGGCGAAGACCTCCAACAGTTTCTTCAGCGGGTCGTAATCGGCGGTGCGTCGGTCGTAGATGAGATCGAGGCAGATCCGCTTGTGCTCCTCGGGCATGCGCGCCAGGGGCACGATCTTGCCGGCGTGGACGATGGCCGAGTCGAGTCCGGCGGACACGCACTCGTGCAGGAACACGCTGTTCAGCGCGTGGCGCGCGGCGGGCTTCAGACCGAAACTGACGTTGGACACCCCGAGGGTGGTGAAACAACCGGGGATCTCGGCCTTGATGCGACGGATGGCGTCGATGGTGTGCTTGGCGTCGAGGCGCAGGTCGTCGTCGCCGGTGGACAGCGGGAAGGTGAGGGCGTCGAAGATGAGGTCGCTCGCCGACAGCCCGTACCGGTCGACCGCGATGCGGTGGAGTCGATGGGCGATCTCCATCTTCCACTCGACGTCGCGGGCCTGGCCCTTCTCGTCGATCAACAGGCACACCACGGCGCACCCGTATTCGCGGGCCAACGAGAAGACGCGGTCGAGGCGGCTGCCGGGTTCCTCGCCGTCCTCCAGGTTGGCCGAGTTCAAAATGGCCCGCCCGCCGATGTGCATGAGGCCGGCTTCCATCACCTGGGGTTCGGTCGAGTCCAGAACCAACGGAACACTGGCCTGGGTGCCGAACCGCGAGGCGATCTCGTCCATGTCGACGACGCCGTCGCGACCGACGTAGTCGACACAGACGTCGAGCACGTGGGCGCCCTCGCGGATCTGCTCGGTGGCCATCTTGGTGCAGTTGTCCCAGTCACCGGCGATCATCGCGTCGCGGAAGGCCTTCGAGCCGTTGGTGTTGGTGCGCTCGCCGATGATGAGGAACGAGTTGTCCTGACGCACGGGCACCGATGAATAGATGGACGACACGCTGGGTTCGATCTCGGGTGAGCGCCGCGGGGCCGCGAGTCCGCCCACGGCGTCGACGACGGCCTTGAGATGCGCCGGCGTGGTGCCGCAGCAGCCGCCGACGATGCCCACGCCGAGGTCGGTGACGTGGTGGTGGTGGAACTCGGCCAGTTTCTCGGGGGAGAGGTCGTAGTGAGTTCGACCGTCGACGACGCTCGGCAGTCCGGCGTTGGGCAGAACGCTGATGGGCATGGTGGCGTGACGTCCGAGATAACGAAGGTGCTCCTGCATCTCGGCGGGTCCGGTGGCGCAGTTGATGCCGAACACGTCGGGCCGCATGGCGCCGATCGCGGTGAGGGCGGCACCGATCTCGGAACCGACGAGCATGCGCCCGGTGGTCTCCATGGTGACCTGCACCTGGATGGGAACCTCGCGTCCCTCGGCCGCCATCGCCCGACGACAGGCGATCATGGCCGCCTTGATCTGCAGGAGGTCCATGCAGGTTTCGATGAGGAAGAGGTCGACGCCGCCGACCAGCAGTCCTCGGGCCTGCTCGACGTAGGCGTCGCGCAGCTCCGCGAAGCGGATGTGACCCAGGCTGGGAAGCTTCGTGCCGGGCCCGATGGAACCCGCCACGTAGCGCGCGCGACCGTCGGTCTCGTAGTCGTTGGCGGTCTCGCGGGCCAGACGGGCGGCGGCCACGTTCAGTTCGTGCGCCCGCTCGGGGATGTCATACTCGGTCAACACGGTGGAGAAGCTTCCGAAACTCGCGGTCTCCAGAACGTCGACGCCGACGTCGAGGAACGCCGCGTGCATGCGTCGGATCACGTCCGGTCGCGTGAGGCACAGCATCTCGTTGCAACCCTCGAGTGCGGATCCGCCGAAGTCGTCGGGACCGAGATCGAGTCCTTGCACGAAGGTGCCGAAGGCGCCGTCGAACACGATGACTCGTTCGTTCACCGCATCGAGGTAGGGCTGACGTGACATCGATGAAACGCTAGCCCCGGGGTGACGGGTGGCCGCGGGCACATCGGCCATTTCGCACGACGATGTGGCGCCCGACCTCTCGTCGTCGGTCACACCCTTGTAGCGTCTCCTGCGTGAGCAAGGTGCGCGTGTACACCCGAGAAGGCGACGACGGCACCACCGGTCTCTTCTATGGCGGTCGGGTTCCCAAGGACAGCCAGCTTCCCCGTGCCTACGGAACGGTCGACGAGGCGCAGGCCGTGATCGGCATGGCGCGGGCCGAGGCCGGAGCGGGTTCGGAGTTGGAGGGGCTGCTCATCCCGATCATGCGCGACCTCTGGGTGTTGATGGCCGAGCTCGCCACCCTGCCCGAGAACCGCTCGAAGCTCGACCCCGGTGTCACCTGCGTGGAGTCCGGCATGGTGGACCGACTCGAGAAGATGATCGACGAACTCGACGCGCGTTTCGACCGACCGACCGAGTTCGTCGTTCCCGGTGGCAACAAGGTGTCGGGCTGGCTCGACGTGGCCCGTACCGTCGTACGCCGCGCCGAGCGCCACGCCTTGCCGGCCGCCCCCGCGCCCTCGCAGGTGGTTCCGTATCTGAACCGTCTGTCGGATCTGCTGTGGACGATGGCGCGTTGGCAGGAGGGCGAGTCCCTCCCCGTTCGACACGTCACCTGAGTCCGTCCCCGTCGTTCGTCGGGTCGTTTCGTCGCGAGCGTTCGTTGCGAGCGACCGTCGGGGTCGGTTCTACACTTCGACCATGGCCAACAACGTCACCGTTCACTCCGTCCGCTCCGCTCCCAAGGACGTCGAGGTCGTCGGAATCCCCGTCGGAATCACCGGTGCGGTTCCGCGCCAGGTGGGTCTGTCGCGTTCGGCCCTGACCGCCCACGGCTTCGAGGGCAAGGTGGGTCAGACGTTGGTCGTTCCCACGACCACCGGTCCCACCGTCATCGCGATCGGAGTCGGTGACGCGCGCCGCGCGACCGTGGCCACGCTTCGTCGTTCGGCGGCCGCTCTGGCCCGGGCGGCCGCGCGCCGCGCGACCGTGGCCACCACCCTCGTCGACGCCGTGACCCTGGACGCCCGTTCGGCCGCGCAGGCGGTGGTGGAGGGCTTCGTGTTGGCGTCGTACCGATTCACCGATCTGAAGTCGGGAGTCGAGAATCCGTCGGTCACCCTCTCGGTGGTGGCCTCCGGGGCCCGGGCCAAGGGATGCGACGCCGGAGTCGAGCGTGGTCGCACCACCTCGTCGGCGGCCTGGACCGCGCGTGATCTGGCCAACACGCCCCCGGCGTATCTCACGGCGCGCATGCTCGCCGACCGCGCGGTGGCCATGGCCCGCGAGTCCGGCCTCGAGGTCGAGGTGTTCGACAACGACAAGTTGGCCGTCATGGGATGCGGTGGCCTGTTGGGCGTCAATCGAGGCTCCACCGAGCCGGCCCGCATGGTGAAGCTCACCTATTCGCCCGCCAACGCCTCGGGTCATCTGGTGATGGTGGGCAAGGGCATCACGTACGACTCCGGTGGAATCAGCCTGAAGCCGAGCGACGCCAGCCACGCCAACATGAAGATGGACATGTCGGGTGCCGCCGCGGTGTTGTCGGCCATGAGTTCGCTCAAGGCCCTGCGTTGTCGCACGAAGGTCACCGGCTACCTGATGTGCACCGACAACCGTCCGTCGGGCAGCGCCATGGCCATGGGTGACGTGCTCACGTTCCGCAACGGTAAGACCGCCGAGATCCACAACACCGACGCCGAGGGCCGATTGGTGTTGGCCGACGGTTTGTCGTTCGGCGTGGAGGACAAGCCCGACGCCATGATCGACATCGCCACGCTCACGGGCGCGTGCATGGCCGCTCTGGGCACCAAGATCGCCGGCGTGCTGGGCACCAACGACGCCTTCATCGACCAGGTGAAGGAGTCGGCCGCTCGCGCCGACGAGCCGGTGTGGCAATTGCCCCTCGAGCGGGACTACCGCCGTTTGCTCGACTCCAACGTGGCCGACATGCGCAACATCGGTGGCCCGTACGCCGGCGCCATCACCGCCGCGTTGTTCCTGGCCGAGTTCACCGCCGACGTGCCGTGGGCCCACCTCGACATCGCCGGTCCGATGAGCGTCGACGGTGACGACGGCTGGCTCAGCCGCGGCGCGACCGGGTTCGGAACCCGACTGTTGATCGACCTGGCGTTGAACTTCACCAAGCCGAAGCGCTGACCGCGACCGACGGGTCGCCGTCGTCGACGCGCAAGGCGTGGGCGATTCCCAGCGCCGTGGCGTTGTCGCCGTCGCTCCACAACGCGTGGGCTCGCTGCAGGTGTTCGGGTAGTCGAGCCAGGTGTCGAACGCTCAAGGGCGGCACCACGGTCCGCACGGTCACCGTTGCGTCGACCCACCGCACCATGCCGAACATCTCGAGACGTTTCAGGGCGCGCGAGAACGCGTTGGCGCGCCCCGAATCCCAGCCCAGTCCGAGCGCCGTCGCCGTGGCGCGCAGATCGATGTCGTGGCCGTCGGGATGCGCCACCGCGGTCACCACGAGACGGCGCAACAACCACGTGGCCGACGGTCCGAGTACTCCGAGCCAGAACAACTCCACGTAGTCGCCCAGGGCGTCGTGGCCCAGTCGCTCGATGAGCGGGTCGCGCCAGCGCGCGACGACGAGGTGTTCGGGGGTCGGGTCGGGGAACGGTCGATCGGGCATGGTGCCTCCGTGGGGTTGGTGCCGGGGGTGGGCGCGGGTGGCGGGTGCGAGGCGAAGGGTGCGAGAATGTCCCCGTGTCGTCGCACCCCATCGCCACGTCCGTCGACGATCCGTTGTTCGACGAGATCGTCGGATGGTTGGCCGAGGCCGACAGGGTCACCGTTCTCACCGGCGCCGGAATCTCCACGGCGTCGGGGGTGCCCGACTTCCGGGGACCGAACGGGCTGTGGACGCTGAACCCCGGGGCCGAGCGCGCCTCGCACGTGCGGTACTACCTCGAGGACGAGGAGGCGCGACGTGCCGGTTGGCGGGCGGCCCTCGATCGTCGCATGGGTCGCATCGTTCCCAACGTCGGACATTTCGCTCTCGTCGAGTTGGAGCGTCGGGGCAAGTTGCTCGGCTTGGCCACGCAGAACGTGGACGGATTGCACATCACCGCGGGCAACACGCCCGAGCTCGTTCACGAGTTGCACGGAACGTGGCGCTACTCGCGTTGTTTCGGCTGCGACGAACGACGCCCGGTGGAGGAAACGGTCGAGCGGGTGGCGGCGGGGGATCACGACCCACGGTGTCTGTCGTGCGGGGGAGTGATGAAGCGCGACGTGGTGTTGTTCGGTGAGCCCCTCGACGAGGAGGTCATCGGTGCGGCCATGGTGGCCTCGGAGAACTGCGATCTGTTCCTGGCCGTCGGAACGTCGCTCGGCGTGACGCCGGCGGCCAACACGATCGCGCGGGCCAAGGCGGCCGGGGCCCGTACCGTGATCATCAACGGCCAGCCCACCGAACGGGACCAGTACGCCAACGCCAGCCTGCGGGGGGACATCAGCGAGTTGCTGCCCGAACTGGTCTTTCGCGCCCTGCCGTGATGGCCACCGTCGGGCCCGGCCTCTCGCCGACGGCGGAGGAGGGAATTCCCGACCAAACCGGTAGGCTTTCGACATGGCGACGTTCCGAGACCTCCTAGCCGCGGCCAAGTCCGAGATCACCGAGATCGACACCGCGGCCGCCCAGACGCTCATCGATGCCGGCAACGTCACGGTCCTCGACGTGCGCGAGCCCGATGAGCACGCCGAGGGCGCCCTGGTGGGCGCGCTCCACATCCCGCGCGGACATCTCGAAGCTCAGGTCGAGGGTCGCATCCTCGACAAGGACTCCACGATCGTCGTGTACTGCGCCGGAGGAGTGCGCAGTGCCTTCGCCGCCAAGACCCTGGCGGAATTGGGTTACGGCAAGGTCTTCTCGATGGCCGGTGGCTACGGCAAATGGAAGGACGAGGGCCGACGCTGGAAGGCCCCCGCCGCTCTCACGGCCGAACAGTCCAACCGCTACAAGCGCCATCTGTTGTTGCCCGAGGTGGGTGTCGAGGGCCAGGCCAAGTTGTTGGACAGCAAGGTGCTGTTGCTCGGTGCGGGCGGCCTCGGCTCACCGGCCGCGCTGTATCTGGCGGCGGCGGGAGTGGGCACCCTCGGAATCGTCGACATGGACGAGGTGGACGCCAGCAACCTGCAGCGTCAGATCCTGCACAACATGGATCGCATCGGTGACCGCAAGGTGGATTCGGCCAAGAAGACCCTGACACTGTTGAACCCCGACGTCGACGTGGTCACCTACGACACGCGTCTGTCGGCGGAGAACATCATGGACATCATCGCCGGATACGACGTGATCGTCGACGGCGCCGACAACTTCCCCTCGCGCTACCTGTTGAACGACGCCAGCGTGAAGTTGGGAATCCCGGTGGTCCACGGGTCGATCTTCCGTTTCGAGGGCATGGTGTCGGTCTTCCATCCCCAGCAGGGTCCGACCTATCGGGACATGGTCCCCGAGCCGCCGCCGGCCGAGCTCGCTCCTTCGTGCGCCGAGGCCGGTGTGTTGGGCGTGTTGCCGGGCATCATCGGTTCGATCCAGGCGTTGGAAGCCATCAAGATCCTCCTCGGGCTGGGCGACGGGTTGATCGGTCGCATCCTCGCGGTGGACACCACCGAGATGAGCTTCCGCACCTTCAAGTTGCAGGCCGATCCGACGAACCCGGTGACGTGGGAGAACCGCGACAAGATCCAGGTGCGCGACCTCGACGGTCTGTGCGCGCCGTGGCTCTCGCACTGACCCGTTTTGCGCCCGGCAACCGACGTGACGCGGCAACCGACGTCGCACGGTCAGGATTCGAGTTTCTCGCGCTCCTGAACGATCACGCCCGTCAGCACCAGTGCCATTCCCAGTAGGTCGATGGCGCTCGGACGTTGGTCGAGGGCCACGAAGGCCACCACCGTCGCGGTGACCGGCAACAAGGCCAGCAGAACGCTGAAGCGACGAATCGGGATGCGCCGCAGCACGGCTTGGTCGATGCCGTATCCGATGGCGTTCGACATCACCCCCACGAACATGCACAGCAGAATCAGGTGCGGCGACGACCACACCGGGCCGCTCGAGGGCGCACCGATGGGGGTGACGACGACGGCGCCGATCAGCAGACCGAATCCGAGGCCCGAGACCCCGCGGTTCTGTTGCGCCACGCGGGATCCGATCACGATGTAGGTGGCCCACATGGCCGAGGCCAGGAAGATGAACAGCAGCCCCAGCGGCTCGCCGTCCAATTCGACACCCGACAACACGGCCACGCCGATCGCGGCCATGATCAACGCCACCGCGTTGCGGCGCGTGCGGGTTCGCACCGCGGCCACCGCGATGGGACCGATGAACTCGATGGCCACCCCCTTGCCCAGCGGCAGGCGGTCGATCGCGAGATAGAAGAACGTGTTCATCAGCGCGGTCGCCACGCCGAAGACGGTCATGGCCACGAAGTCGGCGCGGGTCCACGGTCGCAGCAGGTGTCGGCCCGACACCAACAGCAGAGCCACGGCGGCACCGAACACCCGCAACCACGCCACCGTGGCCGGATCGACACGGTCGAACAGGTCGATGGCGATGACGGCACCGATGTATTGCGCCGTCGCGCTCAGGACGAACAGGGCCTCCGGCGACGCCGTGGCCACGAATCTCCCGACCGGAGAGGCGGGAACGGGGGAGTGGTCGACGGAGTTCAGTCGAACAGTTCGGGATCGGTGCGGCAGATCTCCTGCCACAGCGGTTGGAACTGGAACCATCCGGCCAGCGAGTGTCCGGTCTGGTCGCGGGTGTACGCCGCGTACTCGTGCTTGATGTGTTTGGGTGTACCGGCGGCCATGGCCAACAACTGGGCCTGGCACGAACGGTCCATCGACAAGAACCAGAACGCCGCCTCCTCGACGGTGCTGCCCACGGTGAACAACCCGTGGTTCTGGTGGATGGCGGCCTTGCCCCGCGGGAACATCGCGGCCAGTTCCTTGCCGGCATCGACGTCGAACACGACTGCGCCGCCCTGCTCGGAGATGACGACGTGGTCCTCGTAGAAGATGCAGGCGTCCTGAGTGATCGGATCGAGCGGGATGCCGAGCGAGCTGAAGGCCTTGCCGTGCACCGAGTGGGCGTGTGCGGCGGCGATCACGTCGGGGCGCGCGGCGTGGATGGCCGAATGGATGACGAAGGCGGCCCGGTTCACCGGTAGCTCGCCCACGACGACCTCGCCGTGATGGTTGACGAGAAGCAGGTCGCTCACGCGCATGTGGCGGAAACTCAAGCCGAACGGGTTCACCCAGAAGTGGTCGGGCTTCTCGGGGTCGCGCACCGTGATGTGACCCGCCACCCCCTCTCCGAAGCCGAGGCGTCCGAAGATGCGCAGCGCACCGGCGAGACGGGACTTGCGATAGGCGCGTTCCTCCTCGACCGTGTTGAACGACGGCATCGCGAGAAGATTGGCGTTGCCACCCTGGGCGGCGGCGGCGAGTGCTGATTCGGCGTTGGTGGTCACGCGACGAAGACTAGACGCGACATCGAGATGTCGTCGTCGTTCACGAGGGGATCAGCACCCCTCCGAGGACGTGGATGATCCCGTTCGTGGCCGCCACGTCGCCGACTTCGATCGGAACCCCGTCGATGGACACCGTGTCGCCGTCGTGGGTGACGGTGAGTTCCGTCCCCTGCAGGGTGACGAGGCGGGCGCCGTCCTCCATGGCCCGCAGGTCCGCCATCGAGATCTCCCGTCCGGCGATCACGTGGTAGGTCAGAACCGACGCGAGCAGGTCGCGGTCGGCGAAGACGGCGTCGAGCGTGTCGGCCGGAACCGCCGTGAACGCCTCGTCGGTGGGGGCGAAGACGGTGAACGGACCGTCAGCCCGCAGCGCTTGCACCAGGTCGGCTTCCACCAACAGTCCGGCCAGGGTGGTGAAGCTTCCGGCCACCAGGGCCTCGCCGACCACGTCGCCCAAGGGGGATTCGTACGGTGCGAGGGTGCTGGTGGTCGTGGGGGTCGCGGCCGACGGGGTGGTCGTGGTGGCGGCCAGATCGGAGGAGTCCTCGGCGCACGCGGAGACGCCGATGGCCATGAGACCGACGGCCAGCAGTGAGACGAATGGGATTCGTGGGGAGGGGATTCGTGAGGAGCGCTCGGTGTGGATCACGAGGTGAACCTAGGTCCGGTGACGTCGGCGGGCTCAGGGTCCAAAGTCCCCTCGATCGGGGCGCAGGTCCCGCGGATGCCACAATCGGATTCATGAATCGTGAGCGCTCCGTCAACACCGAGATCGTCCCGGCCGGAATCGCTCCCACCGCGGCCAACTATGCCCACGCGATCCTGAGCGTGGGTCCGTCGCGTCTGTTGCACACCTCGGGCATCGTGCCCATCGCCGCCGACGGTTCGGTGCCCGACGAGCTGGCTCGTCAAGCCGCCACGGTGTGGAGCAACCTGCGCGCGATCCTCGACGAGGCGGGGATGGCGGTGACCGACATCGTCTCGGTCACCACGTACGTCGTCGTGGGCGAACCGTTGGGTCCGGTGATGGCGGCCCGCGACGCGGCGCTCGGTGGACATCGCGCGGCCAGTACCTTGGTCACCGTTCCGGCTCTGGCCCGTCCCGAATGGCGGATGGAGATCGCCCTGGTGGCCGCCCGCTGACACCGGGCGTCGCTTGCGCCCCTCGGGATAGGAGTTCGGTGGGCCAGCCCCGTACAGTCGGGGGTGATGAGCGACGACATCCGCACCGACTCCGGAATCGAAATCAAGCCCCTGTACACGCAGGACGATCTGGCGGGCTTCGATGCCGCCACGCGGTTGGGGGAGCCGGGCAAGCCTCCCTACACCCGGGGCGTGTACCCCACGATGTATCGCGGCAAATTGTGGACCATGCGACAGTACGCCGGCTTCGGCACGGCCGAGTCCACGAACGAGCGCTTCAAGTTCCTGCTCGGAGCGGGTCAGACCGGCTTGTCCTGCGCGTTCGACCTGCCCACCCAGATGGGATACGACTCCGACCACCCCCGTGCCGAGGGCGAGGTGGGCAAGGTGGGCGTGGCCATCGACTCCATGGCCGACATGCGTCTTCTGCTGAAGGATCTGCCCCTCGACAAGGTCACCACCTCGATGACCATCAACTCCACCGGCGCGATCCTGCTGCTGATGTACGAGTTGGTCGCCGAGGAGCAAGGGGTGCCCTCCACCGCGATCAGCGGAACAATCCAGAACGATCTGCTGAAGGAGTACATCGCCCGCGGCACCTACGTGTACCCGCCGCGTCCCAGCATGCGCATCATCACCGACATCTTCGGGTACTGCGCCAAGCACGTTCCGAAGTGGAACACCATCTCCATCTCCGGCTACCACATTCGCGAGGCCGGTTCGACCGCGGTGCAGGAGATCGCGTTCACCATCGCCAACGGGATCGCCTACGTGGAGGCCGCCATCGCGGCGGGCCTCGACGTCGACGATTTCGCCCCGCGACTGTCGTTCTTCTGGAACGCCCACAACAACTTCTTCGAGGAAGTGGCCAAGTTCCGCGCCTCGCGCCGCATCTGGTACCGCCTCATGAACGACCGGTTCAAGGCCCAGAAGGAGTCGAGCAAACTGCTCCGTTTCCACACCCAGACCGGTGGTAGCACGCTCACGGCGCAGCAGCCCGAGAACAACATCGTCCGAGTGGCGTTGCAGAGTATGGCCGCGGTCATGGGCGGAACGCAGAGTCTGCACACCAACGGTTTCGACGAGGCCCTCAGCCTTCCCACCGAGCGCGCGGCGCGAATCGCGCTGCGCACCCAACAGATCATCGGCTACGAAAGTGGGATCGCCGACACCCCGGATCCGTTGGCGGGCAGCTACCTGGTCGAGACGCTCACCGACGCGATCGAGCGTTTGGCCCTCGAGTACATCGCCCGCATCGACGAGATGGGCGGAGCGGTGGCGGCGATCGAGGCCGGCTACCAGATGGACGAGATCGAACAGGCGGCCTACGAGTACGCCAAGTCGATCGACGACGACCAACGGGTCATCGTCGGCGTGAACAAGTTCGGCGTGGACGACGATCCCGAGCCCGAGGTGTTCCCGATCGACCCGGCGCTCGAGCGCGGACAGAAGAAGCGTCTCGGCGAGTACAAGGCCGCGCGGGATCAGGCCAAGGTGAAAGCGGCTCTCGACGCCGTGGTGGCCGCGGCCCACACCGACGACAACCTGCTCTATCCCATGAAGGAGGCCCTGCGGGCCGACGCCACGTTGGGCGAGATCAGCGACGCCCTGCGCGGCGTCTTCGGGGTGTACCAGCCCTGATCAGTCGGTGATGCGGGTGACGAGGGGTGCCGGCCGTGCCGGTGTCTCCATCGTCTCCGCCTGGTGACCCATGTAGAAGATGCCCACCACGTGCGTGTCGGGCTCGAAGCCGGCGAACTCGGCCACCGCCTCGTGCGACCCGCGCGGACACGAACCCCAGTAGGTGGCGATACCCCGCGCGGTGGCGGCCAGCATCAGGTTCTGGGCGGCGGCGGCCACGGCGTCACGATTCTCGGCCGTGCGCTCGTCGGTGTCGCCGCGAACCGATCCGATGATCAGGATGTTCGGTGTGCGCTCGTACTTGGTGAGGGCCTTGGTGACCTTGTTCGGGTCGTCGCCGTGGGCGGCCATCGCCTGCGACACCACGGTTCCGAGACGCGATCGCGCCGAACCCGAGACCGAGGCGAAGCGCCAGGGCCAGGTGCGCTTGTGGTTCGGGGCCCAGGTGGCCAATTCGCACAACTCGGCGATCACGTCGTCGGACACCGGACGATCGCGCTCGACGAACATGTTGGTGCGCCGCGCGCGGATGACGTCGTCGATGGGGTACGAACCGCTCACTTCGAGAACCGCTCCGCGAGTCGATCCAGGGTCTTCTCGATGGAGGCGCGGTTCTTGGCCGGGTAATTCATGACCCGCATCATCAGTTGCGACTTCGACGTGTTCCAGTCGAACTGCTCGGTCACCAGCGTTCCGCCGTCGACGGGCTCGAGGATGTAGCGCCACACGTGGCCGCCGAAGTGACGCCAGGCGATCCGGCGTCCTTCCTCGAACTCGACCACCTCGTTGGTGATCTTGTACTTGACGCCGATCTTCATGTCCATGCCGAACCGTGCTCCGAGAGACAAGCGGACGGGCGATCCCGATTGCGCGTTCTGGACCGAACCCGAGCCGTCGATCTCGCCGTGTTTGCACGGATCGGCCAGCAACTCGAAGATCGTGGCGGGGTCGGTGTCGACCTTGCGCGACACCGAGACGATCTTGCCCGGATCGGACTTCTTCTGGTGGGAGGTGGTCATGGGGTGCTCCTTGTTTCGGTCGAGACGAGATGTCGGTGAATGGCCTCGGCCACCCGACGGCCGGAGAACAACGCCCCTTGAATGGACGCGGTGTCGCGGTGGTCTCCGGCGACGAAGATGTTGTCGCGCAGGTGGACCCGCTTCTTCGGCGAGAACGGCGGACTCTGGTCCGGTTGGCCGTGGGGGATCCGGTAGGTGCGAAGGTGGGTCCACGATCGTGCGGCGTCACCGAACATGCGCACCATCTGCTCGCGCACCGAGATCTCGAGACCGTCGTCGAGGGAGCCCGGCACGGCGGCGGCGATCAAGTGGCGTCCTGCCGGTGCGTAGTGCTCGCTCACGTTGCTCATCACCGCCACGTTCAGGGCCGGACCGCGCGCGGATCCGTCGAGGATGATGTAGCGCGATCGCGAGGGCGCCCGATCGGCGGCGAAGTAGACGCACGACACCGAACGGGATGCCACCGTCGGCAGCCCCAGCATCTTCGCCGCCACCGGCCCCTCGGTGGCCACCAGCACGGCGCGGGTGTCGATCCGGCGCCCGTCGACCTCCACGTGGTCGGACCCGATGGCGGTGACGGGAGTCGACAGGTGGATCGATCCCGCATCGAGATGCGCGGCCAGTTGCGCCGGGATCTCTCCCATGCCCCGGGCCGGCACCGCGGCGTCCCCCTCGCTCAACATGCGGAACACCACGTCGAACATGCGGCGCGAGGCGTCGAGGTTCGGATCCAGTTGGATGCCGCCGACGAGTGGCGTGAAGAAACGATGCAACATGCGATCGGAGAATCCCATCTCCCTCAACATCTCGGCGGTGGTCACGTCGGCTCCCCGCAACAGTTGCGAACCGTCACCGCGTCGAACCCGCGCCCGCAACAGGGCGATGCGCGCCTTGTCGAGGGGTGAACCCACCGGGGCGATGGCGGTGGCCACCACGGTGGCGGGTTTGCGGAACGGATCCGAGACCGTGTGTCCCCGACCGTTCAACCACACCGACGCACCGGGGTCGAAGGCCCGCAGATCGAGCGCGGCCACGTCGAACTGTCGCGCCAACTCGGGGTAGGCCGTGAGCAACACCTGGAAACCTCGATCGAGGAGGAAACCGTCGAGGTGATCGGTGCGCACGCGACCACCCACCGCGTCGGAGGCCTCGAGCAGGGCGACGCGGTGTCCGCGCTCGTGCAAGGATCGCGCGGCCGAGAGTCCGGCCAACCCGGCACCCACCACCGCCACGTCGCAACGATCGGGGAGAGGGGCGGTCATGTCAGCGCTTCAGGAGGTGACGCAACGCGGACTCCAGATCGCGATGCCGGAACGAGTATCCGCTCGCCTCCAGTGCCTTGGGCATCACCTTTTGTCCGGTGAAGAGCAGCGCGTCGGCGAGCTCGCTGCCGAGCAACAACTTGGGTCCGAACGAGGGAACCGGGAGCAACGCCGGACGCTTGACGACCTTGGCGAGGACGCGGGTGAACTCGGCCTGGGAGACCGGTTGGGGCGCGGTCAGGTTGACGGCACCGCGCACGTCGTTGCGCAACAGGTGGTCGATGGCGGCCACCTCGTCGTCGATCGAGATCCAACTCTGCCACTGGCGGCCCGAGCCCATACGACCGCCGGCACCCAACTTGAACAGGGGCAGCAGCTTCTTCAACGCCCCACCGCGGGGACTGAGAACGATGCCCGTTCGCAGGTACGCGGTGCGCACTCCGGCGGCCACCGCGGGTTCGGCGCTTCGCTCCCACTGCACGCAGACGTCGGCCAGGAAACCGTCGCCGGCCGGCGACGACTCGTCGAACTCGGCGTCGAGCGACGCACCGTAGTAGCCGATCGCGGAACCGGACAGCATAACCTTGGGTCCGTCGGCGAAATCGGCCATGGCCGCGGCCAACAGGGCCGTGCTCTTGGTGCGGCTCTCGAGGATCTCGCGCTTGTAATCGTCCGTCCAACGCTTGTCGCCGATTCCGGCGCCGGCCAGGTGCACGACCGCGTCGACTCCGCGCAATCGGTCGGCGTCGATGCGTCCGGCCGCCGGGTCCCAGGCGATGGTGGAGTCGGTGCTGGCACCGGTGCGGGTGAAGCGGATGACCCGGTCACCGGCGGCGGTGAGGTGCGAGGCGAGTGCGGTGCCGATCAGGCCGCTGGCTCCGGTGATGGCGATGGTACGGGGGGACATGCCCGCAGGCTACGGCCCGATCGTGACGCTTGAGAGACCGGAGAGGCCGCTAGATCTCGACGTGCGAGCCCACCTCGAAGATCTGGTCCTTGGGCAGGTTGAAGAACCGACCGGCGCTGTCGGCGCCGCGGTTGAGGAGCACGAAGAGATGTTCGGCGACGGGGTTCATGCCCGGGGCCTTGCCGGCCACGATGGACTCGTGCCCGAGGAAGAACGTGGCCTGCTTGGGATCGAAGTCGAATCCGCGTTCGTCGATCTTGCTCAGGGCGCTCACCACGTCGGGCTCCTCCATGAAGCCGAATCTCAACAGGATCTGGAACACGCCGGGCTCGACCTTGGTGACCTCGATGCGACGCTCCGGGTCGACGCGGGGAACCTCGGCGGTCTCGACGGCCACGATCAGGGTGCACTTGTGCAGCACCTTGTTGTGCTTCAGGTTGTTCACGAGCGCCGGCGGGGCCTTGCCCAGATCCTTGAACATGAAGACCGCCGTTCCCGAGACCCGGGCCACGTCGATGTGTTCGTCGAGGACCTCGACGATGGGGCGCTCTCCGCGGTGGATTCGGGCCGCCACCAATTGGCGTCCGCGGCGCCAGGTGGTCATCTGGACCAACAAGACGATGGCGACGAGCAACGGGAACCAACCACCGTGGGGAATCTTGGGGATGTTGGCGCCCAGGAAAGCGGCGTCGACCACGAAGAGGGGACCACAGACCAACATCGCCTTCCACACCGGCCAGCCCCATCGGTTGCGGCACACCTCGTAGAACAACAGCGTGGTGACGAGCATGGTGGAGGTCACGGCGATTCCGTAGGCCGACGCCAGCGCCTTGGACGACTGGAACGTGACGACCAATCCGATGCAGCCGATCATCAGCAACCAGTTCACGAGCGGCACGTACACCTGACCGCGGTGCGACGAGGAGGTGTGGCTGATCTTCACGCGGGGCAGATAGTCCAGTTGCACCGCCTGGACCGTGAGCGAGAACGCTCCGGAGATGAGGGCTTGTGACGCGATGACGGTGGCCATGGTGGCCAACACCACGAGCGGGATCACTCCCCACTCGGGGGCCATCTTGAACAGCGGACGTTCGACGGACTCCGGGTCGTTCAGGATCAGCGACGCCTGCCCGAAGTAGTTGAGCAGCAGACCCGGCAGCACGAGTCCGTACCAACTGAGCAGGATCGGTCGGCGCCCGAAGTGACCCATGTCGGCGTACAGCGCCTCGCCTCCGGTGACCACGAGGAAGATCGAGCCCAGGGTGAGGAACGACTTCATGGGCGACTCGGCGAAGAAGTCGATCGCGTAGACCGGGTTCACGGCCTTGAGCACGCTGGCATCCTCGAGCAACTGTCCGAGTCCGAGCAGTCCGAGGACCGTGAACCAGATCATCATGATGGGCCCGAACACCCGACCGATGCCGGCCGTGCCACGCTTCTGGACCAGGAACAGCGCCGCCAGGATGGCCACGGCGATGGGGATGATGAGGCTGTCGAGCGCGGTGGTGGCCTCCTTGACGCCCTCGACCGCGCTGAGCACCGAGATGGCCGGGGTGATGAGGCCGTCGCCGTAGAGCAGTGCGGTGCCGAACACCCCGAGTCCGACGATGACCCGTCCGCGGCCGCGCAACGTGCCCTTGGGCATGACCATGGCGGTGAGGGCCAGGATGCCGCCCTCGCCGTGGTTGTCGGCCTTCATGACGAACGTGAGGTACTTGATCGAGATGATGATGACGAGGGCCCAGAAGGCCAACGACGCCACGCCGAAGGCGTACACCGGGTTCGAGGCGTCGAGATGTTGGTGTTCGAAGGCCTCGCGGAACGCGTACAACGGCGAGGTACCGATGTCGCCGTACACGATGCCGAGGGCTCCGAGGGCCAACGCGCCCATGCCGACCGGATGTCCGGAGTGTCCGGAGGAGTGCTCGTCGTGCGGGTGGCCGGAGTCTGCGGTCGCGGAGGCCGGTGTCGGGTCGTCGACCGACCCTGGTTCGGAAGTCACGCGACGATGCTAGTCACGGGATGATTCGGGGCACCCCTCGAGCCCTAACCTCTTTTCCGTGAAGACCCGCACGTTGTTGCTCCTGTCGGTGGCGTGCGGGCTGCTCATCGTGCTGGCCGGGGGCATCAAGTTGTTCCAGGTGGCCAACGATCGCACCGACGTACCGGTGTTGCGCTTGGGCGAGGAGGCGCTGGTCGGCGACATGTCGGTGGTGGTCGAGGCCATCCGATCCGACGCGTCGGGCGTGGAGGTCGAGGTGGAGATGTCCGGGGTGGAGGGCGCTCCCGTGTTGGAGGGTTGGTCGATGCTGGCCGACGGTGAACTGAGCGAACCGTCCGCCGCCGTGGCCGACGGGGTCTGCGACGCCTCGACGTCGGTGCCGGCATCGGGGGCCACGGTGCGGTGCGTCCTGCGTTTCCCCGCGGTCGAGGCCGAGCAGTACGTGGCCTACCAACGAGGCGGCGAACTGCGGCGATGGGCCCCCTGAGCTTCCCGGCGCTGGTCCGACCGACGTCATGAAATGGGTCATGAGCCCCGTGACCCGGCCCGACTGACGGCTACCGTTGTCCCCGCACAGCGCCACGGGCGCACAGATGTCGGAGGTGGTCCGTACGGCCGAGCAATTTGACCTGGTGGTGATCGGAGGCGGTCCCGGTGGCTACGGCGCGGCGTTGTACGCGGCGTCGGCCGGCATGAACGTGGCTCTCGTCGAGCGCGACGCGCTCGGGGGCACCTGCCTCAACCGTGGATGCATTCCCGCCAAGGCGTTCCTCGAGACCGCCTCGGTGTTCCGTCACGTGGCGCACGCGGCCGAGTTCGGTATCGAGGCGTCGAGTCCGGCGGTCAACTTCGCCACCACCCAGGCTCGCAAGCGCAAGATCGTCGAGGGTCTCGTGAAGGGGATCGGCGGCATGTGCAAGGCGCGCAAGGTGACGGTGTTCAACGGCACGGGCTCGCTCGGCGCCAACCGCACGGTGAGCGTGTCGATGGCCGACGGTTCGTCGGCGTCCGTTCAGGGCGCCCACGTCATCCTGGCGGCGGGTTCGGTTCCGCGCACGATCCCGGGCTTCGACCGTGGCGGACCCATCATGACGAGCGACGAGGTGCTCGATCTCGACCGCGTGCCGGCGCGCGTGGCGGTCATCGGTGGCGGCGCCATCGGCTGCGAGTTCGCCTCGACCTTCGCCGACCTCGGGGCCCGGGTCACCATCCTCGAGGGTCTGCCCAAGATCCTCCCGGGTCTCGACACCGACGTGGCCAACGTGGTCGTGAAGTCCTTCAAGAAGAAGAACATCGACATCCGCACGGGCGTGGCAGTGAAGAGTCACGCACCGACGGCGTCGGGTGGCACCGTCGTCACGTTCGGCGAGGGCGAGACCCTGGAGGTGGACGCCGTCGTGGTGTCGGTCGGTCGACGCCCCTACGCCGATCTGCTCGGTCTCGGGGGAACCGGTGTCGTCGTCACCGACCGTGGCTTCGTCGAGGTCGATCCCTGGTGTCGCACCGGCGAAGCCGGGGTGTACGCCGTCGGAGACCTCATCAACACCCCGCAGTTGGCGCACGTCGCCTACGCCGAGGCGATCCTCGCGGTCAAGCACATGCTGGGTGAGAGCCCGATGCCCATCGCCTACGACCGCGTGCCGTGGGCCATCTACTGCCATCCCGAGGTGGCCTGGGCCGGACCGGGAGAGGATGCCGCCAAGGCCGCGGGTCTCGACGTGGTGGTCGCCAAGCACCAGTTCCGCGCCAACAGCCGCGCCCAGATCCTGGGAGAGATCGACGGTCTCGTGAAGATCGTGGCCAAGCGCAACGCCGATGGAACCGCCGGACAGGTTCTAGGGGTTCACATGGTCGGCCCGTGGGTGACCGAGCAGTTGTCGGGCGGGTATCTCGCCGTGAACTGGGAAGCCACCGTGGACGAGGTGGCCGAGTTCATCCAGCCGCACCCGAGTTTGAGCGAATTGTTCGGCGAGACCGTGCTCTCGATGACCGGCCGTAGCCTCAACTCGTAACGAACGACGATTCCAACCGCACCCGAACGAAAGACGACACGCTCATGGCAGAGGTAACGCTTCCCCAACTCGGCGAAACGGTCACCGAGGGAACCATCACGCGCTGGTTCAAGAAGGTGGGCGATGCCGTGGCCGCCGACGAGCCGTTGTTCGAGGTATCGACCGACAAGGTCGACACCGAGGTGCCCTCGCCGATCGCCGGTGTTCTCACCGAGATCCGCGTTCCCGAGGGTGACACCGTTCCGGTGGGCGCCGTGATCGCCGTGGTCGGGGTGGCCGGCTCGGCCCCCGCCCCCGCCCCCGCCCCTGCGGCTCCGGCTCCCGCGCCCGCTGCGGCTCCGGCTCCCGCGCCCGCTCCGGCTCCCGCGCCCGCTGCGGCTCCGGCTCCCGCGCCCGCTCCGGCTCCCGCGCCCGCT
>VFQT010000291.1_pt1 | contig 77968 bp, 60 predicted proteins | sample 3512381 | NCBI WGS metagenome assembly VFQT01 (sample SAMN10412376, study PRJNA504923) | tailings metagenome | isolation source: Relicate 2 Philex TSF3 active mining site | place: Philippines: Tuba, Benguet | collected 2017-08-29
GTGACCTCAGGGTTATGAATCCTGCGCTCTAACCAACTGAGCTACCTCGCCAATTCAGGGCGCAAATATACTAGATGATCCAAAACATTTGCACAAATCCCTCTTTTTTCGTATCATTGTATTTTGGCAGCTTCCCCAACCCACGGGGGTTCACTCAGCCAAAGTCCTGAAAATCCAAGCGGATGGAACAACGTGTCAGTTTCAAGTTGGAATATTTGTTCCACTGCTCCCCCAAACTGCTTTTCAAGCAAATATCGACACCTTCCGGTTTGGAAACCTGGTTTGCGGATCGGGTGAATGTGCATGGGGGCGACTACGAGTTTGTCTGGAATCAGAGCAGTAACCGCGCAGATTTACTAGAAAATAAGAACAACTCCCATGTTCGATTTCGTTGGAAAGACGCACCTGCCGGTGAATTTTTCGAGATGCGTATTAAAGTAGATGAACTCACCTCGGATGTATCCATTCTGATCTCTGATTTTTGTGCGGCAGGCGAAGTGGATGAAAACCGAATGCTGTGGGACCAGGCCATGGCCACTTTACGCAGTCGAATCGGGGCATAATCGCATTTTAAGGGTGGGTGTACTCGGGCGACTGCTGATCAGGACCTTTGCGGGGCCATTTATTCTCACATTTTTCATCGTCTTGTTCATTCTGGTGATGCAGTTTTTGTGGGTCTACATGGATGATCTCGTAGGGAAAGGGCTAGAATGGTATGTGATTGCTGAGCTACTGATGTATGCATCGGCCAGTTTTGTGCCCATGGCGCTTCCTTTGGCCATGCTGCTCTCTTCAATTATGACCATGGGGCAATTCGGCGAGTTTAACGAACTCACGGCCACCCGAGCAGCGGGAATTAGTTTATGGAAATTGGTGCGCCCTCTCTTGTTTTTATCGGTTATCCTAAGCCTTTCAGCATTTCTTTTCTCCGACACCCTCTTGCCCCAATCGCGCCTCAAATTCGGTTCACTCCTGTTCGACATCCAGCAAAAAAAACCTGCACTATCGATCAAAGAGGGAAGGTTCTACACCGAAATTGAAAATTACGCATTACGGGTTGGGCAAAAAAGTGAAGACGGTGAGCGTTTGCGGGATATTCTCATTTATGACCACAGCAGCGGTCGGGGCAACACCAGTGTCATCACCGCCAAGCGAGGCAAAATGACGATGAGTGCCGACCAAAGATACCTCAGCCTGAAGCTGTATGATGGGTTCACTTATGAAGAGCTTCAGGAGGATGCGCCCTCACGTCGCAACCGCCCCCACCTAAAAACAAGCTTTGCCGCTCAGGAAATCCACTTTGACTTGTCGTCATTCAACATGAAACGAAGCGATGAGTCGATTTTTCGTGATTATTTTTCGATGCTCAACCTGAAACAGCTGAAACTGGCAACCGATTCGCTCGAAATGGCCTATGCGGAGCGCGACCGCGACATCCGACAAACCATGCGGAATTTTTATCGCTTTGGGGATAGCCTCTTATTCATGAAAACGGCAACAGCGCCGCCCCCTCGCTCCCTGCGACTGCAAGTGCGCGGCTCGCACAGTATGCAATCAGGGGCCCATACCCCAACACGTTTGGAATCGGAACAGTCGCGGGATCATAAAGAGAGTGTCGATGAAACACAGCCTTTGGCCATGGCCCAAGCGGAGACGATTTCGGTATTGGGTCGTCACAATCTACCGACCAAAGAGGCCACGAATTTGCCCGGTGGAGCCGGACACATCATCGAATCTGCACGCAGCAGAGGCGATTCGCTCGCCGCCCTATGGGCAGAAAAAAGGCGCACGGAACAGAAAATCACCCATACCGATTCCATAACACTAATCCGTGATGCAGTTCAGTCGGCACAAACCCTACAGGGCTACAGTTCTATGCGTTTGCGGGAACTGGAGGGCCGTAGACATATGCTCAACCGCCATTATCTCGAAATCCACAGGAAATTTTCGCTGTCCTTTGCCTGCTTTCTTTTCTTCCTTATCGGCGCCCCTATGGGTGCACTCATCCGGCGTGGGGGTTTGGGATTACCCATGCTCATCTCGATCCTGTTGTTTCTCATCTATCACGTCATCACCATGAGCAGCGAAAAGCTGGCTCGCGATGGCGTGGTGGATGTACACCTTGGCATGTGGATATCCAGTCTTGTATTGCTGCCAGCGGGAATTTTATTGACACGCGTTGCCAATCGCGAAGGACGAATTCCGCTGATCCGATGGTCTCGATTTTGGAAAAGAAAACCCCTTTTGAATTGAAACTCACATGAGCGTAAGCCTACCGGTGCTCAGGATTCTGCAAATCGCAAACCGCATTCCATTCCCCCTTCATGACGGTGGAAGTCTGGCGGTCCAAGCTATGATGGACCTTCAGGAGAAAATTCCAAGCTCCATCCGTCTATTTGCGCCCAATGCAAGCCGAAACCACATATTAGTTCAAAATCTTCCCGAGCGATTTTCTCAGCAATATCGTTTGCGCACTTTTGACCTCAACACTGCGCTTGTTCCCTTTTCAATGGCGGCCAATTGGCTCTGCTCACATGAACCGTACCACAGCATCAGATTTATGCAGCCCATTGTTTGGAACGAGCTTCGTCGGTTGTTGATGGAGGAAACATTCGACATCATACAGTTAGAGGGGCCGTTTCTTGGGGGTTGGCTTCCGATGATGCGCGAATATTCCGATGCATCGATCGTGCTTAGGGCACACAATGTAGAACATGAAATATGGTCGGAATTGGCTACCCGCACAAAAAATCCGCTCAAAAAAGCCTATTTAAGCAGTCAATCGAGTCGACTGGCGGCATTCGAGCTCCGTCTCGCCCAATCCGTGGATGGAATTTTGGCCATCAGCCAGGCCACAGCACAATTTTTCGCGGCCAACACCCCAAAGCCAGTCGAAGTGCTGGGAAGTGTTGTGACGACCCGACCCAAGCCGGACCCCATACCCCCCGAACGATTAAAACAACTGTCCTTTTTAGGGAGCCTCGACTGGCAGCCCAATAGGGAAGCGGTTCATCACCTACTCGAATCGTGGTGGCCCGAATTGCATCGAAAATGCCCAGATATACAGTTAAATATTGCTGGAAAGAACTTTCCAGATGCGCTGATGCGTAAAAAAATTGATGGGGTTCTGATGCATGGCACAGTCGCCGATGCAGAGTCATTCCTCAAATCACATCCTGTTGTGGTGGTACCTTTACGAAGCGGTAGTGGCATTCGGATCAAAATCCTGGAAGCACTTGCATTGGGGCTTCCAATCATCAGCAGTGCCAAAGGGGTGCAGGGCCTTGATGTGGAGGCCGACGTTCATTACCTGGCAGCCGAAAACGCTGAAGAATTTGCACAACAATGTCAGCGGTTGCGTGAACATCCCCAACTGGCAAGTCGGTTGGGTGAGGCCGGTCACCACTTTGTATCATCCCATTTTGGCGCCACAGTCCTAGCCCCAAAGCTCAGCGATTTTTACCGACATTTGCGCAGCCTATGATTTTGTGCTCGGCCACCGCCCTGTTTAGTCTACTGCTCATTGCTTACAGTTATCTGCTGTTTCCATGGCTCATGAAACGCGCAGCGGCTCGTTCTCAGTCCGAATTTGAGCCACTGGAGGAGTTTCCCAGCGTGAGTATTCTCATGGCGGCACACAATGAAGAGCGCGTAATCGAAGATAAGATGCGATCCATTTTTCGGTGTCGCTACCCCAAACACAAGCTAGAAGTGTGGGTGGGTTCGGATGCGTCTACCGACGATACGGATCATATTTTAAGTCGACTATCCCCTGCTTTCCCTGGGCTTAAATGGAAGCGCTTTGATGAGCGAACGGGCAAGCCAAGCATCATCAATGAGTTGACCCTCCTGGCGGCTGGTCAGATTATTGTAGTGACCGATGCTGATGCCCTCTTCTCCGAGTTCACGCTTGCGGAGTTGATGTTGCCCTTTTCAAATCCACATGTGGGCGCTGTGCAAGCGCATGCCGAAGTGTTATTGGAGCCCGGTGGAGATGTGGGCGCACAAGAACGCACCTACACCCGCGGCGAAATGATCTTAAAGGAGGGAGAAAGCACATTCGGATCCGTTATTGGTGGATTTGGTGCAGCTTATGCCCTTCGGAAAGAGCTTTTTCGTCCTGTTCCCAGCGGATTCGTGGTAGACGACTTTTTTACCTTCTCAGACATACTCGCTCAAGGATATCAAACCATTTTTGCCGTAAAGTCCAAAGTTCTTTTGCACTTGTCGACCAACAGCAGCGTACAATTTCGACGAAAAAGAAGAATTGGACGCGGTAATTTTCAGAACCTCTGGCATTTTCGGGGCTTATGGATGGGTAAAAGTGGATGGCGCATCGCATGGCTGTTCTGGTCGCATAAAGGCATTCGATGGATTACGCCTTTACTGTTGATGCTGCTGGCCCTTTGTGCCATAGTCTATCCGGAAACCAAGGTCAATCAGGTGGGGCTTGCCGCCGCAGGACTAAGCCTCATGCTGTCCTGGATCGACCTCCTTCTATCCAAATGGGGGATTCATTTGTCTCCCATTCGATACCTGAGACACTTTCTCTGGATGAACCTGGCGCTTTTGGCCGGACTTTGGGACGCGCTCACCAAAAAACAGGCCCGGGGCAGTTGGGACAATCAGAAACCGACAGATAAGCCCGCGTTATAAGCAGTCCAGCGACCCATTTGGACAATCTCTGCATGGGCCGAAAAAACCAAAAATTTGACACGGAGACCAACGCCATAGTGACTGAGGTTATCGACCTGTGTTTTAACTTCTACGGGCTTGGTGATGTTGCTGTATTCCTGAATGAGGGTGCCTGGGTTTTGGGTGTTCGCCACCAGGGCAGTGGGCACATCGTATTGTCCTTCCGCAGCCAATGAAAAACTACTGCGCATCAGACCAGCCCGTACATAGGGCGTAAATAAGGCTATTTTCTTGGAAAGTATAAGCCCTGCACTACTCGCCGCGCTGCCTAAAACCAGTTGTTGGGTCGTAACATCCGCAGGTGATTGCCCACCTGCATACCTAAATCCAGTGACCATCCCGTTTACGCCGCGGGGATAATCGGCCGCTGTGGGGCCCGCGATGCGCACGTCCTGTCTGTATTGAATCACACAATGGTTGGCATAAGCGCTGAGATCAATGGGAACCACCTTCAAGAGCCTCGGAAAATACTGCTACAAGCTATGCTTGACACCAACACCCCAGAAAGTCAGGTTGCCATTCTCACGAAGTTGTTCCGGCAAAGCGCTGATGTCGCCCGCTATGCCGGATAAACTCGATCGTGGAAGCAATCGAATCGACAACTCAGTTCCCTTGGGAAGACCAATATTGAACTGAACAAAAGGCGCTGGCACGCGGCCCAAACCCAAACCAGGTGTCAAACCGCTTAGCGTATCCAATGTTAATGTACTACCGGGGTTCAAGGGATCCGAGACTTGCACGACATAGGTAGCGCTCAGGTTGGATGGTCCAGCGAGGGTGGTAGACCGGGCATCGAGTGGACGTAGACTACTAAGCCCTAAATTCTCGGGGTAGAAGTACTGGTCTTCGCCTGGTATGGCCACCTGGCTGAGTCCACCCTGCACATTAAACCGCAGCAGCTTCAATGGCTTGGCTGTTTGATTCCAATTTTGAGCGAGTCCGAGCGAAAATGCTCGTCCAAAAGGGTCTAGGTAGGCACTCATCAACTTTTCAGCGTCTTCTCGACCTGCAGCGAGCGACAATACCACATCATTTTGAGATCGAGCGGGCTGCATGCTCAATAATGCCAGCAATCCCAATAGCATGATACATTTTTTCAACATAACCGACGATTTATCTTGTAAAATTAACTGATTTACCCCAACACTACCCTGTCTACGTTCTGCACAAGCCGCAACACATCTTGAACACTGATTCGATTCATACAGGGATTGTTGGGCAATACACAAACTTTTTGGGCACACGGATTGCACGGTAATTTATGGTGAATGAACTGCGACTTGGGCCCATAGGGTGCAAAGACTGATGGGATGCCCGGGCCAAAAAGGGCAATCACAGGCACATCCATGGCTGCAGCGATGTGCATTGGGCCGCTTTCATTGCCAATCATACACACTGCTCTCGAAACCAATGCGGCATAATCCAAAAGCGAGGATTGTCCGGCCCAGCTATAGGACTCGAAAGGAAGTATCCTCATGATTTTTCGGATGTCGGCCACATCATCGGCACCTCCCACAAATACGATTTCACATTCGTAGCGTTGGCGCATCACCACAGCCAGCTCTGCCCATTTATCTAAGGCCCATCGTCGATACACCCAACGAGCACCGGTGTGAATCACCATAAAACGCTCGATGGCATGCCTCTGCAAGAAAAGGGTGGCGCTTTCATGGTTTCTTGCGGCTATCTGAAGACGTGGGGCATGGAATGGCGTGAGGGATTGTCCGGAGCGCTTCAACAAGGGGGCAATAATGATTTGATTGATGTGCACCTCGTGTGGCTGACCGCGCCGCATAAGACGATTCATAAACCGGTGCGAACCCCGGTCGACCCGAAAGGCAGGGTGTTTGAGTGCGTAGAACAAGCTTTGGTATGTGCCCCGCAAATCCACCAGTACATCATATCGACCCCTCAATTCACGTCTTTCGCTTATAATTCGCTGAATGTGGGCTGAGGACTGCATCATGGGCACCACAGCTGGGCGGCACCACAAGGTAATTTCTGCTCGGGGATACACTGCTTTTAGGCGCGCAAACACAGGTAGCGTGGTGATCATATCCCCAATTTCGTCGAGTCGTATGATCAATATTCGCTTTGGTTGTTGAGGTGGTCGAGGAAATAGTAGGCGAAGCAACCCGCTCAAACACCATGAAGCCAAAAAGAGTCCGCGTTCTCCCCGAAACATGAAGCAAATTTCCGCAATAATTCGTGCTATTTTGCAGTTTTGTTAGGATGCGCCGTCAATTGCTCACAAACGGGGGCTATATCGTTCTGTTGAACCTGTTGGTGAAGCCAATTTGGATCCTGCTGATCGACCGAGGCCTTCAAAACCAACTCGGGCCGGTCGCCTACGGCTCATACTACACCCTACTCAGTTTGTCGCTCATGCTCAGCGCCGTCCTCGATGCGGGTTTATCTAATTTCAATACCCGAACCATCGCTGCTCAAGGGGAGCGTTCGCTCAAGAATCTACCCTCAATGGTGGGACTAAAGGCAATACTCTGGGTGCTGTACCTGTTGAGCACCTTGTGTATCGGATTATTCCTCGACTACCCACCGCAGTCGATCTACTGGCTTCTTCTACTGGGTGTTCAACAAGGTTTACATGCGTTCAATCTACTCTTGCGTTCGATATTATCCGGTCAAATGCGCTTTATGATGGAGGGCTGGATGGGCATCCTTGACAAATGGCTGATGACCGTTGCCGCCTTCCCGTTCATTTGGTTGGGCTGGAGTTATGTTGGGCAACATCCGATTGCGGCTTTCATTTGGATTCAACTGCTGGCGACATTAGTGCCTACCCTACTGATGGGGTTCATGCTGGGCAATACACTCAATCTTCGGCCAAGCTTTTCTTGGGCAACACAAAAGATACTTCTAAAGCAAATTTTCCCATATGCCCTTCTGGGACTTCTGGCGGGTTTATATACCCGAATAGATCTTGTGATGATCCGCGCCCTTCACCTTGAACCTGAACTCCAGGCGGGGCTTTATGCCTCTTCCTATCGCTTGCTCGACGCCACCAACATGATCCCTATTCTGTTGAGTGGGATATTGCTCCCTCAATTCGCTCATCATCTGTCGAACCACACCCTCAAAACAGAATGGATCCGGTCAGCGACCTACCTGATGCTATCCATCGGGCTGTGCCTTTCTTGGGGATTAATAGCCTTTCGACATGAAATAATGGGTTACCTCTATAAACACCAATCAGATTCCCAAACGGATACGCTTTTTTGGATTGGACTTTGCTGCATCCCTGTCTCACTCAGTTATGTGTGGGGGACCTTACTTACAGCTGCTGGCCAACTCAGAACATTAAATCAACTCGCTCTTTCGGCACTGCTTGCGAATGTATGCCTGAACTTCTGGCTCATTCCCAAGTCGGGTGGACTGGGCGCAGCGCAAGCTACCCTCATCACCCAGCTGGTTTTGTGTGTGGGTCAGGGACTGGTTTGCATGAAACATTTTTCTTCTGCCATCGCAGGTCGCCGTTGGTGGGTCGCTGTTGCCACCCTCATCTTGTTGATTGGCGCAGCATCGAACACAAGCCCATCAAGCCCACTTGCCCTGAGAATTGGGCTCACGGCGCTATGGCCCATCATCCTGCTCACAGCCGACGTTATGTATCCCCGCCAATGGCCAACCATTCTAAGCAACCGTCAAAAAACCAACAATTGACTATTTTTGCGACGCAGACGGCGAATACAGCGCCTGGCCTTTAAGAGCGACACACGGCTTTCATCTAGTTCTTCAAACTCACCTACACCAAAAATGACCGAAAAAACCCCATCGAATGACGCCTTCTCGAGCCAGGGCATGTGGACATATTTTATGCGTTGGCGCAAGCTTCTCATTGTAACAGGGTTGACGGCCGCCCTAGCCTCGGTGCTGTTTTCAGGACCCACCTTCATCAAACCGCTCTATAAATCGACGGTCATCCTATATCCAGCCACCACCAACTCGATTTCAAAAGCGTTGCTCAGTGAAAATGCCTATGACCGAAGCGATCCACTCGCATTCGGCGAAGAAGAAGATGCAGAGCAACTGCTTCAATTACTCTACTCCGATATGATTCGCAATCGGATTATTGAAAAGTATAAGCTGATGGAGCATTATGATATTAAAGCAGATGATCCCTTTCGCCAAACCAAACTCTACAAGCGCTATGAGAGCAACATCAAATTCCGTCGTACGGAATATATGTCGGTGGAAATTTCAGTATTAGATACCGATCCAGAAACAGCTGCCCAGATAGCCAACGATATTGCCGCCCTATTAGATGAAACCAAAAACTCCATTCAACTCGGACAAGCCCGCAAGGCGCTCGAAATTGTTGAAACTCAATACAATAAGAAGGAGTCATACATTCGTTTGCTAAACGATTCACTCAATCTGCTGCGTGGCCTGGGCATTTTCGACTACGACATGCAAATTGACCATACGACTGATTTGTTTGTGCAAGCCATGGCCGGTGTTTCCGACGCTCGGGCAAAAGCTGAGGTGTATAAAGACATGAAAATGCCGGCTACCGATACCGCTGTTTTGAATAATCTGGCCCGATTACGGGGATACGAGGCCAGTGGTAAACGCCTGCAAGAACAATTAAACCTTCTTGGGCAATATGGTGGTGCCCACAACAGCCTCAAGGAGCAACTCGAAAAAGAAAATGAAGAACTGGTGAAGTTGAGGCAGAAGCGCGATCAAACAAGGGTAGACGTTGATGAAGTGTTGCCTGTGAAATTCATCGTGAACGACGCGGCACCTGCGGAGAAAAAAACCTACCCCCTCCGGTCGGTTATTGTATTGATTTCCACCGTTTCCAGTCTACTGTTGTGTCTTCTGTTGATCGTGGTGGCCGAGCAGTGGAAAATATGGCGCCGAGCGGAGTCTTGAACCGCCCTCAAGCATGTTTGCCCGACCCATCATTTGGTTTTTATCGCTCAGCTTTGTCGGGCTTATGGCAGCTGCTGTGGCCCTCGAGATTTGGCTCATCGCACTGATCCCTCTCGCGTTGTGGGCCGGCTATCTCATTTTCCAATACCCCGACCGGGTGGTTCTGGGCGTCGTTTTTTGCACACCCCTCAGCATCTTGGTTGATGTAAAGCCGCTCGGTGCTGCCCTTTCTCTGCCCACTGAACCCCTTCTAATGGGCCTGTTGCTTTGGTTTGGTCTCAAACTCATGATCGATGGACGATACGATCACGCCGTCTTTCGCCATCCGGTTACCCTCAGCCTATTGGCCTATTTGGGATGGATGTTGCTCTGCTCGATCAACAGCTCCATTCCTTTGGTATCATTCAAATTTTTGCTCTCGAATCTTTGGTTTGTTGTAGGCTTCTACTTTTTACCCCTGCTCATTTTCAAAAACCGCAGCAAACCCCATCAGTTTATTTGGCTTTACATCCTTCCGCTCGCCTTTCTCATCATATGGAGTATTGTTCGCCACAGTACTTTCGGCTTCACCAAACAGGCATCCTATTGGGCAAGCGAACCCTTCGTCATCAACCACGGCATCTATGGTGCTATGGTCGCCTTTTTCATTCCCGCGCTGGCCATCTATATGCTGCAGTCGAAACTGTTTCTCAACAAACGCTCGCTGCTGCTGCCCATTTTTATTTTATTCGTTGTTTTTTTAGCGGGGCTGATTCTCAGCTATACAAGGGCCGCCTGGTTGGGCACGGCAGCCGCCTTGGTATTTTATATTTTACTGCGCTTGGGCCTGCGATTCCGCATGCTCATGGGCTTAGCCGGTGTGATGGTTGCCTTGTTTTTTGTGTTTCAAACCGACATCACGATGAAATTGATGCGCAACAAAACGGATTCGCATGATGACCTGAGCAAACACCTACGCTCGATATCCAACGTTCGCACGGATGCCTCTAATTTGGAGCGGTTGAATCGTTGGGCGAGTGGATTCAGGATGTTTCAAGAGCGACCATTAATGGGCTGGGGGCCTGGCACCTATATGTTTCAATATGCTCCCTTTCAAAAGCCCGGTGAGAAGACCATCATCAGCACCAATCAGGCCGACGTCGGGGGAATTCACAGCGAATATTTTAACCCCCTGGTGGAAATGGGCCTTCCAGGCATGGGATTGTTTCTTTTGCTGATTTCATTCAGCATCCAAAGGGGGATGCGGTACTTTCGTTTACAGTCCGATGAATTTCTCCGCTACACCTGCCTGATTGCATTACTGGGTATGGTGACCTATCTCACGCACGGTGCGCTGAACAATTATCTCGACTTCGACAAAACGACCGTCTTGTTTTGGGGATTCATGGCCATGATGGTCGGATTAGAGGTCTACCATCCCGCAAAAGTCTTAGGCACCCCCCCCAGTATACCGAATGGTGAGTAGGGTCAAATCGTCGGCAAAATTCCAACCGCCCCGATGGGCAATCAACCGATCGAGTAGTCTGCTGTTCAATACATCCGGACTTAAATCCATTGTTTCGTCCATGCGTTCTACCAGTCGATCCAATCCAAAGGGCTCTTTACGTTCGCCTTGAGCCTCTACGACTCCATCCGTACAGATCATCAGCACATCGCCTGGATCTAATACACATCTACCCAAGTCCATGAAGGGCAATGGCTGAAACATCCCCAACAAGGTCGTTCCCTGATCGAGGTATTCATGGCGCCCAGCTCCAAAACGAATAGCCGGGATATGACCCGCGCACACATACTCTAATTCGCCACTTCGTTCGTCTAAAGTGCCCAAAAACAAGGTCACAAAACGTTCCGAACGGGTGGCATGTCCCAATAACTCATTGATGTTGACCACCAAGTTGTTTAGATCTGTGTAGGCCCTGGCGAGCGCTCTCATGCTGGCCTGCAAATGAGCCATCAGCAAGGCGGCAGAAACCCCTTTTCCAGCCACGTCGGCCACACAAAACAACCATTTGCCGGGTGCCATTTCTACAACATCATAGTAATCGCCGCCAACATCATGGTGGGGCACGTAAATGGCCGACATGGATAGGCTCGAAGTATTCGGTAGTTGATCCGGGATGAGGAATCCCTGTACCTGCGACGCCAGCGACAATTCCTGCTTCATCCGTTCTTGCACCAATCGGTTCTCGAGCATTCGCTCTAGTTGTCGGTTGAGTAATTCGACCTGATGCCGAAGCGCTGTGACCCGTGTAGGGGTATAGTCACCTAATTTAGACACATCCAGTGGATCCACATTCATCAAGGCAACTTAAGATATTTTCTCGACTCTTCCTAACAGGTCGCTCATTCCTGTGCTGAGCAAATTGCAGGTCAACACCATCAATGAAATGACAACACCTGGTGCGATTGCTAACCACGCGGATCGCGTCAGAATATAGGGATAATGCTCGCGAATCATCATCCCCAGACTCGGCGCAGGCGGTTGAATTCCCAGGCCCAAGAAGCTGAGTCCAGACTCCACCAAGATGGCACTGCCAAATTGTGCTGCGGCCATAATGAGAATGGGGCCGAGCATATTGGGCAGAAGGTGATGCATCATGATCCGAATTGAACTATACCCCAACACCTGGGCAGCTTGCACAAATTCCTGTTCACGCAGCCGACGAGCCTCACCCCGAACCAAGCGCGCCACATCTACCCATAATGTAAGACCTACTGCAAGGTAGACCTGCCAGGCGCCTCTGCCCAATGCGAGAGAAAAAGCGATGACCAGCATAATCGAGGGCACCGACCACACCACTTGCATGAGCCAAGTCAGGATTTGGTCGACCTTTCCCCCAAAATAACCTGCCAGCATTCCTATGGAAATCCCGACCAATAGACTCACCAATACGGCAAACACGCCGATTTTTAATGTGCTCCGCATCCCCAGGAGCAGACGGCTCAATAAATCGCGACCCATTAAATCTGTACCAAACCAAAATGTCTGAGAATCAATAGAAACGCTGTGGCTCGCTGATGGAGATACACTTAAAGTGTCATAAGGCTGGTCCCACACTACATAGCGAAAACCGGTTTGTTTGGGCTCATACCAGCTCAGAGGAATTCGACTTTGGCTATGAAGTGATTCCACAGACGAACGTGATTCCACAGACGAACGTGATTCCACAGGTGAACGCGATTCCACAGGCGAACGTGATTCCACAGGTGAACGCGATTCCACAGGTGAACGCGATTCTACAGGCGAACGCGATTCCACAGGCGAACGCGATTCCACAGGTGAACGCGATTCCACAGGCGAACGCGATTCCACAGGTGAACGCGATTCCACAGATGACCACGATTCCACAGATGACCACGATTCAATCAGAAAATCAACCGATCGGGCCGGCTCAAGGGTTCGGATGCGCACATCTTGTCTATTGGCATCGGGGGTTGAATCCGGTGAAACCCACGGAGCCAAAGCCGACAATAATCCAAGGGCGAATAATATCCAAAGACTCAAGCGCGATGCAACAGGCAATCGTCCTATGACGTTCCATAACCGCATTTTCAAGAACATATTTTACATTTCTTTGACACGATGGTTTGGTTACGAGGGTTTAGGATCAGCGCAGATAGAACCTTAGGGTCTATTCATGACCGTATCAGCAAAATCAACGACCCGATGCGTTTGCAATTTAGGGGATGTGGCCTTGCATTCGCTCTATATTTGTGCATGTACTTTCATTTTTTTGGTAAATTTTCTTGTTAGTGGAAACACTAATTTTGGGCATCGACCCTGGGTCGCGTGTTACGGGCTATGGGCTCATTCGATGCTCCGGGTCTGATCATGAGCTCTTGGAAGCGGGCATTTGGAAAAGCGTAGAGGAAGATTCAGCAGACCGACTGAAACACATCCTTCATTCGGCCATGGCATTCATGCGCCTTTATCGTCCTGGAGCGATGGCCATCGAAGCACCATTTTATGGTAAGAATATCCAAAGTACCCTGAAGCTTGGAAGAGCTCAGGGGGTTGTGATAGCGGCTGCACTGCAATTGGATATTCCGGTATTTGAATATGCCCCGCGTAGGGTAAAACAAGCCATCACGGGCAACGGCAATGCTGGAAAGGAACAAGTCGCCGCGATGTTACCCATTTTACTCAAGAATTCGATCACCGATCATTTACCTACCGACGCCACCGATGCCGTTGCCGTATCACTTTGTCATGCCTTCGGATTGCGTAAGGGCGCTGCATCACGCTCAGGCGCAACAAACTGGTCCTCCTTTATCAAAAACAATCCGAATCGGGTGAAAGGCGGTTAAGATGCAGTTCGCCTAAGAAACTGGGCTCTTATTTCCTCAGCCGTACCAGCCAATTCATCAGAAGACGGATTAAGTTTCCGTTTGCCAAAATCCATATCACTTCCTTGATTCATAGGAATCAGGTGAATATGCACATGGGGGACTTCTAATCCTACGATTGCGAGTCCGACCCTTTTACAAGAAATAACCGCTTCAATAGCAGGGGCAACCAATCGTGCAAATTCAAACAATCCCGTGTAGGTATCAGCATCCAAATCAAAAATATAATCAGCCTCAACCTTGGGAACCACCAGCACATGACCCATAGTAAGCGGCTGGATGTCAAGAAAAGCGAAAAACCGGTCATCCTCAGCAATAAAATGACATGGAATCTCCCCTTTTATGATACGTGTAAATAGTGAGGGCATCTATTAAATACTGATATCTAATATCTCAAATGTCATGATCCCGGATGGCACCTGGATTTCTGCTATCTCTCCCTTCGCTTTACCCACCAGTCCTTTTCCAATGGGTGAAGTACTGGAAATCTTACCCGCCTTTAAATCCGCCTCCTTCTCAGAAACAATGCTGTATGTCATTTCTGCATTGTTGGCCAGGTTCCGAATCTTTACTTTCGTCAGAACTTGAACGCGCGACAAATCAATGGTACTCTCGTCAAGCACACGAGCGCTTGCCAAAACATTTTCCAACTTAGCAATGCGCATTTCCAAAAGACCTTGGGCATCCTTAGCCGCGTCGTATTCTGCATTCTCGGAAAGATCGCCTTTATCGCGCGCTTCCTGGATGGCTTTGGCCATTTCAGCCCTTCCGCGCGTTTTTAAATCGGTTAACTCATCCTTTAACTTATCGAGACCGGATTGTGTAAAATATGATGTTTCGCTCATGAACTCAGACTATTAAAACAAAGGAACGCCCCGTATTGGGGCGTTCACATGTAAAATTATAAAAAATTCCTTACAATCCGTAACGCACTCCAATAACATGGGTGCCGCTGAAAGGGTTGCTGGCCCGGTAAGCGTAGTCGAAGCCAAAGCGACTTTTACCACTGGGGGCGTCGATTGAAATGCCGTAATTCATGCCCGTGTACACATTTTGAACCAATGACTCATCGGTGAGCTTGTCCTCCACCTGATAACCCGTACGAACGGCGATGATATTCTTGAAACTCAATTCTGCACCAAAGCCATATTGGTCATTGGTAAACGAATTAGACGTGAAATTACCCGCGAGCGTAAGGCGGTAATTGTCGTCGTCGGTCAGGTAAATGTCGTAAGACGCACCAATGTTCATTAAGGAAGGCAATTCAAAGCCCTGAGAACGCTGACTCAATGTAAGAGGCACTGTACTGCCTTGCATGGTACCACGGGCGGATAAACCATCCCCACCAAAAACCATAGGCGTTCCCACGTTGCGGAGGGCTATACCGAACTTCATTTCTTCCTTTTTACCGGTAACGTATTGGATACCCGCATCGAAAGCCACGCCTTGTGCCGAAACGTCGGATATACTTTGAGATATTATCCGCAGCGTTACTCCTCCGTGGATCCTATCCGAAAAAGACTTCGCATAAGACAATCCAATATTCGAGAATGAAGGTTTAAACGTTCCTAAACCACCATCCGGACTTTCGACTGTTGTGATATCCACAGCACCCACATCGAGCGACATCACAGATACACCAAGAACACTCGACTCGTTTATACGCTGAGCCAAACCAAAACCATTAACATACACATCACTACCACTCAACCAGGTAGTACGAGCAAAATTCAATTCAGTTTTCTGGGTAAAAGCCAACCCGCCAATATTCATGCGCTCTGCTTCTATTCCCCGGATGCAAGAAGAATTGACGCCAATCCAACCGGAACTTCTTGCCCAGGGCATAATCAACAGTTCAGTGGCGCCCGCTTGTCCTCTACGATCAGGGTTACCGGCCCAAACAGGCGTGCTGAGCAGGGCCCCAATACCGAAACACAAAAAAAATCTTGAAATATTCATCAGTTTCATAAATAGACGGTCTTTTAGAATGTATCTAAGTCGATAGGCCGGGTAACCCCAAACCACTTCACCACTTTCTCACCAATACCTGGGGCATTCACATGAAGCAAATACATCCCACTAGCAATAGGAATACGCTCCTGATTCAATAAATCCCAGTCAACAAATGTACTGGCATCGTCCTTCCTCAGGGTACGGATCAGAGTGCCATTTAAGGTGTAGATCTTAATCACGCATTGAATGGGTAAGTTGGTAATGCGAACCCGATTGTCGATCTGGCTCGTCTCATAACGTGATGCGCCGTAATAAGGATTGGGCACTACCCTGATGAGATCGAGGGCCTTCTGGGCAGTAGGCAAATCATTCTTAATTGGAGCCAAATCTGTTAAGTCGAACTCATAGCGAGGATTCCCCGCGTTGATGGCCTGAACATTTGGGGCTAAGAACTTACCGTACGAGTTATTCACACGAATGCTGAACTTCACCTCGTTGTCCAGTAGTCGCTTACCAGGAGACAACAGCGGAATGGATGTCCACAATACCTCTCGGTATACGTTGCGCAATAAGCTATTACCGAGATTATTGACATTCACCCCAGGGCCTGCCAATTGGTTATAAACATAATTAGCCGTATCGTATCGCGAACCAAAGACATAGATAAAATGCTTACCCCCCATGGTAATTTGGGGTTGACCCCGTCCAACATCCCCAAATAAAGTGTCATTTGGGTTCCAGATCATGTCGCGGCCATTAGAAAGGGAGGCGCGGCTGTCCTCACCGAAGGCCATGTTCAAGCGCACACCCGTTTCCAGACTGATGGCATAACCAGGGAACCAGCCCAAACCACGACGGCTTTCATTGGCATCAACATTGCCATCCTTATCCACTGAGGCTGCATCACGTATGTGATTTCTGCGACGTCCCCCCTGTGCTTCGGCACTGGCCTCACACATTTCTAAGACAACACAACGCGTCCATTTCGATTTATCAGGGGTAATGACAATATCTACACTCTTCAAACTATCCAGACGAGCGGCCAAACGGAAAGGTGTGGCTTGCGGAATATCATCCACGAAAACCCCAGGCGTGATGGCCGACGGCATAGCGAATCGCATAGGCGACCAAGTCCCTCCTTGCACATCCGTTCCGGGGATAGTCATACGCACTACTCCTTCGTAAGCCCGTTTTGGATCACCATCAACAATAAACCCATCGCCACCGCCAACATTAGCCGGACCCGCCTTAATCCAATCGAACAAGCCAAAACCATCAGGCAAACCAAACATCCACTCACGCGATGGCTCAGAAAAACGATAACCGGATGTAATCAATCCGTTACCTGTTTCAAGGACTGTCGCATCTCCCGGAGGAGCAACATTCCGAATGGTGGCACTCAATCCCAAACGACGGAAAATAGCCGTTGACTCGTAATAACCGAGAATCTGCTCATTAGCTAATGCGATGGTCGTATCAGAGAAAATCGTGTCGTTGTTGTACAAAATATACCAACGGGCGCTGTTATCGACTGCTGCCGTACCACTTGGTGTTCCTTTGTACATGGCGAGCTGCATTTTTGCACGAGGCACCAAGGTAGGATCAATGACCTTAATGTCGATGGGACCAAAACTCTTCTCAAACTTTGGCGCTACAGCGTATCCATTGTTTAAAATCTCAACAAGCGTTTCATCCGTGAGCTCAAGGTTCCTTCCTCCATTACCACGCCCTTCCAATTGGGTGATTTCCGGACCATCGCCATAGGCAGAATTCAAAATCAAGCCATTGAAAGTTGGCTCCCACTTATGAGGAATCCCTGTGTAGGTAGAGACGTTGTTACGTCCAGCCAAATATGGACGCTGTTGACCAGTCAGCGCAACTGGATCAAATTCCTGATATTGGTTGTAGGCATAGGCCACTACCAAATAATAATAGCGTTTGAAGTTCACCAAACGATCACTACCCTCGGCAAACAGATCGCGGGTAACACGCAAGGTCATCCGAACACCCTCATTGGCGCCATCCACAGCAATGAATGGGACCGATTGCTCCATATCCAAATCATAATTCCAATTGATGATTCTCGATACACCATTGTTCATATCACCTTGATACAAGAGACGAGCGCGACTCGGATCATCTAATTCACCGGTCGAAACATTAGAGGCCGACAATTGGTACACCTTAAAACCCTCAAACTTGTAAACCGAATCATATAAAGGCGTTCCGGGCGGAAGATCACGATTCAAAGCCTGAATAACCGGGTCTATTTCACGGTATCCGAGATTGTAGTTATTGCTGGTAGGCCGATAAGAGAAGCTAAGAATGAGTTCCTGATCCAACTCAGTAATAGAAACATCCGGAGCATCAGGACCATCGATGGTTTTGAAACAAGCATCAAATAACGCTTGAGCCTTAGAATCTGCACGCAACAACTGGTTGAAGGAACCACGCGCACCCCCAGATGAGGCACGAGCCCAAACCACCCCTATGGTGATGTAATTCACAGCGCCTGGCACTAAGGTGAACGGACCCGCAGACTGAACAAACCGACGGTCGGCCGGAACATTCGCTTGAGCACCTGGTCCAGGATTGTTTTCATCCCAATCGAAGGGTGGAGCAATCGGATTTTGAACCGACCCCCCAATAGACCAACCATAGGCACGATCTGAAGCGCCAGGGAACATCAATCCAGCAGGAGTTGTTGTTGCACCGACAGAACCCGGATAGCCCGTACCACCATAAACCATCTGACTGTTGTCCTTCCATTTTCCAATCATGTAGTTATACGCATGCTCAGCAGTAGAAGGGTTACCGATGGGCGTTCCATCATTGTTGAAGTACAGAAACTTGGCCATAATGATTCGCTCTGTTCGCGGCTCTGGATCACAACCCGTTGCAGCGATTTCATCCACCGTTCCATCACGATCATTATCTATACCATCGTTCAAGTCTGAAAATGGGCCTTCAAAAAAGTCAATACCAATGGAAGGCGGATTGACGCCATATCCCTGAATACCCTCATCATCATCATCTCCATTATAACAAATACCTAAACCACGAGGCACATCACATCCAACAAAGTCATCAGTAGCTTGGCCAAGATCGGGATCGACCCACTGTGCCATAAAGCAATTATTAAGGGTGATGGACGACCTGTTGATGATTTTATTCGAATAGAAGGTCATGTTGTTCAATTCATCATTGGATCGATATCCAAATGCCTGAGTCTGAATTTCCATACCAATCGGGGTACCACCCGATCCTGGAGCATTTCCTTTATCATTCGTAACAAACCAAATGGATTGGTCGCCATAAATGAATGGATAATCGCCCGCACTCGGGTTGTAGATATCATCCGCATCAACGTCAACGAATGGCGCTAATTTGGGGTCTTGAAGTAGCGTAACATCGCCACTTGCAGGCCAATTGCGAATGGCATCAGGAACCACATAATTCGGATCGCCTGATTCAATACCCGCTATGTGATCTTGGATCTGCTTACGCTCTACCTTCCAATGGGTATCCCATCGGTCACATTCAGCTTTTGATATGGTCGCTGAATCGAGAGTCAATGGACCGGCCCACCAGCCCACGCCGAGCACAGACGTTTGACGATAAGTTTGTGCGGCCACTTTCAGCGTACCTACAGCATCTATACCCCCCACCCAAACCGAACCAGCAAATAACGAGTGCTTTTTCGGCAAGCTGGGGTCATCCAATTTTGGGATTTCATAGCGTGGATTACTGGCCAAATCCCACCACATATCGTTCCCCCGCAAAATCATAGTGCGCACATTGTTAATGTCGAGGTTGATTTTAGCAGAAGGCGGCGTACAGGTAGAGGCCAGGCGCGCAATAAAATTTCGGTTATTCTGGTCGGTTCTCCGGCCTACGGAAAGATCCTCACGTGCCTGAACCGTTGTAAAAAGTCCACTAATGAACAATAGTGCTAAGCCAATTTTCTTCATATGCTTGAAAATATTCATGTTGATCATCATTTCTTAGAAGTTAAAGCGAACACCTAAACGGGTGCGTCGTGGGATACTGAAATTACCTGGAGAATCCATTGATGCCCGATACAAATCCAGGAATGCTTGTTGGTTGAGAACACCCTGTGCTTGCTGGCGGCCCAGATCACTGGTGAGATATCCATCATCCAAGGGATCCCCGGTAAACTGATACACATTAATTACATTCATGTTGTTGAATAGGTTCAAGACCTGAAGAAACACATTCACCGTTGCCTCCCTTGGCTTGTCGTTGCGGTCGGATCCCATCTTGAAATTGATGTCCTTATCGACCCGCAAATTCATTCGGAACTGCCATGGAAGCCTGGAACCATTAATTCCACCTTTCAAAGTCGTTCTACCTTGGAGTCCACCCACCACTGCCCCATCAGGTGTGGGAATGGTCTGTCTCGAAAAAGGTGTACCAGAAATGGCATTGGCCACCAAATTAAAGCCAATCCCTTCGAGCAGACCGAATCCAGCAATACGGGGGCCACTGTAGTCTTTGCCTTCACCAAAACGAAAATCGAGCGTGCCCACCAAGCGGTGACGTGCATCAAAATCCAACGGAATGGGTGTACGCAGGTTGTCAATACCCGCTTGGATAATATTCGTGGCTTGTTCGGGCGCTGAACCCGTTCCATCGGCAAACTGCAGCGTATAGCTTGCGTTGATGCGCACATTACCCGTTCTGCGGAGGTCATAACTTAATGTTAAGCCTTTAACTGTTCCGAAGTCAATGTTACCATAAGTGCGGTAGTCCAATGGAAAAGCAAAAGGAACATTGATGATTTGGATCATATTGCGTAACTCGCGGTAGAAAGCACTGATGGTGAGGGCTGAGGACTTATTCAACCGCTGCTTGAAACCCAACTGATAGTCGATCGTGCGCTCTGGCTTGAGATCAGGATTGTTGATCGTTCCTCCGATTTGCTGTAAAAAGAAATACTGTCGAGGATCGAAACGGAAGAAATCACTGGGGCGCTGGGTCAAGACGTCGTAATGGGCAAAAAACTGAGCCTCATCGGAGATAGGGAATGAAAACGCCACGCGGGGCATGAAATTAATTTGCGGGGTATAATCGACAAAGGCATCGGCCCGGACTTCATTTTGCCGGGTATCACGCAAATAAGGGGTTACCCTACCCGAAGCAGAGGCTGCGGCGATTCCAGATGCATTCCGCACTTCCGTTCCTTGGGCGGTGTACCACTGTACCCCGGAACGATAACCCAGAATTGTAGGGTTCGGTGTGTTGAGATCATTTACATACACAACAGCATTGGTGGGCACAATACTGGGGTGTGCACCCGAAGAATTAAGGGCTCCATCAACTTCGGCCAAAGTTCTCGCCGGATAAAGCAGGAAACGGTCGGCCAAAACAGGCTGATTGGCATCAAAACGATCAACCCGCACACCTACACGAAACACGAGGTCATCGAAGGCAAACTTATCCTCGATAAAGCCTGCCATATAAATGGGTTGAAAAGCAGGAATCGGACGATTGATTCGGTCGTTGAAGAAATCCAAGAACCCAGGGTTTTTGGCCAGACGATTTCCGAGGTAGTCATAACCATTATACGACACGAAAGAGTTGCCTTGATTCAACAACTCCTCAGCAGAGAAGAAGCTCAGCTTCAGTTGATCAGGATCCAAATTGTCGACATTGATGAATCGCAAGTCGTTGTCTGCATAGCCCAAAGAACGACGAAGATTGCGGTCGAAGGTCGATTGATTGGCCGCATTGTAGAGCCTGTTGTAGCGAACCGTATCACCCAACATGAAGCCAAATTCATCACGATCGATCAATGGGTTATCCAAATCTAATTCGAGAATGTGTCGGTTTGTTAATGCCCTGGCAATCCCCCACAAACCAATTCCACCAGCATAGGCGCTCACTGAATAGCCACGATCGATGCGCTGGTCATATTCAAAACCGAATTTGAGTGCATGCTTGCCAATATCTGCCGAGAAAAATCCAGTGAAGCGAAACAAATCGTTGTTCGAGTAGCTATAACCCCCAAATTGACGACCTGGATCTTGCCAAATACCGTAAGCTGAGCCTGGACGCAGACCATTCACCAAGCCGCCGAACAAGCGAACGTCGCTCAGGCTGTTGAATTCAGTGGCATTGAGCACATTGAAAAAGCTTGTACCCCAGACCGAGAGACCTGGGTCGATGGTGCTTGGTGTAAAACGAAGATTGCGATCACCAAATCCCTGAAGGATCTGCACATCATCGTAGCGCACCGGAAGGCCGGATGCCGAATCCACGAATGAACCACTCTGAAAAATAGGCAATTGGCTGTAATCGAACTTACCAATATGTCCGTAGCTGAAGGGATTCCTTCCCAACGCACCCCCACCATCTTGGGTAGTCCCCGAATTGGTGTAATCGAACTGCAATGTATAATAAGCGTTTTTGATGGTTGCATCTTGGGAGGATGCAAAATTCTGCTTGTATCGTGCATACATACGGGTTGTGGTCTCTGTGTTGAAGCCCATGTTGTTTGGACTAAACAAGAGATTCGCACGGCTGTAGTTGCGGAAATCCACATAATCATAGTTACCACCCACAGTAAATCCGATTAAGGGTGTTGGCTGGAAATCAATTTTTCCTGCAACAGATAAACGGTCGCGGTTGGCATTGGGGCGAACCTGGCCCAATACCATGTCATCGCGGGTCACAAATTCTGAGTTGCGGTTTACGCCGCTGCCAAAAATGGAAGCCCTGTAAGGATTATTGCTGATTGAATCAAGGACTTCAGGCTTGAGCGACCACACACCGACGGCAGATGGACGGGGATCGACTTGCGTTTCGTATTCTGCCGAAAGAAAGTACCCCAATATGGAACGGTCTTTGGACTTAGCCAGGGGACCGGAAAAGTTGAGCGCATACAAATTATACCCATATGGCTCCAACACCTTAAAAGAACTCAATACCTCGGCTCCACCATAGAATTGACCCGAAGGGCCGCGGGTTGTGATGTTGATGATACCACCCGTGGCGTCTCCGTATTGGGCAGGAATACCCCCGGTAATGACTGTAGTTTGTTCGATCGCAGCGTTGGGCAAGTTGGTCGTTCCCCGAACACGAATACCATCAATAAAATATTCTGTGGATGACGAGCGAGAACCCCTAATGTTCAATGCACTGCCTTCGTCTTGCTGGAAAACACCTGCCGTAGTAGCCGCAATGGAGTTTACGTCGCGGGTTGGCAGTGCGGCGATCTCCTCGCGGGTTACTGTACCTCCGGTTGAGGTTTCGTCTTTGGAAATCAGTGGCACCTCGTAATCGACCACGTCAATGACACTCAAATCGACCCCTGACGTCATGCGAATGTCCAGAAAATTGGATTTGTCGGCTGTTACCAACACACCCTTGATTTCACGGGTGTTGTAGCCCACATAAGACACCTTTACATCGTATTTTCCGGGAGGTACCGCACCGAATTTATAGGCTCCGTTAATATCTGTGGTGGTACCCGATTTTTGGGCACCATTTTGCTCCAAAATCACATTAGCGAAGGGAATCCCTTCCTTAGGCTTGAGGTCATCCACCACTTTTCCTTGCAGGGTACCCGTACCGGCCTGTCCGAAGGCCGTGGCGATGCAAGCAAAAAACAGGAAAAATCCGGCGTAGAGCGTTCTTTTCATACAAATCGGCTTAAAGTAAAATCGAGGTGCAACATAGCAAGGAGAACGAACTTATGCAAGTACCAATTCACACTAAATTAATCTTTAGGAATACATCAGCAATATGTGCTTGATTTTCGTAGTTTGCAGTGATTAACGCCTAATCGATTTCAACAGGAACCCATAAGATCTCAACTATTCTCCAATGACAGAAAATAGAATTTGTCAGCTATTCAATATCTCATACCCCATCATACAGGCCGGAATGATCTGGTGCAGTGGATGGGAATTGGCCTCAGCTGTAAGTGAGGCGGGTGGTTTGGGCATCATAGGAGCGGGTTCTATGTACCCTGATGATTTGGCGTTGCAGTTGAAGCGTTGTCGGGAGGCCACCAGTGCTCCTTTTGCTGTGAATCTTCCACTCTTATACCCCCAGATCGACGAGCACATCCATCTGATTATCGAAAATAAGGTGCCGATTGTTTTTACTTCGGCAGGCAATCCGGCCAAGTATACCTCCGCCCTCAAGGAGCACGGCATAAAAGTGGTGCATGTGGTTTCGAGCGCTGCCTTTGCCCAAAAAGCCGAACGCGCGGGTGTAGACGCCGTGGTTGCCGAAGGTTTCGAGGCAGGCGGTCACAATGGTCGCGAAGAAACTACCACCTTATGTTTAATTCCTCAGGTAAGAAAGGCAACCGCTTTGCCCCTGATTGCTGCAGGCGGAATTGCATCGGGTGCCGCAGTATACGCGGTAATGGCCTTGGGGGCCGACGCCGCACAACTGGGGAGTCGTTTTGTGGCCACGCACGAATCTTCGGCCCATCAATCCTTCAAAGAAGCAGTGCTCAAGGCGGGTGAGGGCGATACCCGATTGTCGCTGAAGGCGCTCACCCCTGTTCGCTTGTTAAAAAACCCCTTTTTCGATCAAGTTGTGGCGGCTGAGGCTCAAGGAGCCGACGCAGCGGCCTTATCGGCGCTGTTGGGAAGGGGCCGGGCCAAAAAAGGCATGTTCGAAGGGGATTTAATCGACGGTGAATTGGAAATCGGTCAAGTTTCGGCGGGCATCGACGAAATTCTGCCCGCCAGGGCGTTGGTGCGCCGCATATGGGATGAGTTTCTACAAACCAAGGTACGCATGTGCGAATAGGATTTTGGGTCTTCTCACGCATTCTTGTCTCTGTTTCGCACATTACCCAATCCGCATATTATCTAATCCGCATATTATATCTAATCCGCAGATTTTCTAATCCACAGATTATTTAATCAGCACCTTAATCAGGACAGAACTTCTTCTAACAGTCCGCGAAGAAGGGTGTGTCTGAGGATGCGCATGCCCTTGGGTATCTGTGCGATCGGCTGCTGATCGGCCACACAAGCTAGGTTGTATCCTAATCGGGATGCCTCGCCCAGGCGCGCTTCGATTGCGGTAACCGGACGAAGTTCACCGCCTAATCCAATTTCTGCGGCAAACAACATCGGTGCATCGATCACCCGATCTTTGGCAGAACCCGCTAGCGCCACACAAACCGCCAAGTCCATGGCAGGGTCTTCGGTTTTGAGGCCACCTGTGATGTTCAAAAACACGTCGCTCGGGCCCATTCTTAGGCCACATCTTTTTTCGAGGACCGCCAACAGCATAGCAAGTCGACGGCTGTCCATTCCTGTTCCACCCCGCTGGGGTACACCAAAAACTGAGGGGGTTACCAATGCCTGTACTTCCACCAGCAGGGCTCGGTTACCTTCCCGACTCGATCCGGTGGCCATGCCGGATAAACCGGGCATCGTGCGGCCTGAAAACCAAAGTGCAGGATCGGCCACAGGCTGTAGTCCGGCCGAAGCCATCTCATAGATTCCCAACTCAAGCGTACTCCCAAATCTATTTTTAAGGCAGCGCACCAATCGGAGATTAAGGTGCCTATCGCCCTCAAATTGAAGTACGGTGTCGACCAAATGCTCCAACAACTTGGGTCCCGCTAACTGTCCCTCCTTAGTGATATGCCCGATGAGCCACAAGGGCACATTCCGCTCTTTCGCAAAATCGGTGAACTGCGCTGCTGCATAACGGATCTGGGCAACGCTCCCCGCCACCGCGTCGATATGGGGATCCGACATGGTTTGAATGGAATCGATGATGATCATGCGTGCCTTCAGGCGGTCTGCTGCTTCCAAAATGATGGGCACAGAGGTTTCGGCCAATAAGTAGCACCGATCCAAATTCCCACCCAATCGCAAGGCTCGCTGACGAACTTGAGCAGCACTTTCTTCTCCACAGGCATATAATATAGGGGCGGGACCTATTTCTTCTAAGGCCAATTGGAGCAATAGAGTCGACTTACCAATTCCGGGTTCGCCCCCCATGAGCATGACGGCTCCGGGTACGATGCCGCCTCCCAATACGCGGTTGAGTTCTTTATCCTGACAAACTACCCGCTGAAATTCTGTTTGAGGAACCTCGGAAAGCAATATGGGTTGAGAAGTTGTGGCCGATCCACGCGCTGCTGAGTCGACTGTTGCCGATTTCAATTCCTCTTCCAATGTATTCCAAGCGCTACAGGATGGACATCGACCCGACCATTTAGGTTGCACTGAACCGCATTCTGTGCATATCCACTCTGTTTTAATGCGTGCTGCCATGGGGCTTCAAAAATAGACGTTTCATGGGCTTCAAAATAGACGTTTCAGCAGTGGCGAAATCGCCGTATTTTTACACTTTTAACCAACTTCTGCGTTGTTGATTCCATGACCGCTGCCACCGTCTTTTCAAAAGCGCCTTTTTCGCGGGCTCAATTTGACGCTGTTTCTCCCCTTTTTGTGGGATTTTATCTGGCACTATCCTGTTTATTGGGCTCGCCTGCCCATGCCCAACAAGACCCCAAATCCCAAATGCAATTGGGAATCAATTATTTTCAACAGGAGGAATTCGATAAAGCAGCGGAAGTTTTGGAACAGTTATTAAAAACCAATCCCGGTGAGCGAAACGCCTACAATTATCTATATGCAGCCTACACGCGCTTAAGTGATTTTAAACGTGCCGAAAGCATGGCTGCTTTTCTCAGTAAAAAATTTCCTGAGGACATCCAATTTGTGATCGACCAGGCGGTGTCGCTCCGCCAACAAAACAAGGAAGCCAAGGCTTTGGCCGCTTTCGAGGAAATCTTCAAAAAACTCCCCAACGACCGCAATCGCTTGCTTTCCTATGCTTTCAGTTTCCAGATCAGGGCTGAAAATGACTACGCCATTCGGGTTTATGAACAAGGAGCCCAACAAATGAATAAGCCCGACGCTTTTATTCTTGAATTGGCTGAGTTGTATCGGGCAACTGGTCAAAAAGCTCGGATGGTTGAGAATTACCTGGAGTACCTGGTTAAGAACCCCCAGCAGATGGGGCACATTCAAAAGCAATTACAGAGCAACATCGCTGTGGAGGATTTCGAAGTTTTTCGAGAAAAATTGATGGCTGCATTGCAGAAATACCCCGATGACCTTCTTCTTCCTGAACTGGCCGTTTGGTATTTCGTTCAACAGAAGGACTTCAGTTTGGCATTCGTGCAGGCTCGTGCCCTGGATACCCGCAAAAAAGAAGGCGGTACGCGCCTTCTTGCTTTAGCCACAACGGCCACCGAAAATCGGGATTATACCGCAGCCGATGATATCTATCAATACCTCATAGATGCAGGCCCGGCTTTACCTGTATGGTTCGATGCCCGCATGAACCGCTTACACAACAAACAGTTGATGTTGGAACGAGATCGTGCGGGTCGCGAATCGTGGTCGCAACTGGCCGATCAATACAGGCTTGTGATCACAGATGTACGTCATCCCAACCTTGCTCTGCCCCTCAAAAAGGGCTTGGCCCACATTCTAGCCTATGAATTAGGTCTCTTTGATGAAGGAATTCAACTACTGGAAGAAGCCATTGCCGGGCCGGGTGATGCCCGCAAACGGGCTGAAGCTAAGCTGGAGCTGGCTGATTTATTCCTGTTGACCGACGAACTCTGGGAGGCACAGTTGCTTTATGGTCAGGTCGATAAAGACTATATTGAAGATGTGATTGGCCAGGAGGCCCGTTTGCGCAACGCCCGTCTTTCTTATTTCCGTTTTGAGTTTGAGTGGGCCCAGGCACAGCTCGACATTTTGAAGGCAGGCACCACCCATAAAATTGCGAATGACGCTATGGAGTTATCGCTGCTCATCGCCGATAATTTTAACCTCGACACCAGTCAAATACCACTCATGAATTTTGCCCGAGCTGAGTTAATGATGAAGCGTCAACAATATGACTCGGCTCTTCGCGCCTTCGATGCTATGCTGCTTGAGCTGCCTGGTCATAGTCTACGCGATGAAATCTGGTTCCGAAAGGCCTCCATTCAAGAAAAAACCGGTGATCTAGCCGGAGCACGTTTCAGTTATGAGTCGCTGCTCAAGGATCACCCCAAAGACATACTAGCGGATGATGCCCTCATCGCATTAGCAAGGCTTTGTGAACGGGAGGGCAAGTCAGAGGAGGCCCTCGGATTGTATCAAAAAATGCTCGAGGATTACCCGGATAGCTTATTCACCGTAGATGCCCGCAGGCGGTTCAGAGAACTACGGGGCGACGCATTGAAAGTCGATTGATGGCAAAGCCGGCCTCCCCTTTGCCTACTTCATCAACAGGGCCCGAACGCGCTGTGGTACTCGGCGTCATAATTCCATCGCTGGGCGAGACATTATGCAGCGAGCACCTCGATGAGTTGGAGTTTTTGGCCAAAACGGCCGGCGCAACAGTTCAAAAACGCTTTGTTCAACGATTGCCTGCTCCCGATTCCCGCACCTACCTCGGTTCGGGGAAAATTAAAGAGGTAGAAGAGTATGTGCGGATGGAGCAAATAGACTTGGTTTTGGTTGATGATGAGTTGAGTCCGGCCCAACTCAGAAACCTGGAACGTTTGTTCAACCCCGACCTCCTCGAGGCGCGCGTCAAAATACTCGACCGAAGCACATTAATCCTGGACATTTTCGCCTCACGCGCCCGTTCAGCGCAAAGCCGCACACAAGTTGAGCTGGCCCAGCATGAGTATTTGCTCCCGCGACTTACCCGAATGTGGACCCACCTCAGCAAGCAAAAAGGTGGCATTGGTATGAAGGGCCCCGGTGAGAAAGAGATTGAAACAGACCGGCGCAACATCCGATATCGAATCACCTTGCTCAAAGAGAAACTGGTAGAAATCGAACGGCAGCACGTCACCCAACGGAAAAACCGGGGAAAAATCATCCGAGTGGCCCTCGTTGGCTATACGAATGTTGGAAAATCAACGTTAATGAATGAGCTCAGCAAATCAGAGGTTTTGGCGGAAAATTTGTTGTTCGCCACCCTCGATGCAACGGTTCGAAAAGTGGTTATCGACTATACCCCGTTTCTTCTTTCCGACACGGTCGGATTCATCCGAAAACTCCCGCATCACCTCATAGAGTCTTTTAAAAGCACGCTCGATGAGGTCAGAGAATCGGACATACTGGTGCATGTGGTGGATGCATCTCACCCTGGGCACTTTGCTCAGATGAATGTGGTTCAGCAAACACTTCATGATTTAGGGGTGCGCGACAAACCGATGCTCACGGTCATGAACAAAATAGATTTGATCCCTAGTGTTCAGGAACGGGAGGCTGAGTGGCCCGATGGTCGAGAAGTGGCTGATCCCCATCAACACACCAACAATGGTCTTGTTGTTTCCGTATCCGTACGAAAGCGTATGGGTATGGATGTACTCCGCGCTGAGTTGGTGCGCATGGTAAAAGAGGCTTGGATCATCCGCTACCCCCACCAGCACGATTTTTATTAACATAGATCGCATGGCCTTGCCTCAAAATTCTCTACATCATATTAGTATTCTATAGTATTATATAATAGATTATTATGAATAAATTGTGGTTTTTAGTCATTACTTTGTTTATTTTTGGATCAACGACGTCCTGTGTCAGTCTAAAACGACACAAAGAATTGGAGCACCGCCACCAAGCGGTCAACGCGCTGAACGACAGCTGCCAGGCCAAACAGACTCGGCTCATGAGCCAATTGGATGTATTGGAACAACGCTACAGTTCAATACAGAAAATCAACCAAGGCCTGATGCGCGACACCGCTCGGTTCAACCATGACCTCAGGTCGGCCCGTGAGCGCATCGAACAGCTCGACCAACAAAATGCTGAACTGGCCCGCACCTCTGAAATTCTACGGAAAGGCAGCGCAGCCGAACAGGATCAATTGCTCAAGGAGCTCAGGGAAACTGAATCCAAACTGAGAAAAAGGGAAGAGGACTTGGCGCTGCTCGAAAAAGATGTTCGCAGTCGCGAAACACGCATTCAAGAAATGCAAGGCATGATGGATGCTCAGGCCCAAACTTTGAACAACTTGAGGCAGACGATAAGTAAGGCCCTCCTCGGCTTTGAGGAGAGCGGACTCACTGTTCGGGAGCAGAACGGCAGGGTTTACGTCTCTTTATCGGAGAAACTCATGTTTAAGGTGGGAAGTGCCGAGGTGGATCCAAGGGGTCGACAGGCCATACAGGAGTTGGGCAAGGTACTGGCGGGCAACCCAGACATCAACATCATGGTGGAGGGACACACAGACGACCAGGGTGGCGATGCCCTGAACTGGGATTTAAGCGTACGAAGGGCCACCAGCATTGTTAAAATACTGGTCGATAATCCTCAAATCGCGCCTGCGCGAATCACCGCAGCGGGACGCGGCAAACATCTACCGCTTGAGTCGGGCAAATCGGCCGAGGCCCGAACCCGCAACCGCCGCACAGAGATCATCCTTACGCCCCAACTCGATTTACTCTTTCAGTGGCTGGAAACGCGCTGATTGGTCCCGTTTATTTCCATGAAACCCCAAGTATACAGCAAAGACCATGGTGTAGGTTACCGTGTTCTGGGGCTGATGTCGGGCAGTTCACTCGATGGTCTAGATTGGTGCATAGCCAATTTTGACGTGTCCAACGCGAAGTGGTCATTTCAAATTGAGGGATGCGGCTTCCTGCCCTACTCTTCAGAGCTGGTGGAACGCCTCACCCGCGCCCACTTGCTGCCTGTTCACGAGGCCATGTTGCTGCAACATGATTTCGCCGAGATCAGCACCGCCGCCGCTCAAGCGGGCATCGAACAATTCGGGGAACCCCTTTTGATTGCAGAACATGGCCATACCCTGGTGCACCGCCCCGAATTGGGCTACACCTGGCAAATGACAGCGGCCCCCATGCTCGCGGCCCGCTTTCGCGTTCCGGTCGTGGGCGATTTCCGTCGCGTTGATGTGGCCTTGGGTGGACAAGGTGCGCCGCTTGTGCCCTACGGAGACGCCTTGCTTTTTTCCGAATATGCTGCCTGCCTCAATCTCGGTGGTATCGCCAATTTATCCTTCGACGAGCATGGAAAACGGATTGGATTCGATGTCTGTTTTGCGAACCAGGTACTCAATCGGCTCGCCCAGAACCTTGGACTCCCCTTCGATCAGGGAGGATCCCTGGCGGCCAACGCCAGAAACGCTGCCGATGAAACCAAGCGCTCCCGTGTGGACAGCGCCCTTTCAGAATGGGCCGACATTGACTTTTTACGTCCCTTTCCCCCCCCTTCATTGGGCCGAGAAACACTCGAAACAGACATCTTACCCCGGTTGACTGCAACCAATTTGTCATCTGACGATTTGCTTTGGGCCTGGTGTGCGCACATTGCTCAATGTGTTTCTCATTACCTCCAATTCAAGGGAATCAAAGGACGAATATTGGTGACTGGCGGTGGCGCTTTCAACCAATTTCTTATGGATTGCCTTCGGGCAAGCTCTCCTACAGATACTCAATGCCATTGGGAAACAGGATCCGTGGCCCTCATTACCCATAAAGAGGCGCTGCTCTTCGGTTTTTTCGGTCTACTTCGCTACTTAGGGCTCCCGAATGTGGATGGGTGTTACACGGGTTCGGCGGCCACCCACAGCGCGGGATGCGTTTATCATCCATTCCCATAAATGCCCTACTTTTGATGCCGATTGGTCTTTTTGATTCACAGGCGACCATCGACTGCCCTTAATGAAAAACACAGCAGGATGTCTACCCGAAGAAATGCGACCATCGACAACCCTTATGAAAAACCCAGCAGGATGAAAAACCCAGCAGGATGAAAAACCCAGCAGGATGAAAAACCCAGCAGGATGTCTACCCGAAGAAATGCCTAAGCGCCGTGCATTGGTCACAGGCGGGACAGGATTTATTGGCAGCCATTTGGTCCGACGATTACTGGAGGCGGGCTACCTCGTGCGGGTGATGGCTCGGCATCCCGAACGAAACAACGAGCACCGACAACTAACTACGGAGCAAGTCAGTAGCGTGGAATGGATTGGGGCCTCCCTCGCCGATCATGAGCAGATCGAAGCATGCCTTCATGATGTAGACGTTGTCTTTCATTGCGCAGCTCGGATTTCTTTTCACGCCTTGGATCGCGAAACACTCTACGCTACAAATGTCTCTGGCACTGCTCGCCTGGTCGATGCGTGTTTGGAAACGGGCGTGAAGCGCTTCATACACTTGAGCAGCGTAGCTGCCCTGGGCCGGTCAACACGCAATGATGGGATGGTGGATGAGTCTGCGGAGTGGGACGAAAAAAACAATCCCACCAACTATGCGCGCAGCAAGTTTTTGGCTGAATTAGAGGTTTGGCGCGGTCAGGAAGAAGGCTTGGAGGTAGCCATGGCGCATCCCAGCATAGTCATTGGCCCTGGCAAGATTGATCATAGGGGAAGCAATCGTTTCTACCAAATGGGGCGACAGGGGATGCCTATTTACCCGACCGGTTCTGTGGGTTTTGTTGATGTACGTGATGTGGCGGAGGCGTTATACCGACTCGATCATGAGGACCTAATCGGCAGAAAATTCGTATTGAATTCGACGAACTTGTCGTATCAGGCATTTTTTCAGCGCATGGCTGAGCTCACCGGATCGCCTCAGCCCCGCTTTGCTCTTCCTTATCTTCCTGCTTTGTTCCTGGCTACGGGCTTGGAATGGCTTTCCCGTTTACTGCGCAAACGTTTTCCGCTCACCCGCGAAACCGTCAGGGCTGCCTGTTCACACACACAATATGATGGGGGCGCTGTTCTCGCGGCTCTACCGGATTTTCAATACCGGGCATTCGCCACCACCCTTGATGATGGCCTGGTCTTCAGCAAATCCGGCTCAACCAACTGACGCGGCCTTTGAATCGAGGCCATTTTGAAACCGGCTTTGCATCCATTGGAAAATCAGAAAATTTGCATCTAATGGAAAACCAGAAAATTAGCATCTAATGGAAAACCAGAAAATTAGCATCCATTCGAAAATCAGGGTTTATAAATCCCATCGAACGATCAGAGATTTTGTATCCATTCAAATAGCCCAAAGAAAATAGCCAGCCAAATGAGGCCTTTTAAAAAAAAGAACAAAAACCCCCACCAACCAATTCTCTTCAGCCAGGTCATCATTTTGGAAGACATCGCGGTTATTTACAAATCAAAAAACGATATTTTTTCATCACTTGTTTTCCTTCGACAAAAAAAAATGTTTAGTTTCGTCCCTTTCAATTTTGAACTTCTCTACACTACCCAAAATCTATGCGTTTCATCTACACTACCCGCCATTTTATAATCGCCGCACTTGTGCTGACTGGCGTTGCGCTGTCCTCTTGCGAGGAGGGTGTTGACTTGAAAATCGTTGATGCTCCTGCCCTAACCACTGGAGGCGCTGAAATCACCTCTCCTTTTAGCATTCGGGTGAGCGCTGAAGTAACGTCAGATGGGGGCGATATCGTGGGTGATCGTGGGGTATGTTGGTCGACCAATCCAGGGCCTACTACAGCCTCGTCGGTGGCCCGATCTGGCGGAGGGGTCGGCTCATTTTCGGTTTCATTGTTAGGGCTCGAACCCGGAAGAACCTACTACCTGAGGTCATTCGCCTCTAACGTTGGCGGTGTTGGTTATGGAAATGAAGTTTCATTCACCACACCGGCCGCCCCTTGGATAAACAACGCCGACACAGTTTCGGATGCTTCTGGAAACCTATATTCCTATAAAACCATTGGAACGCTCGACTGGATGGCGCAAAATCTCCGCTCGGTTCGGTTCTGTAATGGTGATACCATCCCCCAAAAATCGAGTGCTGGTGCATGGTCTACCGCTGATACTTCTGCCCAATCGGCCTATAACAACGACCCCGCTCTGGCACCCATGATGGGCTTGCTGTACAATGGTTCTGCTATGCTCGACCCCAGGAATGTTTGTCCATGTGGCTGGCGTGTTGCCGACGAGGATGACTGGAACGACCTTATCAACAACAACGGAGGTCTGTTTGAGGCGGGTGGAGCGCTTAAAACAACAGGAACAGGCATTTGGAAGGCCCCGAACACAGGTGCCACTGATGCCATTCAATTTACAGGATATCCCGCGGGCTACCGAGCGCCTACTGGTGAGTTTTTCAATTTCGGATCGAATGCGTATTGGTGGAGTAACAATGCCACGCGACCGGTTAAAATCGTGAACTCCTATGGCCCAGGTATGCAGGCATGGACAGGAGAGCAAAAAACTGGTTATTCAGTTCGTTGCGTACGCGACTAATCGACATCGTAAGCGTCTTTTCCTGCTTGAATCGCAGGATAGAGACTGCTGACGAGACCAATGCGCACTACCGACAGAAACACAACGACCAAGTCGGTTAGGTCGACCCGAACAGGGTAGCTTTCAACGATAAACTGCGCAGATTCGCCCCCCAACTTTAGCCACCCATATTTCATTTGCATCCATGCCAATGATGCGCCGGCTACAACACCTGCTACAGCACCCAAGACGGATACGCCAGATCCAGCCATTAGAAATATTGCAGATATTTTCGTGCGTTCTGCCCCCATCTGTCTGAGAATCTTGATTTCTTTTTGTTTTTCCAAAACCAGCATCGACAAGCTTCCAATGAGGCTCAATGAAGCTATGCCAACGATCAACAGCAATAGTGCAAAGGTCCACCACTTCTCCGACTGAAAAATCTTATAAATGGCCTGTTCCTGCCGCATACGGTCGGCTACTTCGTATCTGGGCCCCAGAAGAATAGCCCATTCCTTTTGGATGTCTTCCGGTTTGACACCTGGCTGAAGTTTAATCTCTACCCTCGACGACCAGTCCTTCGGCAGTTGGATGAGTTCATGCATCCACTCTTTTGATACCAAAACATATTTGCGGTTGATTTCGGGTTGTACGTTAAATAAACCGGCAACCATCAAATTTCCTCTTGCAAGGGACTTTTCGGGCAGCATGGGGTCGAAATGAGCGCCCCTACGGGGTAGAATTACCTCAATTCCGGAATGTACATCCTGCAATTTGACCTGCAGCTGGGCGCCCAACTCTTGCCCTATTACCCCATAACTCATCCCAAAATCATCAAAAAAGCCATATTGGCCATAGCTCATTTGCTGGCTTACGCCGGTAACTTCAGCGAACTGCTCGTCGACCCCCTTTAATATGGCGACTTCTTCCCGATCCTTACAACGAACCAAAGCGTTCTCCTCTATTGTATAGGAGTATTTCAAAACACGTCGATCGGTGGTCCACAATGGGCGCAATGAATCGACGTTTAGGTACTTTCCATCTGTGGAGCGGATCAACAACTCAGGATGAAAATGACTGTACATGCTGCGTGTGAGGTCTTCTAATCCGTTGTAGACACTCAAAACGACAACCAAGGCCGCTGTTCCTACGAATACCCCCAAAAACGATACGCCTGTGATCAGGTTAACGAAGTGCGTTTTTCGGCCTGCAAACAGATATCTACGGGCCAACAGCAGGGCGAACTTCATGTGCCTTCCATGCTTTTGGTGGCTACTGCCACCACTTCAGCACCTTCCGAGTGACCAATATAGGCATCAATGGCGTTTAATATGATGATGAGGGGATACATCAATAAAAAATATAAAGGCAGTGTATAAAGGTAATTCTCATGTCGACGCAACATATTATTGGGCACGGAAATGCCTAAAAATGTAGAAAGTCGTCCTGAAATTCCATACGAATAACGTGCCTTATAGTGCTTAAAGCCTCCGTCTCTGAGCAGTTTCTTGAGGTCGAAGTTATTGTATCGGTGAACAACCTCTTGGTTTGAGGTGAGCTTATTGGAAAGATTGGGCTGTAAGGGGAATTTCTTATCGGATCGTACCGAAATCAGAAGTTGTCCGCCTGGCTTGAGCGAGGCATAAAGATTGGATATGGCTTGAACGTCTTCCTCGATATACTCAATCACGTTTACAGCCAGGATCAGGTCGTAGACCTCATTACGATGAATCTCCAACACATTTTCCGTTCTAAATAGTACCCGTTCATAGTGTTTTCTATGAAAATACTCATTGCATGCTGAAATTTCATCGGGGTTGCGGTCGATGGCATAAATATTCCAATCGGGATGACGGAGCGATAAGTAATGCACATATTGACCCATTCCGGTACCAGCATCCAATACATGGGCCGTTCCTTTGCGACGCCAAGCGAATGTGTGAATAGAACGACGCATATGCCAGAAAGTCACGACTAAGCCGTCGGTGAGCACATAGAAGAGTGTCCGCAAGGTTGGTTGGTCATGAAAAACGTTGGCCAAACGCATTCGTAACGCTTTGTGGTGCATGCTATGCTGCTTTAGGGCTCTTGGGATGGACGCACAGACTGCAGCAGGGCGTCTATGCGGTCAGAGGCATCAAGCGAATCATCACGCTGCCAAATTAACTGCGGTATAATTCTCATATTTTTACCCAAACGGCGACCCAAACGCATTCTGATTTCGGGCGTAGATGACTCAATCTGAGCAAATAAATCGTCGGTCTTGCCGCCGAAAAGACTGACCGAGCAGCGGGCAATCGCCAAGTCCGGGCTTACCCTAACCTGGGTAACCGTGAGCAACGTGCCTGAATGGGCCCAATTCATTTCCCTTAGCAAAACTTCAGCTAATTCTTGCTGAACAAGACTCCCAACACGCAACTGTCTCTTCGATAATTTCATGCTGCAAAAATAACATGAATATTCACTGCCTATCTACGCCTATTTTTGACATTCAATTTGATGCCGATGTCCAGCAGTCGCCTTCTTCATGCATTTGATGTTCATAACTTCCGTTTCAGAAGACCGGTCCCATTTAGGTGGGCCGATCTGGACAGCATGGGTCACACCAATAACGCCATTTACTTAACCTATTTTGAGCAAATTCGGATCCTTTATGCAAGAGATGTGATGAAATGGGAATGGGAGCAAGTCGGCATGATCCTTGCCCGTACCGAAATCGACTACCTACTACCTCTGACTCATCCACAAAACGTGGAGGTGCTGGCCAGGGTAACTAGATGGGGATCAAAAAGCTTCGATATGGAGTATGCGGTTACGGATTTATCGACAATGACCGCCAAAATTTACGCTATAGCTCGATCTACACTGGTTGGATTCGATTATCGGACACAAAAGTCGGCCATCATTCCCATGGCCTATTGCGAAGCCGCTCAACAATTCGAGCCCCGACCTATTGAGGGGTTAGGATGATCTCCACCCTGCGGTTTTGAGCCAAATCTGATGGTGCTGAACCCGTATTGACGGGCCGATATTGACCTCTACCCGCTGCAATGAGGCGCTCTGGCTTGACTTGACCCGTCGAGGTTAGGATTTGAACGACAGAATTCGCGCGATCGACGCTGAGTTTCCAATTCGATGCTGGTTTTCCTTTGTTATCAGTATGCCCTTCAACCATAATACCCATATCCGTCTTTTCCTTAAATATGGGCACCATGGAGAGCAGCGCTGCCTTCCCCTTAGCGTTAACCACTGAACTCCCGGTAGCGAATAACAATTCACTGGGCAATACAATATTTACCTTGCCTTCTAATTCCTTCACCACAATACCCAATTTGGCATAGGCCTCAAGCGCTTTGGTTAAGTCATTGCGAACGGATTGAGCGGCACTTTTCTCCTCTTGTTTTTGCCTTTCCACCTCGGCCAACAATGCATCCTTTTGGCGAAGATCTGCCTCTACCCGACGAAGGTCATCTTTCAAACGATTAATTGAATCCTGTTTAATCCCCAATAAGCGGCTGGTTGTGCTTCCGAGTGAATCGACATGCTCACGCAGGCGCTTAAGGCCGTTGGTGTTGGCCTTCACCACGCTGTCCATCAAGGCATCACGTACTGCACCCCCAGACCGTACATGGGGCTTTCGGTCCATATGGGTCGTTTTACCTGGGGTAAACCGTAAACCCACTTGCGCTTGAAGCATATCATCACGACCCCTCATGCTGCCATAGGCGTAATTGTACCCATCCCACCCATCTGAGGCCATTGAAGCATACTGAAGTGATCCGAACAGGTGCCAATGGTTGTTGAGGTGGTAGCGGGTGCCCAAACCCAGTGATAATCGATCCACCACATCTGATGGTGTTTTCTCTTCGCCCAAGTAACTCGGCACACCTGGCTCCTGCTCGAAAAAGCGTGTTGTAGAAAATGAAGCCCGATCCCAGCCAAAACGCATGTACGGTGTCCATTTATCGGATTTGATCGTTATCCATCTTTTTAGGGCTACATTGAGGGCTAGGCCATTAAAACGAACATCCGATTCATAGTATTGCACCGCATTGGCACCTGTCATTTTACCCTTGCTCCCACTATATTCAAGACTCAAGGTGGGGCTTATGAAGTACAGGACATCGACCCCAAGACCCATGTCAAATCGTGTGTTGTTTCCCTTCAGAGCAGCCATATCGGCGCCTTCATAGCCAAATTCCTGACGATCCAATCGGGTATTCAAAAGGTCGCGGTAGTGGGTTCCATAGAGCCCGAGACTCAGACGATTCGAATCGGTAAGGGTCTTAAACCACTGGGCCGAAGCTGAGAAAGAGTCTAATAAAACAACCAATACGATGGTTGCAAAAGAAATAGAAAAGTTCCGAAGCATAATGATCAGCGGTTGGAGTTGATAACGATTGATTGAAATGAGCTCTTGTCGCTGGCCCTCAGGTGCACCAGGTAGCGGCCGGGTGCAAGGTGCGACAAATCCATCACAGCCGTACCAGGAGTCATTTGGGTGACATTCATTCTACGACCACTCATGTCAAAAACCTGAATTTCAGCAGATTCCTGATCACGGCCTGTGTAATCGACCTGGAACACCCCACCTGACGGATTGGGATAAATATTCAATGCGCCTTGGTTGAGTTCATCGACACCAACTCCTACCCCAAATCCATAAGGCGGGCTCATACGGAAACATCCGGCACCATTCATCACCCGTACTTCATAAACACCAGTCAGCACCACGTCATAGGTGGAAGAGGTGGCTCCGGGAATCGCACCACCATAACGGTACCATTGATAGGCACTGTAGCCGGATGGGGCCTTGAGCAAAGTGGCGGTGACGCGTTCAATAAGGGGCTCTGAAGGGGCGGGAAGCACCTCCATGGGAATGTAGCCCGTTGTAACGCAACCAAATGAGTCCGTGTAGTCGTAGCGCAAATTAAAATTACCCAAAGGGGCTTGAGCGGGATCAAAAACAGTGGGATTGCGCATGCCTCCACCACTAATATTGTATCCAGAACGACCCGTACCAGGAATGCCGGTCAATGATGTCAGATCAAATGGAGCGTCAGTAGCACAAAACGTCCGCCCGGGTGGCACATAAGGCACAAGAGGTGCCGATTCAACCACCGTAACGTTAAAACGAACGGTATCTGTATTGCCATATACATCCCTGATTTCAAAAACATTCGATCGAACGCCAATTGGGAAAGTGCTTCCAGGAGGCAGCCCTGAGATGAGACGGACTGTGGTTCCTAAACAATTGTCGGTCGGGATGGGCAAATCGTAGAAATAGGCAGCCTGGCACTCGCCCAATACCACATCGGAAGGCATATTGGCAGGCAGAACAAAAGGCACGAAAGTATCAAGCAAGGTGACCGTCGCGGTTCCTGATCCAAGATTTCCTGCGGCATCACGCACAAAAAGGGTAACAGTATTGTTGCCCGCTGAAGTTTGACAATTGAAGTAATTCGTGCTCAAGCTTCGATTGGTGATGCCGCAATTATCGGTAGACGCGCTGTCTACCATAGCGGGCGTAATAAATGCCTCACCTGAGCTATTCAAATACGCAAACACGTTTCGCGTAACAACGCGCGGAGCGCGATTATCGACTATTTGAACGGAGGTCGAAATAAACCGGGTATTCACTCCATCAGTACCAGTCAGAAAAACTGTGTTTGTTCCGATCTGTCCGCATGAAAAGATTGAAGGGGATACCGATAAACTGAGCGAACAATTGTCGTACGAACCGTTGTCTATATCGGAAGGCTGAATCGTGGCCACCCCAAATTCATTGAGCTCAATGGTAATAGATCGTGCGGTCAGTTGCGGAGGCGTAGTATCAATGATGGTGATGTTTGATGTCGCTGTAGCAGAATTACCCGAGTAATCGGTGATCAGTAACTGAATCTGTTGCATGCCCAGATCGGCACAAGAAAAATGAGTGCGACTCAAAGTCATAGAGGCAATACCACAGTTGTCGCGTGATCCATTGTTGACCTGAGACACCGAAAGAAATGCCAATCCGGCATGATTTAATGCAAGGGTAACGGGGCGGGTAAAAACCTCCGGAATGATGCTGTCAATAACATTTATTTGGGTGTATGATGTAGTTACATTACCGGCCTGATCCCGAACCTGAACAGCCAGCTGGTTCACCCCAATGTTGGTACAATTGAAAAATTGCTGACTCACTGTGGCGTTGGACAGTAAGTAGGTGAAGTTACTGCAATTGTCGATTATTGTATCGATAACAGTTGCAGGGCTGACCACCGCTATACCATTCCCATTCAAGTAAATATTCGTTTGTTGAAGTAATACCTGAGGAGACTGAACATCTGATCCGGGAGCACATGGCTGTGCAAATGATGAAAGTGGACTCCACACGGATAAGACAATGATTAGGGTTGAGCAAAAACGCAGAATTGTCGTTGTCATAAAGTCAAATTGAAATTGAAAAACTAAAAGGTGTAGTTCGAGGAACTGCGTAAAATCACTGCAATAATAATCATATAATGTTAAAAAAGTTGAACATACTTGAACCATTACCATTATTTTTGGGGTGTCTCCAAGCATGATGCGCTCCTCCATTCACCCCCAATCCGCCATTTGGAGTAGTTTCGTATTCGTTCTTCTGGTTGCCATTCTCGTCATCGCTTACGATCTTCAATTCATGCAACCCATTGTAAGCGAAATAAAGCAGCTTCCGCTCAATGAACTTCAATCTACTCAGATTACCGATGCGCTTCTGGACACTGCAGAACAGCAAGTTAACCGAGAACGACACCTGGATGCCTGGAATACTCTTTTGAACGCGGAAGATGTATACCGAAAACACAGCCGACTGGAATTATTGGCGCGCGTTCATTGGATGCGCGCTCGTATGTTGCATGAATTGAAGGAATTTGACGCCGCCAATGAAGAAATTGACCGAAGTGCTACCCTCGCCGAACGACTGGGTTCTGAGGAGTATAAGGCCGAAACTGCATACCTTTTGGCAACAAATTTATACGGTCGTCGAGAATATGAACTTGTCTACCAACTGATTGAAAACAGGCTTCAGGATTCTAGGGCCATTTCTCTAAAAAATGCCATCCACTTCCATAATCTAGCCGGGTTGAGCAGGGGAAAAGCGGGCGACCTTTATGAAGCTGAAATTCACTTTCTATCCGCATTAGACATCAGCAAACACCTTAATCAAGAGCAATATGGGTTCTTATATGGGAATTTAGGCCATGTCTATGCACAGCAAGGCCGTTTGAACGACGCAAAAAAGTACCTCGCTCTCGATTTTGAATGGTCAAAAAACAACCATCAATTCGGCTCCGCATCATCTGCAGCCTACTTATTGGCTGAGCTTTTGAGCACTTCTCATTCCAGAAGTGATCAAATAAAAGCGCTGCTGTATCTAAACCAAGCGGATAGCTTGGCTCTACTTCAAAATGCGGTTCAAATTTCAATGCCATCAGATTCTCTTTGGTGGCGTATTCAACTGCTTGGGACTCATTCATCCGATGCACATACCGATTTGGCGATCATTGCAAAACGTGCGGCATTAAATAAGAAACGTGCGGAGGAGGCCCAGAGCGCTGTGAAAAGGAATCGTATTTATGAAGATGGAAGGGCACAGTGGCAAAAGCATACAGCCGATCGGAACAGAAGTGTTCAGCGCTCTGGTCAAGCCCTTTCGTTTGCAGCAGGCATTTTTTTATTGATGGCCATCGTGCTGATCAAACCAGAATAAACACAGAATTGGTTAACTTTCCATCCGCAGCAATCATAAACCAGCTGAATCGAATGCATTTCCTTTAGTTGCAGAATCAAAGTCTTTAAAAAACAAGCTTATATCGCATGAAACAGTTATCCCACCTCATCATGTACATGGCATTGGGGCTTATGTCCATTTCTGCCAACGCCCAGCGCTATTTGCAGCCCATGTTTGGTCAGATCGTTGAATCTGCAGTTCCCTACGGCGAATCCATTTCCTGGAACGGCAACAGTGCCCCCTTACTGCTGGATGTATATATGCCCGCCGGAGATACCGCCACCCGAAGACCTTTATTGCTGTTGTTTCATGGCGGCAGCTTTGTGGGCGGCTCGCGTACGGACGGCTATATGCAGAATATGTGCGCCTACTTTGCCACTCGGGGCTACGTTGCAGCCAGTGTTGGCTACCGATTGGGGGTGAATGTGGGCAATGTGGCTGGCCTGCAAGATGAATTCATCAAGGCCGCCATTCGGGCCACGCATGATGCCAAAGCTGCCGCCCGCTTCTTCCGGAAAACCTTTGTGGAGAATAACAACCCGTATGGCATCGACACCGCTCGGATCTACGCAGGTGGCTATTCTGCCGGTGCGATTACAGCCATTCACCTGGCTTGGCTTAAAAATCCTGCCTTGACTTCGCAACAGGTGCAAAACAACCTGACTGCTTTAAACGCCGGCCTGGAAGGTCTGTCGGGAAACCCCGGTTACCACTCCGGGGTTGAGGCGGTCGTAAATTTGGCAGGGGCTGCACTGGACACCTTCATTATTCAACCTGGGTTTGTACCGGCCATACATTTTCATGGAACGGACGACCAAACTGTTCCTTACGCAAGGGGGCCCGTGCGCGCAATGGGACTCAACATTCTGACGGTCGACGGGAGCAGTGTAGTACATCAACGGCTCAGCAACCTACAAATCACCAGTGAAATGAATACATTTCAAGGGGTTGGCCATGATTTGGTTTCGGATACAGCACGCTGGAATTTCATACTCGATCGCAGTAAATTGTTCTTGTATGCCCGAATGGGTGGTGGCCCCAGCCGAATCATAGAGCCCGTTCATGCCAACGTACGGTTATTCCCCAACCCCACGACCGACTGGCTTCAAATCGACGGAACTGCTCCTGCCCTCGCGATTGACGCTCCATGGACTTATGCTTTGCTTGATTTGAGCGGTCGCTGGGTAAGAACCTTTTCACCCTTATCGCAAGACGGCAGGATCTACCTTGGTGATTTATCAAGCGGACAATACCTACTCAGCCTTCGTCAACAAGACCAAACCTCCTACCACAGAATCATCAAGAAATAAATCACATCTATTATTATTGATACCAATGATGTTTAAAATTTCCCTGCTCCAATCCATATTTAGGGGCATCTTTTTGTGCTGGTTTTTGTGCATCGATTTGCCTGAGGTTCGGGCACAGGAACTCTCAAAAATGCAGCATTGGCACCTCCTCGATGAGGATGCTGATAGTTTACCCGGTATTTCTGCCCAAAGAATTTTGCAGGCCATAGGGAAGACTTATAGACCGTTCGATGTTATTGTAGCTGTCATCGACGGCGGAGTGGATACTGAACATCCGGATTTGGTGCCGGTACTTTGGAAAAATCGGGGAGAAGACCCGAATAATGGAATCGACGACGATGGCAATGGCTATGTCGATGACCTGCGTGGATGGAGTTTTATCAGCGGTCGCGGAGGCGAAATCAACCAAGACACCTATGAAGTGACTCGGGAGTGGGTTCGGCTGCGTGAATTGAAAAAAAATGGCGGACTACCCAAGAAGGATTCTGCGCAAAAGGCTTATAAAAAAGAGGTCGATTTTCAATATAAAACAAAACGGAAGGAAGCCAAGGCGAATCATAAAATGGGCATCAAACTGCAGAAGGCCAATAACGAATTTTATGCGCAACTGGCCCGCGCAGGGGGCGACAGTGCGGATATCGGTGCGGTCAAAGTGAAGGGATGGGGCAAGAGTGTACAGAGAATTTATTGGATGTCGAAACTAAGCGGAACGGCCATATCCGATATAAACGCTGAGCTCAATTCGATCTGCAGACGATTGTGTGATGTGTATGAATATAACCTAAATCCTAAGTTCGACCCTCGTGGGTTGGTGGGGGATCGGTATGAGGATCTGAAGGATCGATTCTATGGCGACAAGCGCGTAACGGGCCCCGATGCGGGCCATGGCACGCACGTAGCGGGCATTATTGCTGCTGCGCATGGCAACCAAACGGGCATGAACGGGGTGGCGCCCAATGCCCGCATCATGAGCCTTAGGGCGGTACCCAATGGCGACGAGCGCGATAAGGATGTGGCCAATGCCATTCGATACGCCGCTGATATGGGCGCCAAAGTCATCAATATGAGTTTTGGGAAATCATTTTCGCCCAGTGAAGCCCTGGTGCAAGATGCTATACGTTATGCGGCCTCGCGCGATGTGTTGATGGTGCATGCAGCGGGCAATGACGCGCTTTTTGTGCCCGACCTGCCCACCTATCCCCGTGCACCACAGATCGATGACGCCCGGCTCTCGTTTTGGATTGAGGTTGGTGCCATTGGCCCAAACCAGGACCCCATCAACCGTATTGCCTCGTTTTCAAATTTTGGCAGCCCGGTGGTGGATGTATTCGCGCCCGGACAGGACATCTATGCTACCCTACCGGATGGAAAGTATGGGGCGCAAAGTGGCACAAGTATGGCGGCGCCGGTGGTTGCGGGTATGGCTGCACTGCTTCGCGGATTGTATCCCAAACTTTCGGCACCCGAAATCCGCGATATCATCGTTTCCTCTGTGAAACCATTTCCTGATGAGGTGATAGTGCCGGTGGCCGATGGCACCGCAGCGAAAATTGCCCAGTCTCGAAAGAAAACATTTGGTGATCAGAAAACACTGACCGCGCGCGAAATATGCAGGAGCGGTGGTGTGGTCAATTTGGAAAGAGCCCTGAAGTATGCCCAGGAGCGCTATCCCGGACAAATGGCAGAATACAAACGATAATCGATTCTTGTGGCGCCTAACGCTTGTGGCGCCGTGTAATTTGGCGCCTAACGCTTGTGGCGTCCGCCCTGCGGTGGGGCGGCGAAGACAGGATATTCGGCTTTGGTCATTCCCTTCTTAATGGAATCGAGTCGCCTTTGCATCATTTGTCGGCGCAGTGGGCTAAAATAGCCTACAAACAGCTTTCCCATGAGGTGATCGTATTCGTGTTGAATGATGCGGGCCGGCATATCATCGAACCACTGCAGCTGTTTTTTGCCATCCTGATCCATCCATTCTACCTGGATCCGTGGCTTACGATGGACGTCGCCCCGAACATCCGGAATGCTGAGGCAACCCTCATTGAATGGCCAGGGATCCCCTTCTTCTTGTAAGATGACGGGATTGATGAACACCCGCTTTTCATGAGCGAATCGCTTTTCGTCGAAGCCTGAGGCATCCATCACAAACAATTTCATGGAGCGCCCGATTTGCGGAGCTGCTAAACCTACCCCACTCGCGGCATACATGGTCTCAAACATATCCTGGATCAAGCCAGGGAGGATCGGGTCTAAGGGATCCACCTCCAAAGCCGGTGTCGTGAGCACGGGATGCCCGTAGAGATAGATGGGAAGAATCATGGTTGATCGATAGGTTTAATGGGATTTTCAGCACCTTCAGCGGCTCCTTGTTCTGCTCGATGTTGAACGGATTCGAGGTACGACTGCAAAAGAAGTACTGCGCTAATGCGGTCTGCTAGTCCTTTGTCTCGTCGCTTGAGTCGCGGTAAATCGCTCCCGGCGATGGTCTGCAAGGCTATGCGTGAGGTGAATCGTTCATCCACCCCGTGTTGGGAAATATCGGGAAAATCGGCCAGCAATTCGCGTCTGAAAGCGGCGATGGCACCGGCCACTGATGAGGGCTGATTGGCTAATGTTCGCGGATCGCCTATAACGAAGGCGCTTATGGTGTGCTTTTGATGGTACTTTTTGAGGTAGGATCTCACCTCCTTTCGGGCCACAGTATCGAGCGCCGTGGCGAACATACCCAATGGATCGGTCACAGCGAGTCCAACGCGCTTCAATCCGAAATCGATGGCCACTATCCTGCTCATGCCTTCTGTCCTGTTGGCGCGTTACCTTGGTTCCATTCCAGGGCATGCACCCGAAAAGTACTCCCATCACTGATATCGGTGAGTCGAATCTGGCAGCTGAGTCGGCTGGTGCTGCGGGCATCGGGAAGGGTATCGAGCATGTCGAGTTCTGCATCGCTGGGTTCGGGAAGGTTTCCGTCTTGCCATTCGATTCTGCATGTTGCGCACAGGGCCATACCGCCGCAAGTGGCTTCAATGGGGTAGTCCAACGCTTTAAGCGCTTCCATCAGACTGAGCCCCATGTCGGACGGCACCTCATGTGGGGTTCGGGAACCATCGGGTAATTCGACCCAAAAATGCTTGTCGGCCATCAGAACGGATTGATCCCTTGTACGGTGGTGTATTTGAAACTCAATTTTTCGCCCGGTTTGACGCGAGCGAACGCACTTTGACACATCAGCGTGGCCTCATGAAAGCCGCACAGTATGAGCTTGAGTTTTCCGGGGTAGGTGTTGATATCTCCTATCGCATATATGCCCTCGACCGAGGTACTGTAATCGAATGTATTCACCACAATTGCTTGTTTCTCTAATTGGAGACCCCATTCTGCAATGGGTCCAAGGCGTGGACTTAACCCGTAGAGGGGGATTAGGTAATCGGCGGGCAAGACCTGCTCCTGCTGGTTGATGTCGGTCACCACCACTGCTTCCAAATCGGCCTCGCCCTTCAATTCGCGCAGGGTACTGCTCATCATTAGGCGTATTCTGCCTTCTTTGGCCATTTGATTCACTTTATGCGCGCTGTCTGGCGCCCCCCGGAATTCTGCATTTCGGTGCACCAAGGTCAACTCAGACGCTATATCTGCCAAAATGATGGTCCAGTCGAGGGCGGAATCGCCTCCTCCAGCAAGGACCAACTTCTTACCGCGATAGGCCTCTGGATCGATGATCATATAGCGTATGCTGTTTTCCTCAAAGCGATCTAGCCCAGGCAGTTCAGGCTTCCTTGGCTCGAAACAACCGAGGCCTGCCGCTATGGCGATTGCTTTGGCCTTACATTGGGTTCCGGTGGAGGTCACCAATAGAAAGCTGCCGTCTTCTTGGCGCTTGATGGTTTCCACGCGTTGGGCTAAGCTAAAAGTGGGTTGAAAGGGGGCGATTTGCTCCATGAGCCGATCGACCAAGTCGCCGGCCAAGACAGAAGGGTATCCGGGAATGTCGTAGATGGGCTTGCGGGGGTAGATTTCGGTTAATTGACCGCCTACTTTGGGAAGAGCGTCGATGAGGTGGCAGCGCATCCGCAACAGACCCGCTTCAAATACGGTAAAAAGCCCTACGGGCCCCGCTCCAATTATGCAAATATCCGTTTCGATCAAGGCAGCGCAAAGATACACGCTAACGGAACTTATTGCCCGACTATTTTGTTTGTGAGTCGTTCGTCATTCTAATCTCTGGATGTTGAAATAATTGAAAGTCATTCATTGAAAGTCAATCATTCTCACAAAATCTAAACCGCAATAAACCAACAAACCATGAAAACCTACAAGGTACCGAGTATGCGATTTTCTCGACTGCACATTTTGCTGCTCCTCTTTATACCACTGCTCTTGAATAGTTGTGGATACAACCAAATGGTGAGCAAAGAAGAAGCCGTGGGGGGCCAATGGGCCAATGTGGAAACCGCCTACCAGCGCAGAGCCGATCTCATCCCGAATTTAGTGAGCACCGTTAAAGGCTACGCGCAATTCGAGCAGGAAACGCTTTTAGGGGTCGTGGAGGCCCGTAGTAAGGCCACAGGCGTACAAGTAAACGCCGACAAACTCGACGAGGCCAGCATTCAGAAATTTCAGGAAAGTCAAGCCGCGCTGAGCGGCGCACTGTCACGCCTCTTAGTGGTTGTTGAAAAATACCCTGATTTAAAGGCCAATCAGAACTTCCTTGAATTGCAATCGCAACTCGAGGGCACGGAAAACAGGATCAGTGTGGAGCGCCGTCGTTTTAATGAACTCGTGCAGGACTACAACGCCTACATCAGAAAATTTCCCAACAACATGATTTCGGGTATGTTCGGCTTCGAAAAAAAGGGATATTTCAAGGCAGACGCCGGCAGTGATAAGGCGCCAAAAGTGGAGTTTTGAAAGAGACGGCTCGGCAGTTGCTCAACGAGGCCGGACAGGAACGGGTAGTGAAAGCCATTCAGGCCGCTGAACGTTGCTGTACAGCCGAAATTCGGGTGCATTTGGAGGATGTTTGCCATGGTGATGCCCTAAAAAGAGCTTCTGCGGTATTTGCCCAACTGAAAATGCACAAAACAGCTGAGCGAAATGGCGTGTTGATTTATGTCGCGGTTCAAAGCCACAAAATGGCTGTATTTGCCGACGCTGGCATTCATGAAAAAGCAGGTGCGCTTTTCTGGCAAAAAGAGGTAGACTTGATGAAGGAACATTTTGCCCTTGGTGATTATGGAGGTGGTCTTTCACGAGCAGTTGAGGAGGCCGGCAGGATTTTGGCGCACTTTTATCCGGTATTGGGTTCAACCAATCCTGATGAACTATCGAACGATGTTTCTTTTGGGTCCTAGGGTATGGGCATGATGGATAGGCGGTTTAAATGGGCTCGATACGTTCTGCGCCGGATAGGGGTGCTTTCCTATTTACTCATATTCAGTGCGCTGCCCACTTGGGGGATCCCGGAACCTCCTCAGCCCCCACGAAGGGTGAACGACTTCGCTGGAATGCTTGCGCCGGGGGGCAGCAGCCGAATCGAATCGCTCCTTGCCGCTTATGAAGACAGCACCTCAACCCAAATTGCGGTCGTTTTGGTAGAGAATTTAGAAGGCTATGAAGTGGCCGATTATGCCAGTCGAATATTCGAACTCTGGAACATCGGGCAAAAAGGCACCAACAACGGTCTTCTGATTTTGGTCGCGCGCGATGACCGAAAAATCCGACTGGAAACAGGTTATGGCTTGGAGGAACGGTTAACGGATGCGCTGTCTCGCCGAATTATTGAACAAGATATCCTGCCCCTTTTCCGCAAAGGAGATGTGGAAGGTGGAATAACTGCGGGTATTTATCGGGTCACTGAGGTACTTTCGGGCGCGTATCAGGCAAAGGAAGGTTCAGACTCCGATTTTTGGGCTGATCTCAAAAGGAGTCTGCCCTATTCTTTTGCCATCTTGGTTATCCTGTTGCTCTTGATTGCCCGTGGCGCTGGAGGAGGGGGCGGTGGCGGACGTGCCACCTATTCGAGTCGCGGCCGTAGTATGGGGGGGCCAATTTTCTTCCCTACAGGCGGAGGTGGTTTCGGCGGGGGTTTTGGAGGAGGATCTGGTGGAGGATGGGGCGGCTTCGGCGGGGGAATGTCGGGTGGAGGAGGCGCCAGTGGAAGTTGGTAGTGGACGTTGGTAGTGGACGTTGGCCTTGGAAATTAGCTTTGAAAGTACACTGTTAAAAATTGAATTTAATGTGTCAAAAGCTGTCACTACAGCCTCGTTGATTTGTGCTAATAATTGACGCATATCGGTTCACTTCCCCTGCTCATTTACCCCTATTTTTGAATCTTAAAACCCAACCACATTTTATGAACGCAATTAATGAAAAGCAAAAGGCCCTTCAGCTGGCCATGGAAAAGCTGGAGAAATCATTCGGCAAGGGTGTCGTAATGAAAATGGGCGATGCCCGCGTAGTCCCGGTAGAGGTCATACCGTCTGGATCTTTGGGCCTCGATATCGCATTGGGCATAGGTGGGTTCCCTAAAGGCCGAGTCATAGAAATTTACGGCCCAGAATCATCCGGTAAAACAACTATTGCGCTGCATGCCATTGCAGAGGCCCAAAAAAAGGGTGGAATAGCGGCTTTTATCGATGCAGAACACGCATTCGATAAGGTCTATGCGGAGAATTTGGGAATCGATACGGAAAACTTGCTCATTTCTCAACCCGACAATGGTGAACAGGCGCTGGAAATTGCTGATAACCTGATTCGTTCTGGCGCCATCGATATATTAGTGATCGATAGTGTGGCCGCGCTGGTTCCTAAAGCGGAAATCGAAGGTGAGATGGGCGATTCATCAATGGGGCTACAGGCACGCTTGATGTCGCAAGCGCTCCGGAAGTTAACGGGAAGTATCAATAAGACGGGCTGCGTCTGCATTTTTATCAACCAGTTGCGCGAGAAAATTGGGGTTATGTTTGGAAACCCCGAAACGACAACGGGTGGCAATGCCCTCAAGTTTTATGCTTCGGTTCGATTGGACATCCGGCGTATTGGGCAGCTCAAAGATGGAATGGAAGTGACCGGTAATAGGGTACGGATTAAAGTAGTGAAAAACAAAGTGGCTCCCCCTTTCCGCCAATGCGAATTTGACATTGTTTATGGCAGTGGGGTTTCTAAAGATGGTGAGATTATTGACCTGGGGACTGAACTCAACATCATCAAGAAAAGTGGCTCTTGGTATAGCTATGGAGAAACCAAATTGGGCCAGGGTCGCGATGGGGTTCGGCAGCTGCTGGGCGATAACCCCGATTTGTCGATGGAACTCGAAGAACGCATCCGCGAGAAATTGAGGGAAAAATTAGCCAGTCAGCCCGTAGAACAGGAATCCTGATCGACCATGTCGACCGGCCTGGTGTTATCGGGGGGAGCGGCGAAGGGATATGCACACTTGGGGGTGCTCCAGGCCTTTTTTGAGCGTGGTTGGCAATTTGACTGTGTGGCCGGAACCAGTATCGGCGCCATTATTGGTGCCTTACTGGCCGAAGGTCGTGAACCGGCCGACATTAAGAACATTTTTGATCGAGAGAAGAACATCAATTTGTTGCGCTTTTCCTGGCAAACTTCCGGTATTCTCAGTCAATCTGGTCTTAGGCGTGCCCTCACCCGTCATCTAAAGGCGCGTCGTTTTGAGGAGCTTGGCTTGCCATTGTTCGTATCAACAACAGATTTGAACAGCGGCAAAAACCAGGTATTCAATAGTGGTGAGCTCATTCCTGCGCTTTTGGCCTCTAGTGCCATCCCGCTGCTTTTTGAGCCGGTCAATATGGGCAATCGACTCTTTATAGACGGGGGGATCACCTGCAATCTCCCAGCCCATCTTATACGACCCAGGTGTAGCCGACTTGTGGGCGTGAATGTTAATCCGGTTCACGAAACGGGAGAATCAGACAGTTGGCTTCAAAGTTTGGAGCGTGTACTGAATATCGCTATTCAATCGAATATAGAGCCTGAGATTGGCTTATGTGATGTGTATATAGTTCCTGAAGGCATGCAAGAATTTCACTTATTCTCTCTAGGAATGGGCGATCGAATGTTCGACGTTGGCTACAACAGTGCGCTTCGACAGCTCGATCAATGTCCATAATCCTGAGTTGAAGCCAGGTGGCCGAATGAACGGCACACTTTCTTGTATTGTGCTTGCCGCCTTCTTGTTTTGGGCTTGCTAAGCGCAGTGTTGTTCAAAGGCTCCTACCAAATTTTCAGAGATAAGCTCAGCAGAACGCCCTTCTATGTGGTGTCGCTCCAGCATATGAACAAGACTTCCACCTTTGAACAAAGCGATACAGGGTGAAGATGGGGGATAGGGCAACATATATTCACGAGCACGCGTCACTGCATCGAGTTCCATACCAGCAAACACTGTAGTGAGCCGCGACGGACGTCTTTCGTTTTGAATGGCCTTTTTAACAGCAGGTCGTGCATTCGCTGCCGCACATCCGCACACAGAATTAACAACCACCAACAGGGTATCTTGGGCTTCTTTGAATTCTGCTTCAACTTCTTCTGGGGTTCTCAATTCACGAAATCCTACTTCTGTGAGGTCCTTGCGCATGGGCGTTACCATGAATTCGGGATAAGGCATGGGTGTTTATTTTTAAGTTGATCGTTTGGGTTATTGATTTTCTACCTAATGAAACCTCAGTGGGTCAAAAAAGTTCAACGAGATATCTTTGAACTTAAGGGGTGACGCAACCCCCGGTGTTCTGTTAATGTCATTTTAACTGATCCTACCAAGATATTGGCCTTGATTTGCAAGGGAATTTTGTTTTCGTCGTCTGATATGTACACAATGAGGTCATCCTGACTCGAGAATACGCGTCCTTTCATGACAACCGGCATAAAAACTAAGGCCCGGAAGCTGCCTGCATCTGTAGTTACTGTTCTTCGGCCCTTAAATCGGAAAATAAATCGGTGGGTTTCGTGATCGAGAAACAGCGGAAGCTCGAATACTTGTCCAACCACCGCTTGTGAAAAGTCGAGCGAGCGAGCCGCATAAAACGCGGATACGATGTCTTGGACATATTCTGGTACCACATACTGCTTGCCATCTGAGGTAGCACGCCGGGTGGAGTGATCGAATGCGTAGGAATCGCGGTAGGAAAAGCCCCCCTCATAAATATCGCGTTTGAAGAGCAGTGGAACCATCGTCCCAATGGTCACATAACTCTCGTAGCGGTCCCTCACTTTATATATCCAATCAAAAGAACGGGTTGTTGAACCGGTGGCCACGATGTGGTAGCAGGGCTGACCCCTCAACACAACAGGCTCATCCATGACTTTGAGTTCACCCACCCCGGCATCAACAAAGCCATAATGCAATCGATAGCGAAGATACTCACCAACAGCAAAAACCGCCTTAACTGGTTGATTTGAAGGGGGTGCCTCCAAAACGACCGCTGGCAATGCCAGCGATGGCTTGGACGATGCGGGCAAATAACTCGGGGTCAAAAAAGCCCCTAAAATCATCAGCCTCAAATAAATGATGCTGCTTCTGGACTTCGCATTGTTCACTCCAATTATCGCATTATTCACTCCAATCATCATACAAATATAATTACTTCATCGGTTGGAACAGGCTAAGGTCGCGAGCATAACCCCTGCACCAGCGGCGATCAGCACGCGTGCGGCTGCCTCTAAGGTTGCTCCCGTGGTGAGGACATCGTCGATGAGCAGCACCCTGCCGACACAGCCAGAGACAGAAGATCCTAAGGAAAAAGCCGTTGCCACATTCGCCCAACGCGCTTCACGTGATTTTCGTGTTTGCGATTCGGTAGCCTCCACGCGTTGGAGCCAATCGTCATGGAAGGGAATTCCCATGACCTCATGTACGCCTAGTGCGATGAGGCTACTTTGATTGAACCCCCGAGTCCTTTGCCTGGATGGATGCAGGGGCACAGGCACTACTGCACCGCATTCATTGAAAGGCGAGTCGCGCAGTGCCACACCCAGCAGGCGACCCATAGCAACAGCCGTTTGGGTATCTCCGAAGTATTTTACCCGATGCAATAACTGGCGTGCGATGCCCCCACGGTTGAAAAATAAAAGGGAAGTGACTCCAAACACTGGTATTCGACCGCGAAACATGCGCTCAAGCGGATTGTCAGGCATCTGGTGGTAATGGGTAAACGGCATTTCCAACAGGCAGTGCGTACACACATAGTTTTCACCGGTGTAAAGATCTCGACGGCAACCACCGCACAGACGTGGATATAACATATCGGCCAAAAAACGGAAAGGGTTGTCTGAACTGAAAAAGACGCTCGAACTGAATGGGTTGCTCCAACCGAATGGGTTGCTCGAACCGAATGGGTTATTTGACATGAAGCTCCGATTTTGCCCCAATGAATGCACTATTTCTTATTTTTGCACTTTCTTTAAAAAAATCGCCTGTTTTTCGGCGTTCATCCACCGAAATGATTCTTTAATTTATCTCTATGATTATGATGTCGCACACACTTCCATCGATCACTCTTCTCAGCATTCTGTGCCAACATCGCCTCCGGGCTCTGCTTTTTGCGGGCTTGATGGTCATTTTGGCGTCATCGCCTGTCCTATCCCAAAAACCCGGTCAAGACGATGCTCGGGTGCTGTTTACAGTCGACCAAGCAGATGTGACGGTCGATGAATTCCTATCGGTCTTCAACAAGAACAATTACAGCAAGAAGGCGGCAACGCGCGAGGAATTGGAGGAATACCTGGGTCTGTATGTGAAGTTTAAATTGAAGGTTCGTGAAGCCTATGCGCGCGGGATGGATACCACGGCCAAATTTCGTCGAGAGTTTGACAACTACCGCGACCAGCTGGCGCAACCTTATTTGCGCGATAAGGATACGGGGGAAGAACTTCTGCGGGAGGCTTTCGAAAGAAGTCAAATCGAACGCCGTGCGAGCCACATCATGATCCGGATTGAAGAAAATGCATCCCCAGCCGATAGTCTTGTGGCCTATAATAAAGCAGTAGAAATTCATAAGCAATTGATTTCCGGGGCCGATTTCGAATCGTTGGCTCGTGAAAAATCGGAGGACCCTTCTGCCAAGGAGAACGGAGGTGATTTAGGCTATTTTTCCGCATTTCGCATGATCTATCCTTTTGAAAACATGGCCTACAACACGCGGATTGGTGGGGTCAGCCCGGTTTTCCGCACCCAATTTGGTTACCATGTGTTGAAGGTGACCGACGAACGCCCGGCAAGAGGGGAAATACGGGTTGCCCATTTAATGCTGTTAAGCAGAACGGCCGATAGTGACTCGCTGAAGGAGTCGGCCCGCAGACGAATTTTTGAGATTGACCGGCGCATCAAGGCGGGCGAGTCGTTTGATAGTCTGGTGAAACAGTACAGCGAAGATCCATCTTCATCGGGCAGTAAGGGTTTACTGCCCTATTTTGGCACCGGTCGAATGGTACCAGAATTTGAAAATGCGGCTTATGCGCTGAAGGCGAATGGAGACATCAGCGAGCCCATACAGACCGCATACGGCTGGCACATCATGAAAAGGGTTGATTTGAAGGCTATTCCAAGCCTAGAAGAGTCGAAAGCAGATTTAGAGGCAAAAATCGCTCGTGATAGTCGCGCGAACCGGAACAAATCGACTTTGCTGGCCAAATTAAAGAAAGAGTACAGCTGGAAAGAAAATGATGCGGCTTTAACCCAATTCATCAACACCATTTCAGAAAACAGTTACCGGGATAAGTCTTGGGAACCCCCAGTTCCTGGTCCAAACGATCCTGTTTTATGCCATTTTGCGGATACTGTAATTCGTCAATTGGACTTCGCTCAATACCTCAATGAGAATAAGGGGGCGCCGGGCAGTGGCGATTTTGGCATGTATCTCCGCAACACCTACCGCGAGTGGGCTGATGAACGGCTTTTGGCCTATGAAAATGCTCAATTGGAACGCAAATACCCCGAATTCAAATCACTCGTGAAAGAGTACCGCGAAGGCATCCTGCTTTTTGACCTGACCGACGAATTGGTTTGGTCGAAGGCGGTGAATGACACAACGGGTCTGAAAGCATTTTTCGAGGGACGCCGAGAACGTTATCGATATGGCGATCGAATTGAAGGTGCTGTATATGTCTGCCGCGACGATTCAGTTGCACTAGCCGTCCGCAAGGCCATTAAAAGCAAAAAGAACACATCCGCCGTTCTTTTGAAAACCTTTAACGCTGCTGATCCTTTGAGTTTACGCATCATCGAAGGCAAGCTTGAAAAACAGGCGCATGAGGTGCTCTCATTGGTGGAATGGAAAAAAGGCCTTAGTGCAGACTTGGTGCACAACGGACAAAAAGTATTCGTGCGCATCAACCGACTGATCCCTCCAGGCTATAAGGAGCTTTCCGAAATCAGGGGGTTGGTGACGTCCGACTACCAACAGCAATTGGAAACCGAGTGGGTCAAATCGCTCGAGAATAAATACAAAATCGACATACGTCGCGATGTCTTCCAAAGCATTCTTCCGCGTTGATTGGTACACGAAATTTCATCTGGATCGGTCTGTTGCTTGTGGTATTGACTGGATGCGGCGCAGAGGAGCAGCAGGGCCGGCAGCTCTTGGTGCGGGTAGGCGATGCGGCACTGTATGAGGATGAACTCATCGATTTACTGCCTGAAAACTACCATGCTGGTGATAGTATTGCTGCTGTCGATTTCTGGATTCGTGAACAACTGATCGCACGGGCAGCCGATGATGAACTCAGTGGAAGGGAACGTGATTTTACCGTAGAATTGGAGCAATACCGTAGAACATTATTGCGCCACCGCCTCGAAGACAAATTATTGGAGGCTAAGGCAACGGAATTAGAGCCTGACAGCGCCTCAATCACGCGCTTCTATCGCGAAAATGCCGATTTGTTTCGGCTTTCTCATCCGCTGATTAAAGGGCGATATGTGCGCGTGGATGCCAGTGCACCGCGACAGGCTCAGCTACCCTTATTGATGCGCGAGCGGGCGGCTAAGCGTCTGGAGCTTCTCGATGAGTATTGCCTGCAGTTTGCTTGGATGAGTCACCTGAACGATACGGTTTGGCGTAATCCGCTCGATTTGCTCGCTGATATACCAGAGGCCACCCGAAATGCGTTTACCTATAGTGCCCTCAACCAAACCCAGATGGTGCGTCAAGATTCGGCTGTGCATTATTTAATGGTTCGGGAATGGAAGCCCGCTGGCGAAACCGCCCCCCTTTCTTATGCACTGGAGGGTATCCGCGAAATGGTTCGCGCCGATCGAAGAAATCGTTTTTTGCAGGCCTACTACGAAGACCTCAAACTGAAAGCCATTGAAGACCAGATCGTAGAATTCGCACCTTAACTTCTTTTTATGTCCTTGCTTTTGCGTCGAATTCGCTTGTTTTTTTGTTCATCGGTGGTCTGCACCGTCTTATGGGCCTCTTCTACATGGATGGTACATGCACAAACTTTGCCCCAAGAGGTGGCAGAGGGAATCATGGCGGTAGTGGCCGATAAAATCATCCTCAAATCGGAAATTGAAGCCGAGTACAGCAATTGGCTGGGCCAAGACAACCTCCCTGATCCCAGAATGAAATGTGTAATCCTGGAACAGTTAATCAACAACAAATTATTGCTCCGGCAAGCGGAGGTGGATTCGATTGTGGTGAGTGATGAGGAAGTGGCCGATCAATTGGAGCGCCGTGTACGCTATTTCTCTTCTATGGTGGGTGGACGCGAGAAACTAGAAGAGTTTTACGGGAAAACCTTAGCGGAAATTCGGGAGGAGTTTCGCCCACAAATTAAAGAGCAAATCTTGGTACAACGGATGCAGGATAAATTGTCGGGTGATGTCAGTATTTCACCCCAAGAGGTGCGTCAGTACTTTGAAAGCGTTCCCCGCGATTCCATCCCGTACCTCGATGCGGAATTGGAGATCGGCCAAATTGTGGTGTTCCCTGAAGTTGGTGCCCTTCAAAAGGAGCTAACGCTCGACAAAATCAACGGGATTCGGGAACGAATACTGAAGGGAGAACGCTTTTCTACCCTAGCAACGCTCTACTCGGAGGATCCAGGGTCGAAGCAAGAGGGTGGTTCGCTCGGCTTTTTTGGACGTGGCGAGATGGTGCCTGAATTTGAGGCGGCCGCATTCCGATTAAAACCTGGGGAGATCTCACCGGTGGTGAAAACCAAGTTTGGATACCACATCATTGAGTTGATGGAACGTCGGGGTGAGCGATTGATGTGCCGACATATCCTGATTAAAATACCCACTGGAAGTCGGGAAATGGAAGATGCGCGTAAACGACTTGACTCCCTCCGTTCGCGCATCACAAAGGAAAATACACCCTTTGGCGATGCTGTTCGGCTTTATTCACAGGACGACGAAACCCGCAGCAGTGGTGGCATGCTGATGAATGAGGAAAATGCCACGAGTCGGTTTACCCCCGAACAGTTAAGCCCGGAAATTTACTTCGCTATTGAGAAGTTAAAGCCCGGTGAATTCAGCGAACCCCAACCCTATGCCTCGAGGGACGGCCGACAGGGCTACCGTATCCTTTTTTTAAAGTCTCGCTCGGAAGCACACCTCACCAATATGAAGCAAGACTATCCACGCATCCAGGCTACGGCCCTGGGCATGAAAAAACTCCGGAAAATGGAGGCTTGGTACGCTACGGCCCGCCAAAAGACCTTCGTTCGGGTTCACCCCTCCTACCGCGACTGTGAAAATCTGGGATTTGTGAAAAAATGATCCCTATTCGGTAAAAAATTCGCGCATCCGCTCAAAAAATCCCTGTCTCCGGCCGCTGGTCTCTTCGGGTTTAAAGTTGGATGAATCGCGGAGTTTTTCGAGAATCTCCCGTTCCTCACGCGATAATTTGGTGGGTACATGAACATTCACCAGAATGATCAAATCGCCTTTACCGTGGCTTTGCAAGATGGGAAGCCCCTTACCTTTTAACCGCAACAACTTGCCCGGCTGTGTGCCTGCATCGAGTTTAATTCTGACCTTTCCTTCGAGTGCCGGCACATCGATTTGTGCGCCCAATGCTGCATCCGCAAAACTCACATCCAAATCATACAGGATATTATGGCCGTCGCGACGGAAATGCTCATGCGCCTCTTCTTCCACCACCACCAATAGATCACCCGCCGGACCGCCATTACGCCCACAATTTCCCTTCCCCGACATATTGATTTGCATACCCTCTGCCACACCGGGTGGAATGCGAATGTTGATGATCTCTTCCTTTCTTTGCAATCCATCGGGATCCACACCCGGAGGCTTACGGTCTACCACCTTTCCGCTGCCTTCACAATGCGGGCAAGTAGAAGCCATGCGCATCTGCCCCAAAAAAGTTTGGGTGACTTTATTGATTTGTCCGGATCCGTTGCAGGTTGGGCATGATTTGTAGGTGACCCCATCGGCTGGAACCGCACGCGTGACCTTCAACTTTTTTTCGACTCCATTGGCCACGTCCTCGAGGGTTACCTTTACCCTAATGCGCAGGTTTGATCCTCTATTTTGTCTGGCACCCCCACCCCTTTGTCCGCCGAAGAATCCCTCGAATGGACTGCCATCATTAAATATGTCGCCGAACTGACTGAATATATCCTCCATGGAGAATCCGCCTCCTCCGCCCGGACCGCCACCCATATTCATCCCTTGGTGACCAAATCGGTCATAACGAGCGCGCTTATCGGCGTTGCTGAGCACTTCATAGGCTTCTGCAGCCTCTTTAAAGGATTCTTCGGCTTGCGCATCGCCCGGATTTTTATCGGGATGGTACTTGATGGCTGCCTTGCGGTAGGCCTTTTTGATTTCGTCGTCGCCCGCATTCTTGGCGACGCCCAACACCTCGTAATAGTCGCGCTTACTCATATCCTTATACAGCTACAATGACTTTCGCATACCGAACGACTTGTTCGTTGAGCTTATACCCCTTTTCGACCTCCACCAACACCGTATTCCTCGTGGCATCATTGGCCGCCGGGGCTTGGGAAATGGCTTCATGCAGCTCAGTATCGAAGGCCTCGCCGACTGCAGTAATGGGTTGCAGGCCGCGCGACTGAAGAATACCACGGAATTTTTGGTAAACCAGATCTACGCCGGTTTTCACGGCCGAAACTTCTTTGGCTTGTTCCATGGCCGCCAATCCGCGCTCAAAATCGTCCAATACGGGAAGGAGGTCGACCAATAAGTCTTTGGATGCATTCTTAAACAGATCGAGCCGCTCGCGCGCGCTCCGCCTTTTGAAATTCTCAAATTCAGAAAGTAGATACAGATATTTCTTTTGCATTTCTTCTAATTCACCACCTGATTCGGCGGAAGCGGTTCCCTCCGCCTGCTTTTCATTCGTTCCTTCTGATGATGCGCCCGCTTGCGGCTCTTCCTTCGTTGCTGATTCTGCGCCTGCTTGCGGCTCTTCCTTCGTTGCTGATGCGCCTGCTTGCGGCTCTTGAAAAGCGTATTCGGCAGACGAATTGTCGCCAGGGTTTGGATTATTTTCGAATTCGGCTGTCATAGGTTTGCTGATGGTTCGTTTTGTATCGTATTTTCGGTTTCAAATATAGGGCTACAAATGCCCTGCCATCAATAAAAATATGCCAAAGTGTCAGCCCCCTAAACGGTTTGCCCATCCCATGCGCTGGTTCAAACGAATGGCCTTATGCGGCTTAATCAGCCTGTTGTTACAAGGCATCCTCTACGCACAAAAATCCACAGTACTAAAGCCTGAACGCTTTTTTACGGTAGACGTAGCTTCGCCGCAATGTATAACATTTGATTTACGTCTTAAACGATTCTACCTTACGGGCGATCGGGGGAGGGTGTATAGCTTTAGTCAACTTTGGTCGCCCATCCGAAGCAGTGAACGGGAAGGCAGTGATTACCAGGCCGTATGTGCGCATGAAAAGGTGGTGTATGTTCGCGATGCTGGAGTCAAAAAGGTAGTGGCTTATGACGCCGGCACATTGTTGCCCCAATACACCTTCGATCTTCCGGCTTCCATTCAGCCTTCAAGCTATGGAAGCGGACTCATCTGGAATTCGGCGCGAAGGGCTTTTGTGCTGACGGCGGGCATGCAAAACAAACGGATGATTTTAGCCGAATTTGACACGGATTTCAGGCAGATTCATGAGCATCGGCTTCCAATTGCTGCGTTATCTGCTTTAGCTTGGTTTGATGGCGCCCTCTGGGGGTTTTCTTCGGAAGAACGTATGCTGTTTCGATTGCACCCCGAGACCTACACTGTTGTCCGCTCATGGCGTATAAAAACCAAAAAATTGCGCTCCTTTTGCTTCGACAAGGAGGGAAATTTGTTGATGCTGCGTGGGGATAAGCCACTGATCTATGAGTTTCGTATGCCACGCATTCAGCCGCCAAAGTGAAGATCAATGGCGGACGGGGTTAGCCCGCGCAAGGTACCAGTCGACCCAAGCATCGAGCTGTTTCACCGACTGCGGTCTGAGTAAAATTTGTCGGTTTTCATTGAGTAGAAACAAGCTTGGGGTAGCATATACGTAATAATCAACTGCAACACGACTTTCCCATTTTTGGTAATCGCAATACGATGAAAATGGCCAATCGATTGTGAATTTTTCAAAATCTTCCTTTCGATCGTCGAGTGAAATATAAATGACTTCTACACCATGTGATTTCCATTTTGAATATGCGCCCAGCAGCACAGGCAGCTCCGAACGGCATTTTGGGCACCAACTTGCGCCAAAGGCTACTGCATAGTATTTAGCCTTGACTTCTGATAATCTTTTGGGCTGCACCTGGATGGTTGTTTGGTCGTTCTGACGATCCAAAGGCATTCGGATATGATCATCAAAAATGATGTCTGGGGCAATATTGCCCTTCTTCATGGCCCGATAAGTTTCGAGCTGGCGAGCCAAGTCGCCATTTAATGTGCAACTGGTTTGGTTAAGCACACTTATGGCCAAGTACTCAGAGGCTGCAAAGAGGCTATGGCGCTCGAGTAGATCAAATAGAAAATCGACAACTTGGTTGAACCGTTCCTCATGGGCACTCAGTCCAGGCAGCAATGAGTCGATGGAACGTTGCATTTCCAAAAAAACCGAATCGATCGAACGGCCGCTGTTCTCAATGAGCCAAAAGTGGTTCTCCAGAGACTCCTTATAGAGCCCGCTTTTATATAGGCGATTGTCTGCATAGTTGAGTCGACGAAAAGCAGCCAAGGCAGCGGGAATCTCCTCCACTTGATGCTGCGCCAAGGATGAAGTACTGCCCACCAAGCGGCGCACGGGAAGATACCAGCGGGTGTAACTGTCGGCCGGCAATCGGTCAATAAAATCATGGTCCTCTTGGGGAATCCGCTTCATCTCTCGATCAATCACCGCCCTAGAGTCTACCTGCGGTGTGAAAACGGGATCTTGGGTATATAACCGTTCCAAATACCTCCATGCGCTCAGTGCTTGTTCGCGTTTGGGATGCTCCTGTGCGAATCGCTCAAAGACTTGGTTTTCTTGTCCATGGAGAACCTTGATAGATTCGGGACGGCCCAAAGTCTGCCCGCTGATCTCGACATTCTCCGCGTTGAGAATGATCAAAAGAGGTTTTTCATCCCCTGCCAGCAGGTACGCCATACCATGATCGGATCTGCCAAAGGTCAGCCTAAACTGCCCGATAGAATCTGTTTGGGTTTCCAAAATGGTATAAGTCTTAAATCCCGCGAACCCCTCTAAACGAATACGCTGGCCAGGCATTTCACTCAGTCGGCCCGTGATCGCTTGCGCCTTGAGACCATGACCAATCACGCATCCCATGAATATCATGATTATTTGAGTGATTCTACACATATCATGTCATTCAATGCGGCATTAAATCAAAATAATTCCCCCAATGCACATCAAAAGGATGAATTTTAGCGCTGTGTTGATTCGGTGATGGTCTGCAGGACGAACGGCTTTGAACGTTAAATACAAGGATACCCAGACCCCAGAGCCTACGAGTCCGGCAAATAGGTACGTTGATGCACTTTGGTTTAATAGGGTGAATGCCAATAGGGGTAGAAACGCCGTGCTGTGCAAAATCACGAGCAGCCGTCGTGTTTTTTTAAGTCCGTATTCGATGGGGAAGGTTCTGTAGCCATACACAAGATCGCCTTTCATGCTGATCAATTTTTTAACCATTTCACGGGCCAAAACCAGAACCCAAAACAAGGCAGCGAGGATCAGCAACCCGGCATTCACCGATTGATAATGCACGCAGATGGCAAAAAATACAGAAACGCTCAGGAATGCCGCGGCTATTTCTCCCATGAGTGGAAACTTTCGCAATTTATGTGAATAGAGCCATAAGGAACCGCTATAAAGGAAGTAGAAGAGCAGAAGCCGTGGCGATAAAAAGGCGCTTAGCGTGAGTCCGACCCCATTTAAGGCCAACCAGGCTTGAAGGGCGTGTTTTTTGGAGATGACCCGGCCCACGATCACTTCTTGGGGGCGATTCGCGAGGTCTGTTTCCATATCGTAGAATGCATTGATGACGTAGCCCCCCGCCAGCAAGATGCTCCCAGCCAGGGCTAGGCCCCACAAGCCCCGGTCGAGCAGCCAATTCCACTTTTCTGATTGACCCACCAAAACGAACCGTGCCGCGAGGAACTGGGCAATGAGCACTAAAAACAAGTTATACCACCGAATAAGTGATAAAAAGGCCAAAAAGCGCACGAATTGCAGTCGCCGGGCATCGTTTCCGTTTCCCATCCGAAGCGACGATCGAACCATTAGAATCGATAGACCACTTTGAGGTCGTAATCAACCAGCAATTGACGCGCCCGTTCATAATCCTTCGTGAAACCGAGGATGTACCCTCCGCCACCCGAACCGCATAGCTTGAGGTAATAGGCTTCGGTTTCGATGCCTTGCTTCCACAATTGGTGGAAAAGGTCGGGAATCATGGGTTTGAAATTATCGAGGGCGAGTTGCGACAACTTGCGAAGATTACGAAACAGCGGCTGAACATCGCCCTTGAGAAAGCTCTTTATGCAAGCGTTATTGTATTTCCTGAATTCTGTGCGAATCATTCGACGGAAGCCGTCCTGTTTGAGTCGCTCCATAAAGAGGTTCACCAGAGGCTGCGTTTCGCCCGCCTCACCGGTATTCAACAGAAAAATGGCACCTGCTCCTTGTTGCTCCTGCGGGAGTTGAACAACCCCCAAATCGCTCTTTCCATTAAAGAGAATAGGAATTTGCAAGTAGCAGATGAGTGGATCCATCCCTGATGACCTTCCGTGGAAAAAACACTCCAGCGCAGCTAATTCTGATTTGAGTTGTTGTAGTTGCTCGGGGGTATGATCGGTTTCGGCTTTTATAGGCATGGCAGCATATCGGGCGTATGTTGCTGCCACCAGCGCCCCTGAACTGCCAACACCATATCCTTGTGGGATACTGGAATCGAAGTGCATCCCTATTTCAATATCTGCTAGCATCCGCTCCGTATCGATGGCCACGGTAAGGTGGCCTGCGCTACGACTTTCATGCAGGTGAAGGGCGTATGTCTTGAGTTTTTGGTTGCTGTCTTTTGCCGACTCGCTTTCTACTTGCTCAAAGGAAAAGCGGGCTTTATAGTCATCGTAGGGAATAGATAGCCCTTGGGCATCTTCAATGATGCCATACTCCCCAAACAACAAAATTTTAGCGTAGTAGAGTGAGTTTTTGATCATACGAAGGGATTAATGGGCCGAGGTCCTGTTCCCACAGAATCACAAATATACGCCTGATTTTCGCAATAATGCATTAGGCTATTGTTAATGAGTGACATGACCTCGGTTTCGTGTTGTGCGGGATACAATAGATGCAGGTTGGCGCCCGCATCTAAGGTATAATGCACGGGAAGCCCAGTTTGTTTGCGAAATGCCTGAATTTCGCGAATGGCGGCCAGTGTATTGGGCATCATCAGCATAAACGAGGGATCAGAAGCCATCATGAGTGCATGAAGGGTGAGGGCCTCCGACTCCACCAATAGGCCAAATTCCGTTAAATCGCCTGACGCCAAAATCGACAACAGCCGCGGGATGCGCTCGTTTGCCTGTCTGTATCGGGCATCCGCATAGGGGTTACCCTCCATCAGTTTATGCCCGGCGGTGCTCCCAGTTTGCTTGACTGCTTTGTGAATGAGCAGGATGGTGTCGCGGTAATCGGTGAACACGGGGTGAATGGCCGATTGGTGGGCGATGGCATACTCATTTCGGCTTTCGGGCGTGGCGGGGTGCATTCCCCACTGTACCCATCCACCATAGACCGAACGGCAGGCTGACCCCGATCCCAAACGGGCCAAATGGGATGCCCTGTTTAAAAAACGTGCATCGGCTCGGTAGGCCGTCGGTTCGGGATGATGAGCAGCCGGACCCTGTTCAGCCGTTAGGCGTACATTCTGGTCGATATGTTCGACGCACAGGGCCAAGGCGGCAAAGCCCGATGCTGAGGAGGCGATGCCACTGCTGTGGGGGAAGCTGTTGGTCGACTCAATATCCAACGCAAATTCTTTGAGCCATGGGTAGCGGAGTTCCACGCTGTTGAGGAAATTCTCGATTCTGGTCTGAAATCCCAGGTTCTGTTGACCACTCAGTGAAAACCGAACCCCGCCGCCGGATTGGGGTTTAAAATGGACTTTGGTTTGGGATACACAGGCTTTTAGGCTGAAACTGATGGAGGGGTTGGCTGGCATTTGTTGCCCATATTTTCCCCAGTATTTGATGAGTGCAATGTTGGATGGCGCTTCCCAGGCTACGCTGCCTTCCAGCGCGGGTATTTCCTTTAGGGGAAGCGGCTCGGATTGGGGATGCGGCTCGGATACGGGAGCGCCAACGGTGCTGAAATCGAATTTTTCTTTATTCTCGGAATTCATAGGTGGTTGCACTAGATCGTCAAGTCTGTGGATGGTTTGTGGGTGGGCAAAGCAACAACTCATGGAAGGCGAAGATCACCGAAAACCCATTGTTGGTTAAAAATTTCTTGGCTTGTTCGGGTTCGGATGTTGCTGCAAGGATAAAATCGCCCCCCCATGCACCAAGTGATTTGGTTTGTCCGGGAAAACCGATGAATCTCGCTGACTGTATCGGCTCTTCACCTAATAAGCCCGACATGATGCGTTCGTGCCGATGCATGATCTCCATAAAGGTCATTAAATCGGTGGCAAACGTTAATTGATGGGTACACTCAGAAATTTCCTGCAGGCAGGTTTCGGCTGCAGTTGATCGCTGCCCGAACTGCCGGATGGAATGATCGGTCGACTGCTTCTTGCCGGTGTAGACGAATAGGAGATGCTCGTGAAAGTCCGGCTGGAATGCGATCGGCTGGGCGTTCGGACTAAGAGCGGGTGCCAAAAGTTGGTAGTGGATCGGCCCGCTGGCGGTGGCACACGCCTGATCATAACCACTGCCACCTTGGGTCGCAGCGTGAAGTTCCATTGGCCTACAACCCCACCATTGCGCCAACAAAGAAATTAGGCTGCTGCTGCTGCCTAGCCCCCAATCGCGTTCAAATTCTAGATAAGTGTCTACCGAAATGCCTTCCGCCTTCACCCGTTCTATCTGCTCATGGAAGTACTCCGGGTTGGTTTGATGCGACAGCAACATAGCATGAGTAATCCAAGATTCCAAGCGGGAAACGGCTGCTTCGGTGCCTGCTCCCTTATTTTGGAGGACCAATAGTTTCGAAGGTATTAACCCTTCCGGTTCCAAAAATTGAATGACTGGTTCTTTCGTTTTCTCCTGGATCATCCCCAACCAGTTCCATTCTGCTTCTAACCATACTTCGCCCCGTGGGGTGAATGCCTTCCAATGAATGCGGGCCGGCCGATAAGGGCTAATGAACATGGATTGACCGCGACGGGTGGGGCAAGCCAAAGCGAGCGCACCGTGCATCACAACATATTCCCCCGTCAGAAGCAGTTTGCCGCGGGCGTGGTAGTCGCGGACCACCCGAATTAATTGGGGTGAATGTGGCTCATAACCTGAACAGCGGATTGTCCACGCAGTTTTTTCAGATACTCACCCACCGCTTGGAAGCTGATCGACTTATCGCTGAAGTAGGTTTTGGTTCGCTCTTTTTCCATTTCTGTGGCACCCAACTGATTCAGAATATTGAGCAGATGCATTTTCATATGACCCTTTTGGATCCCTGTGGTGACAAGGGATTTGACGGCCGAAAAGTTTTGGGCCAATCCGACGCAGGCCACGATTTCCATGAGTTGACCTGCGTGGGGATTGTTGAGCATTTCGAGGGACGCACGCACCATCGGGTGAAGGCTGGTGAGTCCACCCACTGTTCCAAGCGCCAGGGGGATGTCGAGCCAAAACCGGAAATGCCCATCAACCACTTCCGCTTGCGTGAGGCTGCGGTACTGACCATCGCGGGCGGCATAGGCATGTGCGCAAGCCTCAACGGCACGAAAATCGTTTCCTGTAGCCAACACAACTGCGTCTATACCGTTCATGATTCCTTTGTTGTGGGTAACGGCACGGTAGGGCTCCTCTCGAGCAATATGTAAGGCCTGAAGGAACCGATCAACAAACTGCTCGTTGGTGTAGTCGTCGCCGTCTGCCAAGGCCTCAATCGCACAGGTCACCTCGGCTCGTACCAGGCATTCGGGAGTGTAGTTGCTGAGAATACTCATGACCACTGTGAGGCTTCGGTGCGCTTCGGGTAGCGAATGATCGCTTTCGATATAGGTACGAAGTTCTCGTGCGAAGCATTCGAGGTGACTGTTGATGAAGTTGGCTCCCATCGCATCGCAGGTCTCAAAAGTGGCTTTGAGTTGGTAATAACCGGGCTCTATTTCCGGCTTGGCCAGGAGTTCCAATTGGATAATGCCGCCCCCCCGGGCTTTCATCTGGGCACCAAGACGTTCCGTAGCCGCACGTAATTGCGCGTCAATTCCGGGCATCCGCTCCCTGAGTTCAATTTCGTTGCCGTTCCACAGGAAATGCACATGACCGATTTTGCGTGTCGACAACACTTGGGCCTGAAAACCTCCTCGGTCAAACCAAAATGAGGCGCTCTTAGCTGCAGCGGCCACCACTGAGCTTTCCTCGATCACCATGGGAATGGTATAGTTGGTGCCATTGATGAGAAAGTTAGGCGCCACGCCATAGGGCATGTAGAAGTTCGTGAGGCTGTTTTCGATGAATTCATCGTGGCGTTTCTGAACTTCTGGGTCGGTGTGCTGGTAGGTTTGCAGCAACCGAATGGCCTCTTCCGGTTGGGAAAAATGCTGCCGGGCGATGAATTCAATTTTTTCATCGCGGGTGAGGCGTGAGAAACCTATGGTCTTTTTCATGGAACGAATACGGGCAAAATTACTAAAAAGTGTATGTGGGGCGGAAAATCATCATCAAACGAACAAAGCAGACATGAATTTGTTCGATATTCTGTTCTGTTTGATCGATATTCCGTCCTAACATAATCGACATTCTGTTTATGTTTATCGATTTGCATGAGCAAACAAGAATGATACGTTTTAAATGGCCCATCCATCCGGACTGGGAATTATTTTCACGCCATATTTCCGCCCCCAATTGAGGAATTGTTTTCACGCCATGTTGCCTGCCCCAACAGAGGACTTATTTTCACACCATGTTCATGAACCTAAGAACGCTTCCTGGTAAACAATCTCGACTGATTGATAAAATCACGCATCAAATTTGTTCCTGATGGCTTGGCACGATCAATACCGCGGCCGTGTGGTGCTCATTTCTGGCGCAAGTTTGGGCATTGGCAAGGAGCTCGCCCGACAGGTTTGGACCCTCGGGGGAATGGTCATCGCCATGGGCAGGAATGCGCAGCGCCTCGAAGAAGCGGCCCAAGACATTTGCAGTGGTTCTGATGCCGAGGCCCGAAGGCGCTTCCTCACCATAGCGGGTGATGTTTCGAAAACTGAGGATTGTCGGGTTGCCGTGGAATCGGGGCTCAGTACATTTGGCCAGATCGATTACCTCATCCATAATGCAGCCGTTTTTCACTTCGACCGAATCGATGCGGCGTCCGAGCATGTCATCGATCAAATGATTGATGTGAACATAAAAGGTTGCATCCACCTCAGCCGTGCCGCCCTACCCGCTCTGCGCATCAGCCGAGGGGGCATTCTATTCGTTTCGAGTATTTCTGCCTTTTATGGCATGCCTGAGTATGGTTTATATGCCCTAAGTAAGGCCGCCCTAACCCCCTTGAGCGAAAGCCTGCGCCTCGAAAATCACGCCCATGGCGTTTTTGTGGGTCTTACCTATTTGGGTTATACGGCCAATGAACCCGACAAACGAGCATTGGACGCTCAGGGCACACCGCAACCCATTCCAGATCGGCCACGCTCGTTTACCCGAAGCCGCGAAGCAGCCGCAAGAGGCATCTTACGCCAGCTGATCCGCCGCCAAGCCGTTTCTCTTCCCTCGTTTTTAGGACACATCAATTGGGTATTCAGCTACATGATGCCTCGCCTTGCATTTCTCATCCACCAACGGTCTTATCGATCCATTCTGCTGCTGTTGATCTGTTCGCTTCTACCATTGGGGGCTTCTTTAAATCTTAGGGCGCAGGCGCAGGATCAGAATCAGGGTCGCCCCGTTGAATTGACGGTACGTGTGGATGGCCTAAAAACTTCGGGCTCATCTCAATTGGTGATTGGCGTATTCGACCGTGCAGCATTTCCTGATGGTCGTCCACTGCATCACGCTACCATTAAAGTCGATGAGCCGCGAATGCATTGGAAGGTTTCAGTGCCCGTGGCAACCTATGCCATTGCCGTTTATCAGGACCTCAACCGCAACGGACGACTCGATAAGTCAACTTTTGGCTTCCCCACGGAACCCTATGGATTCAGTCGCAACTACCGACCGGTATACCGCGGACCTCTTTGGAAAGATGCAGCGATCCTGATTGACCGAGATTCGTCGGCCGATATTAGGTTGATTGTGCCCTAATTTAATTCTCCAACCGAAGCCCGAATGTTGTGGTTGTACACCCGCGCTTCAGTCCCCTTCCGAAATAAGGGATCTGATTGAGCGAAGAGCGTGTGCACTTGAGGGTTTACTCACCCTATTTCGCAACCCCTTGAACAGGTAACGTTTTGCACCATTGGGGATGGGGAGCGGAGCGGCGATAGTCTCCAAACGCACCGTTCCCGTTCGGAGGGGAGTTTGGCTCGCATTGTCGTAGATCAACTGGCCATATAGGACTGCTCCCTGTCCGCCTGGTTCGACCACTACGACCACCGTATCTGAAGCAAAACAGCCATATAGGGTGCGCACTTTGAGTATGTAGGTTGTGGTAGACGCCGGGGTAGCCCATGGCCTCGGCTGAGTGCTATCCGATAGCCCTATGCTGGGCGACCAATGGTACACTATGGGTGAAGCTGTATCCCAAACATGAGTCATAAGCTGAACCGGGTGGCCAATCGAAGTGTGGATGCTGTCTGGACCCAGCTCCACCTGCGGTGTGGTGCGTACGATGACACTCCTATGCGCTGTGAGGGTACAATTTGGCGCTACGATTGCCCGAACCTGATAGAGGGTAGTATGGTTCGGTGACGCCATAGGACTCGGACTGTTTGGATCGTCGAGACCCGCCGTGGGTTGCCACAGATAACTGATTGATGGAGTAGGGAATGGTGGTTGGAAACTGTTATTGGGTCGATGCGTATACAGTACTGGTGCTGACAGGCGTGTGCTGTCGCCCCGGCAGATCACGAGGTTCGGGCTCGGATTGATTCGTGGGCATGCAACCAATACACCCAGGCTTCGGTTGCATCCAAAAGTATCGGTCACTACAACGGTATATGCCGTGGTGGTATCGGGCGCGGCCAGCGGTGTAGGTGATAAACTATCCGACAAACCTGCTGCCGGACGCCATCGATAGCTGATCCCTCCGGATGCCCTCAGCTGAACTGGGCCATTATTGTTGTTATAATAATATAATGTATCATCAACGCTGGCAAGGGGCCCCGTTCGCAATCGAATGCGCACCGAATCTGCTCGGAGGCAGCCCGATGGTGAGGAGTACCGAACCCATACCAATGTATCGGAAGTCGGGTTTAGGATGATACTTGCGCTGCTGTCACTCGTGCTCCAAATAGTTCCTGATGCCCAGCGTGCGGTGAGGGTGACGGGTGTGCCGCGGCAAACATCCAGATTATTGAGCCATGGCAAGGCCGGGGCGGGAAAGACCTCATAGGTCATTTCCCCGGCATACGGACACCCTTGATGGGTTGCCTGATAATGAACCGTTCTCAGGCCTGACGATGAGTCGACAAGAAGCAATTGCCCCTGTACCCCTGCCCCACTGAAGATCCCGCCAGGCGGCCAGGCGTTCAATGCAACCGGAGCATCGCCCACAAACAAGCATGGAATGGCTGTCAACTGAGCAGGCAATGGACCTTGCACTACCGCTCCGCTTTCGGTGTTAATTCGAAGTCGTTGCTGGTAGGGCGTCCAGGCGTTGGTGCCTTGGGCGGAGGTGTCCCATTCTAAAAAACTACTTCCGGTTACTTGAAACCTGAGCCTCAGCAATTCTACCGATCCTAACTGCAGCGGTTGAGATCCATACCAGTTTAAGGCGATGACGCCCGGTTGTTGGATCAGTTGACCTCCGGCGACCAACGAGGGATGCAAGTAATCATTAGACACGAACTGAATGCTATCAGGATTGAACGTAAAACGAAGTGAAAAAGCGGCTACTTGGTTAAAGGAATCTACATGCTGAGAAAAGAAATATTGTCCAGTGGTGCAGGCCAATACCTGAGGCAGGATAAACCGGATGACCGGCGCGCGCGATTCTACCCGCAGGTCTACCGCTAAGGATGTATCATTGCGACCGCATGCACCGAAGGCTATTAACCGAAAACGCGCATTGTTTAGGCTGTCAGGAGCATGATTCAAACGAAGAACTGAGGACAGGGTGCCGTTGTAGGCTCCAGTCTCCACAAGACTCCTCCATGTCGTTCCAGTTCGGATTTGCCAACGAAAGCTTGTGGAATTGTTGCATACCGCAACAAATGCAACGGAATCGCCCGAACCCACTGTGGCGGAGACTGGTTCTTGGAGCACCTGGGCGGGTTGTGAGGGAACAACGATTTGTCCATTTACATGAACCAACCTGTGCACCCAACCCGTATTTGGATCGATGTACTGCAACCCGACTGTACCGGGGTCCGGAATCAGCCACGTTAAGGGGAGCGTACCTGAAATCAATGGCCGAACAACCAAAACGAGCATCGTGTCGCCCGCGGCCGAAAGGGCGGGCAACGATGTCGTCTTACGAATTTTAACGGTATCGCCTTGGATTGAGAGTGTCAACCCCGACATTCGGGCGCTCCATTGAACCAGTTGTAGGGCTGTTGCCGGCACAATAAGGTCCAACGCAATTCGGCCAACATTTTGCCAAGCACTAACCCGCACCGCTACAACGGTATTGACGCCCACACACGATGCAATGGATGGTAACTGAACGGTTACGGGTAACTGCTGGGGATATACCCGCAATTCAGCCGGATTGCTGCTGGCTTCTGCCAAACAACCGCGACAGGTGTAGCGATAGAATCTGTTGCTGTCTCCGCCCTGTGGAACAACCCGCAGATTGGACAGGAACGGGTTGGACAGCAACGGATTGGACAGGAATGGGTTGGAATGGAAAGAATCGGGCTGAACATCCAGCCATTGACCTGCTCCCATACGCATCTGCCACCTACAAGCTACAGCAGAAGATGATGCCGAACTGAATATCCCGGTGTCACCCACACCAATGTACTGATGAATTGGGTTCTGACTAAAATACGGGGTGTCGGAAATCGGTTGGATGTAGATACTTACCAGACTATCACATCCCAATATGCTCTGATAAGTCAAATCATATAAACCGGGAGCTGGGTAGTTATTTCCTGCTATTTGGATGGTATCTCCCGGACACCACGAATATATAAGCACGGTATCCACTAGACAAGGCGGGCAGGAATTGCCTCCAATTGCCAGTCCAGGAATCGACGAGAGAAAAATCAGCCCTACAAAATGAACAAAAAAAAGCAGAGGCGCATTGAATTGCGCCCCCACTTGATTAAGACGGTATTTGAACATCCGCCGACAAGATGAATAAACTACCGGCGAATCATCAATTTGGTCGACTTAGTCTGTGTTCCTGCAGGTCCATCGAAACGAACATGCAGCATATACACACCGTCGGCCACACCTTCAGCATTCCATGACATACTGTGCTTACCAGAACTCCTTGGTAATCTATCTGATTGGTAGATGGTTTTACCTGTGTAATCAGAAATCATAAACTGAACAGCGCCATCCTCAGGCAATTGGTAGATGATTTCTGTAGCGGTTGAAAATGGATTTGGGAAATTAAACAAATCCAATTCCAGGCCATTCGACGGAGAAAACACAGGAACTTGAACCCGCAGCATAGCATAAGGAGTCGCCTCGTAATCCGTTGCTTGAGCGAATCCAACAACCGTCATTACCCCATCAATGCCCCTGATATCTTGCTCAAACGCCACCTCAAACAAGCCAGAACCTTCCGCTGCGATATAAGGTCCACTCGAAGCATACCATCCTAAATAAAGTTGGCTACCCAATTGATTAAACAACACTCGTTCTCCGGTTTGGGACATTCTAATGCTCTTCGCAACTAACCCATTCGCCAACTCAACATGCATTTGGAATGAACCAAGAGCAGATTCACCTGTGGCTAAAACGGGCAGGGTAAATACAGGTTCATTGGACATCTGCTTGGCACCCGCTTCAATTTGAATGCCGCGTACTAAGCGACTGCTGAACGTGAAATCCCGGTTCACATCACCCCTGCTCAACACCGCGATATCACGAACTGGATTTGAGTTGGTCACCGTAACGGGGGCATTTTCGGACACCCACGGCGTAGAGAAGATGGCATTAGGTAGGTTAATACTTCTTTGAAGCACCAACAATGCATCAGCGCTATTCACGATACCATCTCCATTGGCATCCGCAGCTTGTACCGCTAATCCCGACAAGGCACTTGGATTACTCAAATAATTGTTGATCAGGAATGCATCAGCGGTAGTGATGCCACCTGCGGACATGGAAACGTTTGCACGCACTTGATATCCTCCATTCGGCAAACCAGGGAACGCATAAGAACCTCCAGCCATTATTCCAGAGGTTGCGGCAGCGCTACCACTGAGAATAACTGATCCGGTAGATACTGGGGTGCGAACTGCGCTACCAAGACGGTCATAAACCACACGCCCACTGAGTGTACCACCTGAAAGATTGGGGTCGACTGTTACTACAACAGTATCGGTGCGGACACAGCCATTTGAACCCGTGGCGGAGAGGATATAGACAGTTGTCGCTGTCGGTCTTGCCACTGGGTTCAATACTGTAGGATTGCTCAATCCCGTTGATGGAATCCATAAGTAGCTGCTGGCACCTGCAACAAAACCATTAAGCGTTGTAGAGTCTTGTGGTGCAATTGAAACATCCGCTCCTGCATTTAGCGTGGGGCTTGGATTCACAATGACGCGAACCTGGGCTGAAACCTGGCAACCTGCTGCATCATTCACCCGTACTGTATAAATGACCGAGGATGCAGGCGAGGCTATAGGATTTGAAATGAATGCATTGCTCAAGCCCGTTGACGGTGTCCATTGGTAACTTAAGGCCGTACCATTGTAAACAGCATTCAATTGTGTACTCGAACCTGAACAAATAGTTCGGTTACTTCCAGCCGTTACTGTAGGCACCAATACCAACACCGATTTCATATCCGAACATCCATTGGCGTTCGTAACGGTCACGAAATATTGTGTAGTAATAGTAGGGCTAGCCATTGGTGTTGCCGAATTCGGATTATCCAAACCTGTTGCTGGGGTCCATTGATAACTTACACCACCACTGGCTTGGAGCTGCGCCCCAACTCCAGAACCACAATAGGGTATCGTATCATCGCTTACAGCAGCAATTGGTCGTGGGTTAACAAAAACAACCAGGGTATCTCTGCTGATACAGCCATTTCCACTTATGCCTGTTACGACATACGAAGTGGTAACGCCTGGAGATACAAATGGACTAGAGGAAAATGCAAATGATTGCTGAGATCCAAGAACATTCCACACGTATTGAAGTGAACCGCTTGCGCTTAACTGCGTTCCAGATCCTTGGCAAATCGTCCGATCGGAACCAGCATTCACAGCAGTTTCAACGAATGTGCTTACAACAAAGGTGTCTGTTACACTACATCCTGCAGCGTTGGTTAATCTCACCCAATACACTGAATTAGCCAGAGGTTGAACATTGATAGACTGGGTGGTGGCGCCTGTACTCCACAAATAGGATACCACGCCGGTTCCCGCTCCAACAAGAGTCGCAGTGGTACCCGAACAAACGGTAACCTGTCCTCCTCCTGTTGTAATGGGTGCCGATTCGACAGTTACAAATCCATTGACCGTATAAGTACATCCAAAACTATCTGTTACCGTATAGCTAATCGCGCTGGTACCTAGGCCGGCCAACGCAGGATTAAATACACCGCCAATAACGCCAGGACCAGAGAATACACCACCACCAATACTGGCCGAAAGTACGATTGGTGCAGCGTTAGAACATATATTACCTAATCCAAGAATTTGTACAGCTGAACTGCGCACAGCTATTCCACCATTGTTGAATTGTAAAGGCAAATTTTGACCATACTGATTGACTAAATTAGTTAAACCCGGCGTTATCACATTCCATGAAATACTTCCCCCTGTATTAACAACAAAATTCAGTTGAAAAAGCTCACCTGAACCTAAATTTGAGGGCAATAACCCAAACCAGTTGATAGAAATTACCCCAGATTGATTCACATTTGCAGTAATTCCCTGAAGAGACGAATGCACTGCACTAATTCCAGTGAATACCAAAGAACTTGGATTGTATATCATGGATAAGTCCATTGCATTAACCCCAATAAACTGACTAGCAGATACAGAAAGGGTATAGGCTCCAGAAGAACAGACCTCACGATTCTCAATATTTAAAACGATCGGTGCCGCATTGGATGTCACACGCAAAATCACCTCGTCGGAGACCACAGAGGGAGGGCAAACTCCGTCAATAACGACCCTAAACATTCTATTGTGAAGGGAACCCGAAACATTGGAAATGGTTAACTGAGCTGTCTGTACCCCTTGGTAGGGACTTTGATTGAGTAGGTTCACCCAACCACCCGCTTGCATGATTTGCCATTGATAAGCTGATGCATTTGAGGCAAGCACTTGAAAATTAGCTGTGGATCCTTCTAAAGCCGTTACGTTTACAGGCTGTAGCGTGATTACCGGAGTTGCACCTCCAATGGTTACGCTGCCATCTTGGTACGTGAGCCTGTGTACCAGATTGCTTGGCGAAGCAGTTTCCAATCCAACAACCCCTTGGGCCGATGGCAACCATTGAATATTGGTTTGACCATTACCTAATGCAATAAAATTTAACTTTAACAATGTATCGTTAGACAATGTCGCAGGTATTGTCAGAGAACGGCGAATGGCAATGCCCCCTGAATTAGGTGTGATTTGCACACCGTTTAACCCAGCTCCCGCTTGGAAACTCAATAGTTGAAGAACGGAAGTGTTAAAGTTCAAATTCAGTTGAATTCGTCCCACATTTGAGAAGTTTGAAGCCAAAATGGGCACCATCAATTCCTGGCCGACACATCCACTGTATTGACCAATCATTAATGCAATAGGGGCTGAAGATGGATACAGAACCAAAGATGCAGGATTCGACGTCAGTCGACCTTGGCAGCCAACAACAACCGCTCTATACTGATTCAAACTAAGAGATGAGTTGGCCACGATGCTTAAATCAGCAGTTTGTGAACCCGAGTAAATAGCACCATTGGATAAATCAGTCCAATTTATACCGTCATTACTGCCCTGCCATTGAATAGCAATAGGATTCTGAACATCAATTGAAAACTGAACACCTGATCCCTGCTCTGCATAAACTGAGCTAGGCTGACTTGTGATTTCTGTCACACCTGCGGTAGCAACGAGACTCAAATTGATCACACTGTCGCAACCTGATGCATTTGTAAGCGTGATGGAATAATTTCCCGTTGATCCAAATGTTTGCCCGCCAACACTCACAGTACCAGGACCGCATATGGTGTCGATTATATTGACGATTTGACTTGGCACCCCAACCGTCAAGTTTATAGTTACAATGCTATCACAACCCCCTGCATTGGTTAACGCCGCAGAATAAGTTCCAGAAGTACTTAAAGTCTGCCCATTGAATGCATAAGTAGCAGGAGAACAAATCGCAGCATTAATGGTCAATTCACTTGGGTCAGAAACTGTGAACGTGAAATTCATAGAACCATTTGAAAGATCGGCCACACAACCATTTGCATCCGTAACAGACAAAAACTCAACACTCCAAATTCCAGAGTTTACACTTCCCATAGGAGCGGAATAAATCAAATCGCCTAAAGCGTTTACTGTATCTGTTAATACTGAGCCAGGAGTTCCCGTACCAATAGAACCTTCCCAAACCCGAACACTTCCAATGAACGGAAGCATTCCTGCTTGCACATTACTGAGTGTGAAAGTATAATTACTATTGGAACAGGCATTTAGGCTGTGTCCTCCTTGTTGAGCAGAATATGGTATTCCATTGAAGGCAACTGAGAAGGACGGTCTAGGATTAACAGTTAGAGATAAAGTAACTAAACTGTCGCAACCCACTGCATTTACTAGAGTTGAGGTGTAAGTACCGCTAGTGGCAATCACTTGTCCATTAAAATCATACGAAGCAGGGGCACAAATTGTTTCAGTTAGCGAACTTGAGCTCGGTTGATTAACTACTAAGTTCAGTGTCACAAAGCTATCAACACCTAAGGAACTGGTTAAGGTGTCTAGGTAGGTTCCACTCACAAAAAGATCAACACCATTGAAATGGTAGGCCGATGGTGCACATATCTCTTCATTTATAGTAACAACATTCGGATCGGACACGTAAAAAGTAAAATTGTATTGTGAATTCGACAAATCCGCTGAACAACCATTGGCATCGACTACTGACAAAAACTCAACGCTCCATATACCAGGATTTACACTGCCTGAAGCAGCTGAGTATATTAAGTCACCCAAATTTGTAATGGTATCTTCGAAAATAGGGCCTGGTGTACCGGAAGCAATCAGACCATCCCACACTCGAATCCTTCCAACGAATGGAAGTACCCCTGTAAGAACTGAGGATAGTGTGATGTTGTAGTTGGCTAAAGTATTCGCTGAAACAATATTACCACCTGATTGTGCCCCATAACTCATCCCATTAATGTACACTTGAAAAGAAGGACTAGAATTAATGTTAAGGATCAATATTTCCGTGTGGCAGCCATTTACTGATATGTAGGACCCGCTTTGCGTATAGGTCTGACCGTTTACATTCCAAGTATAGCTGTTACATGCTGAAACTTGAGAGGAATTACTGGTGAGCGGAGTAATAACGAGGTTCAACAGGTAATCCTGACAATTCAAATTGTATGAGTATACTCCGCTTGAAGTATAAGTCTGTCCACTTATAGACCAAGTATAACTGGAACAAGCCGACTCACTTGAAATAATAACGGGGTTTGGCGTGCCTGTTACATCCCATGAGCAAGTTGCGGTGTTGAAGGTCGCGGTCTCATAGCAGGCCAATGTGGGCTGCTGGGGTTGCGTGCCTGTTACATCCCAAGAGCAGGTTGCGGTGTTGAAGGTCGCGGTCTCATAGCAGGCCAGTGTTGGCTGCTGAGGTTGCGTGCC
>VFQT010000293.1_pt1 | contig 77847 bp, 68 predicted proteins | sample 3512381 | NCBI WGS metagenome assembly VFQT01 (sample SAMN10412376, study PRJNA504923) | tailings metagenome | isolation source: Relicate 2 Philex TSF3 active mining site | place: Philippines: Tuba, Benguet | collected 2017-08-29
TTTAATGTGCTTCTAACCAATTTTTTCCTGTTCCTAACTCTGCTTCCACTGGAACCCCGTTAGGAAGTTCCATCGCGGTGGTCATACAAGAAAGTATCAATTCTTTCAAAGCCGGTAATTCTTTTTCTGTAGCATCAAAGATCAATTCATCGTGCACTTGTAAAATCATTTTGGATTCCCAAGTTTTTTCTTTCATCGCTTTGTGAATTTTAATCATCGCCAATTTAATCATATCGGCTGCTGATCCTTGAATAGGAGAATTAATGGCATTTCTTTCAGCAAATCCACGCACAGTGAAATTAGAACTATTGATATCTCTTAGCCAACGCTTTCTTCCCATCAAAGTTTGTACATAACCCAACTCTTTGGCTTGATTAATTTGTTGGTCCATGTATTTCTGAATATTCGGAAACTCTTTTTTATAATTATCAATAATTTCTTTGGCCTCGGTTCTAGAAATGCCCAAGTTTTCTGCCAAACCAAAAGCCCCTTGTCCATAAATAATACCAAAGTTTACACTCTTTGCTTTATAGCGCATTTCCTTGGTCACATCTGCTTCCTCTACACCATATACTTTAGCAGCAGTGGCAGTATGAATATCCTTGCCCAATTTAAATGCTTCGCACATATTTGGATCTCCACTAATAGCAGCTACTACCCTTAATTCAATTTGAGAATAATCGGCACTTACTAAAATTCTAGAAGGATCTCTTGGAATAAATGCTTTTCTAATTTCTTTTCCTCTATCTGTTCTTACCGGAATATTTTGCAGATTGGGATTGGTGCTACTTAATCTACCGGTCACCGCTACTGCTTGTGCATAGCTAGTATGTATACGTCCTGTTCTTGGATTAATTAATTCAGGAATGGCATCCACATAAGTAGACTTTAATTTAGTAAGTTCTCTAAAATTTAAAATGTCGTCAACAATTTTATGCTTCGCTGCCATCTTTTGCAAGACATCTTCCCCTGTGGCGTATTGACCCGTTTTTGTTTTCTTTGCCTTGTCGTCCAATTTCATTACTTCAAACAATACTTCTCCTAGTTGTTTTGGAGAAGCCAAATTAAAGCGCACTCCTGCAGCTGCATATACTTTCTCTTCGCTTTCTTTTGCTTCTACTTCTAAAACCTTACTGTATTCTTTTAAAAATTGTGTGTCTACTTTTACGCCCTCAAATTCCATATCCACTAGTACACGCATTAATGGATTTTCTACTTCATTAAACACTTTGCTTACTTCTTTTTTCAAAATCAAAGGAGCTAAACAATGTTTTAATTGTAAAGTAATATCTGCATCTTCTGCTGCGTACTCTTTGATTTGTTCCAATTCAGCATCACGCATGCTGCCTTGGTTTTTTCCTTTCTTGCCAATGATACTTTCAATAGATACTGGCTCGTATCCTAAAAACTGTCCACTTAGCAAATCCATGCTGCGTCTGCCTTCTGGTTCTACCACATAGTGCGCTAGCATGGTATCAAATGTTTTTCCTTTAAGTTGAACACCATACCACTTCAACACCAAAAAATCATATTTAAGGTTTTGACCTATCCATAAAACATCTTCTTTGTCAAATAATTTTTTAAACAAAGACAGGATATGTTTTGCTCCGTCTTTTCCATCACCATCATTGGCAATAGGTATATAATATCCTGTATGTTCTTTAAAAGAAAAGCTTAAACCAACTAGCTCAACATTGTTTGCATCAATGCCAGTTGTTTCTGTATCTATACAAATTTCTTTTTCTTCTAAAAGCGTTTTGACTAATTGTTCTATAGCTGCATCTCCCACCACTGCTTCGTATTGATGTGGCGTATTCTCAATATTTTTATTTACTACTAATGTAGGAGCTTCTCCATCGGACGCTAACCCTTCCTCTTCCTCATCATTAGGTTCTAACACTTCTTGTGTTCCCTTCTCAGCATCTAACACAATGGTTTTGGTCTTAATGGTTTTTTCTTTGGCTGGTTTTATCTCGTTTCCAAATAAGTCCAAAGAAACTTCTTTTGCTTTTTCACCAACCACTTCAAATTCGCTTCCTAAAATTCTTTTACCCAGGGTTTTAAATTCTAGTAAATTAAAAATCTCTGTAAGTGCTGGAATATTTTTTTCAGTCAACTTATAATCTTCTTCATGAAACTGCACAGGCACATTAGTAATAATCGTCGCTAGTTTTTTACTCATAATAGCAGATTCTTTTCCTGCTCTTACTTTCTCACCCATCGCACCTTTAATCTTATCTGCATTCGCTAATACGCCTTCTAGGGTATCGTACTCTTTTAATAATTTAGCAGCGGTTTTTTCACCCACTCCGGGAATACCAGGAATATTGTCTGCCGCATCGCCCATTAAACCTAGCATGTCTATCACCTGATCCACTCTGGCAATATCCCATTTAGCTTTGATTTTTTCGGCATCTAAAATCTCTCTTTCATTGCCAAAAGCTGGAGGCTTCCACATATATACATTAGGCTTCACCAATAATTGACCATAATCCTTATCTGGGGTCACCATATATACCTCGTAACCCATGTCTGCTGCCTGCCAAGCCAAAGTTCCTATCACATCATCTGCTTCGTATCCATCACATTCCACCACGGGAATATTAAAACCTTCAATAATCGCTTTAATATGTGGAAGTGAGCTTAATAAATCCTCCGGCGCTTCTTCTCTATTAGCTTTATAGTCTGTAAAATCTGTATGTCTCTCTGTCGGAGCATGTGTGTCAAAACAAACCGCAATATGGGATGGATTTTCTTTTTTAATAATCTCTAATAAGGTATTGGTAAATCCAAACTGTGCATTGGTATTTATACCCGTGCTGGTGATTCTTGGAGTACGAATGAGTGCATAATAAGCTCTATAGATAAGCGCTAGCGCGTCGAGTAGATATAGTTTCTTAGACATGTTGCTAAGGTAACAAAAAAAAGCACCCCATCGTTTTTGATGAGGTGCTTTATATTGACTATTTAATAACCGATTATTGAATACCGTATTTGTATTTAAAACGCTCGTACAATTGCTTGTGTTTATTATCCAAAGACACATCGCGACCTTGAATAAATGCTTTGGTAAATACATTGCCTCTCATGTCTAACGCATCTCCATTTGCAATTAGGATATTAGCATCTTTGCCTATTTCCAAAGAACCCGCAACAGATTCAATACCTAATACTTTTGCAGTATTTAGAGTAATAGCCGTTAGCGCCTGTTCCTTGTCTAAGCCATACGTAGCAGCTGTTCCAGCATTAAATGCAAGATTTCTAAAACGGCTTTGATCGTGGTTATCGTTCAACGCAAAAACCACTCCTGCTTTTTGCAAAGCTGCTGGTGTTTTGTACGGTTGATCTACGTCATCGTCTTCAGTAGCTGGCAAACTATGCTCGTTGTCTAAAATAACTTGTACCTTATTCGCTGCTAAAAAATCAGCAATTTGAAAAGACTCAGATGCGCCTACTAAAACCAATTGGAAACCAAAAGTTTTAGCTAAGTCAACCGCTAATAACATTTGCTTTACTTCTTGTGCACGCACAAATAATTTTTGTTTGCCATCAAATAAACCGCGCACTGCTTCAAATTTTAAATTGTTTGCAGAATGTGTTTTTTCTTGGTAATAGGCTTTTGCTTCTGTGAAGAATTTTTTAATGGTTTCGATTTTGTCTTGTGCTTGTTTTGCTGGATCTGGACCCTGCACTCTAGACAAAACGCCACCACGTCCTCTTCTTGCCATTAAGCTTGGCATATTGATATAAATACCGTTGTCCATTTTATATGCAGCGTCTTCAAAGTTCCAAGCGTCTAATTGCACAACACTAGAGCTACCTTCGATTAATTCTCCTTGTGGCGCTACGCCTGCTAATAAAATACCATTCTCTCTTAATACTGCAAGGTTTTTGGAATCGGTATTGTATGCAACAATAGATCTGATATTGGCGTTGTTTTCACCAATTTCAAAGTAATCATTACTTCCTCTTACCCCTGAAGCAATTTCTCTTAAGCCCAAATCAGAACTTGGTAAAATAAAACCAGGATAAACATGTTTACCCGTTGCGTCAATTACTGTGGCACCTGCAGCAGGAGTAATATTACCCACTGCGGTGATTTTTCCATTTTCAAAACTTACTGAAGCGTCGTTTAATACGGTTCCATTTCCCACATGCACAGTTGCATGTGTAATTACAGTAATGCCTTTTTGTGCTTTAGCAGGATATATTGTTTCCTGTGCTCTTGCTGTTATACTTAACAATGCAAGAGAAGCTAATAATATGTTAGAATATTTCTTTTGCATGGATTAGTTTTTATTTGTTTCATAAACAGTAGCTAAATGATCTTCATGATCGTGATCGCCACATGATAAAATAGTTTGATAGCTTGGCATTGCTGGTCTCATTGGTGCGCCTGCCTTTTTTTCACCCAACATTTTTTGAATCAGCTTAGCTCTTTCTGTTGCAATTGCTTTAGATTTTTCTGCATCTTTTGCTCTATCAAAAAATACCGTACCATCTACAATAGTATATAAAGATTTTGCATAGATACTTAATGGATTGTCTGTCCATAATACCACATCAGCGTCTTTACCTACTTTAATACTTCCCACTTTGTTGTCAACGTGTAAAGCCTTTGCAGGGTTCAATGTAACCATCTTGAATGCTTCATCTTCTGACACACCACCATATTTTACAATCTTACCTGCTTCTTGATTCAAGCGTCTAGCCATTTCAGCATCATCAGAATTAATGATTGTATTCACACCCACTCTTTGCATAATGGCAGCATTGTAAGCGGTTGCATCTTGTACCTCTGTTTTGTAATTAAACCAATCGGAGAATGTTGCAGCACTAGCACCATGTGCTTTCATTTTATCTGCAACCTTGTATCCTTCTAAGATATGCGTGAAAGTATTTACTTTAAAGTCATAGCCCTTATTTTTGAATTGTTCAATGACACGCATTGCATAAGTAATTTCAGTTTGTACATAAGAGTGACAAGTAATGAATAACTTATTGTTCATGATATTACTAATCGCTTCTAATTCTAAATCTCTCCTTGTGTTCGGATTTGCTTTCAATGCTTTTTGATAATCTGCTGCTCTATCAAATGCATCTACCAACATTTCTTCCACACCCATTCTCGTATCAGGGAAACGATTGTTACCCAAAACTGCAGTGGTTCTTTTTACGTTCTCACCTAATGCAAACTTGATAAACGGATCTGCACCCGCAAACTTAATGCCTTCATCACTTGCGCCCCAACGTAATTTAATTAATTGCGTTTGGCCTCCAATAGTGTTAGCGCTTCCGTGTAAAATATGAGAAGTTGTCACACCACCACTTAATTGACGATAGATATTAATATCTTCTGGATTCATATTATCTCCAACGCGTACTTCAGAAGTTACTGATTGAGCACCTTCGTTAATAGACATAGCAGCAATATGAGAGTGCTCATCAATAATGCCCGGGGTTAAATGTTTACCCGTTCCGTCGATGACTCTTGCACCTGCTTCAGTAATGTCTTTGCCTATTTTTGCAATCTTTCCTGCTTTTAATAATACATCAGTATTAGCAACCTTTCCCTCTTTTTCATTGGTCCAAACGGTTGCGTTTTTAATAAGAATGGTTTCTTGTTGTGGAATTACTTCGTTACCCAATCCAGCAAAAGGATAAGTAACTTTTGAAATTAACTTAACGCTGTTGTTCACAGAGTCTGATGTTTTTTTAGTTTCTGTAACCATTGGGCCTACAAAATTTGCGGTCCAACTTACCTTATTGCCTTTTGCATCAAGTCCCAAACCAGACCAGCTATTTCCAACAACAGCACCACCCAAACGAATGGTTTCTGCCATGCGACCTTTTTTCTCAGGGAAGCTTATTTTTATAATGGCATCTGCAATGGTAATTTTTGCTGTCAAAGTATCTGTTCCAATAATTGTAGCAGATAAATCTTTTTTCACTTCAAGAGCATAGTTTGTAGTTGCGCCATTATTATTCACCGCTAAACTATACTTGCCTGCATAGTTGTTCCACTCATTCGGATTAATTTCATATTTATTACCTTGGATCCAGTTTTCAACAATTTTTGAATTGCTGCTGAAAACGGGTTCTGTTGTAATAATAAAATTCGCCCACTTGCCAGCATCTAAAGAACCCACTTGATCATAAACACCTAAGAAAGTAGCCGGTGTTTTTGTAATAGCTTCTAATGCTTTTGTTTCAGAAAGACCATATTGTACCGCCTTTCTTAGATTCGCTAAGAACTGCTTGCTGTCTTTCATTTCAGCGGTTGTGATAGAAAATGGAATACCCGCTTTTTCAAAAGCTGCGGGGTTGGTTGGAGCCAACTCCCAATGTTTCATGTCCGCCAAAGAAACAAAACGCGCATCATTTGGATCTTCTACATCCATTGCTGCAGGAAAGTCAACACCAATAATAAATGTTGCCTTTGTTTTTGCTAATTCATCAATTCTTTGATATCCATTGTCTGCGCCTCTTAAAATATATTGTGTTCCAAATTCTTTAGCGATTCTATCTGCTCTTAATACAGACCACTTATCATCCGCCACAAAAATTTGTGGTAATCCCGCATTAGCATTAAATGCTTCTAGAGATAAGTTTACTCCTTCTGATGCTGGTTTTGTGGCATACCACTTAGCATCTAAATATGTTTGGCGGAGCAGTGCAATGCTTCCCATTAAACTACTGGGATAAGATTGCGTAGAAGTTCCTTTGTCGAAAGAAAAAACCTGAGCTGCTTTCGATTTTAAAATGGTATTGTTTTCGTTAGTGCTCGCTAAAGTAACCACGGCGCCAGTTCCACGAACAATACCATCTTTAACATGTGTGAAAACAGTTCCAAATCCATTGTTTCTATAAGATGCCGCTACTGCTTCATCTAATGTAAACGCTTCTACTGTATTAATTTCTGGTTTAACCGCTTGGTTCCAGTTATATGCACCTGGTTTATTGGATAAGAATTGTCCTGGTGCACCAAAATTAAATCCAGCATTGGTTCTCTTTGGGGTGCCCGCGCCGTAATCAGTTAATGGATCCACAAAGCTTGGATAAATATACTTTCCATTACAATCTACAACCACTGCGTCTTTTGGTATGTCCAATCCGACACCTACTGCAACAATTTTTCCTTGTTTAATTACAAGTGTTGCTTTCTCGATTTTTGTACTAGCATTTTGGATAATTGTTGCATTCGTAAATGCATAAGTACCCGATCTTACATCTCTCACACCATTAACGGGAAAGGTCTCCTGCGCAAAAGCAGCAGCACCCGTTAAGAGTAAAAGAAGGGATAAAAAAATCCTCTTCATACGCGATAATTTTTGTTTAGAATATTACTTAAAGAATGATTCTAAAGCTAATGAATTATGCGTTTATAAAATAGTGATTATTTGCTTTTTTTATAAGTGGTTATCTGCCCATATACACCATCAAAATCTGAATATCGCTTGGATTCACACCACTAATACGGCTGGCCTGACCAAGGGTAAGGGGTCTAATTTTTTTGAACTTTTGTAAAGCTTCTATAGAAAGGGCTGCGACTTTATCATAATCAAAACTGTCTGGAATCACTTGATTTTCCAAGTTGGCCATTCTGTCTACAATCTCTTTTTCTTTCTCTATATACCTTTCATATTTTACCTGAATTTCTGCTTGCTCAATAAACTCAACCTCTTGGTTAGCTAGTTTTGTTTGAAGTGCTGCGCTGTTGTCCAATATTTGTTGCAAACTTATATTAGGACGTAAAACCAATTTCGAGGCTTTTTGTTTTTCAACCAATGGCGCAGATTCTATCTCTGTTAAAAACGCATTGATCTCCTCTGGTTCGATAGAATGAGCATTTAATATTTGACGAATTTCTGCAACATTTTTTTGTTTCTCTTCAACGCGTCGCATTCTTGTATCACTTGCTAGTCCTAGCTTGTGGCTTAGTTCCGTCAATCTTAAATCTGCATTATCCTGTCTTAACAATGTTCTAAATTCTGCTCTTGAAGTAAACATTCTGTAAGGTTCATTTGTTCCCTTACCAATTAAATCATCAATCAATACACCAATATAAGCATCACTTCTTTGTAAGATCAATGCTTCTTTGTGATTGATTTTTAAGTGTGCATTCATGCCCGCCATCAAACCTTGACAAGCAGCTTCTTCATAACCAGTAGTACCATTAATTTGTCCTGCGAAAAATAAATTTTCAATGGCCTTGGTTTCTAGTGTATATTTTAATTGAGTGGGTTGAAAGAAATCATATTCGATTGCATAACCAGGTCTAAACATTCTTGCATGTTCAAATCCCGGAACCCTACGAAGCGCTTCGTATTGAACTTCTTCTGGTAAACTGGTACTAAATCCGTTTACATAAATCTCTACCGTATTCCATCCTTCTGGCTCTACGAACAACTGATGCCTTTCTCTATCCGCGAATCTGTTGATTTTATCCTCAATACTCGGACAATATCTAGGTCCAACACCCTCGATTCTACCTGCATACATTGGGCTTCTATCAAAACCCGTCTTTAAAATATCGTGTACAATATTATCCGTATAAGTGATAAAGCAAGATCTTTGGTCTTCTGCTTTCACCCTTGGTATATCTAAATAGGAGAATCCCACCACTTCTTCGTCTCCCTTCTGCTCTTCCATCTTAGAATAGTCTAAACTTCTACCATCCACTCTTGGTGGAGTACCTGTTTTAAGCCTGTCCGACTCCATACCAAAAGAAACCAATTGCTCAGTAATTCCTGTAGCAGCTTTTTCTGCAACTCTTCCGCCCCCAATTTGTTTCTCTCCAATATGCATAATACCATTTAGGAAGGTTCCACTGGTAATTACCACTGCATCTGACTCAATTAAATGACCCAAGCTGGTCTTTACTCCGCAGGCCTTACCATTCTTTATGATTAATTCATTCACCGAATCCTGGTAAAAATCTACATTTGGCATTTGTTCCAACATCTCCCTCCACTTTGAGGCAAACAAGTGTCGGTCGTTTTGAGTTCTAGGGCTCCACATAGCAGGACCCTTGCTCTTATTCAACATTCTAAACTGAATAGTACTTAGATCGGAAACAATTCCACTATATCCACCCATAGCATCAATCTCTCTTACAATCTGTCCCTTGGCAATACCACCCATAGCAGGATTACAACTCATCTGGGCAATAGTCTGCATGTTCATTGTTACCAACAACACCTTACTGCCCATATTAGCTGCTGCTGCTGCCGCTTCACAGCCCGCATGGCCAGCGCCCACCACTATTATATTGTATTTAGGAAACATAAGATTGCAAAGATAAGATCCAATTTATTACAAATGTGTTCCATGTGGAACACTCTTTATTAATTCCTTAATTCAAAAATAATTAGAAAAAATACCCAATTATCGCCAAATTAATCTGTTTTCATCAGACGCTTTCGCGTTTTCATCAGACGCTTTCGCGTTTTCATCAGACGCTTTCGCGTCTTCTTGTTCCACGTGGAACACTTTTACAATTTCATGTAGGCGGTGAGCCAACGGTCTTCCATTTGTCGCATTTTTTTGGCGTCTGCAGGCTTTTTGTCCTTGTAACCGCAAAAATGTAGGGCTCCATGGAAGATTACCCTATGTAACTCTTCTTTTAAACTAGTTCCGAGGGTTTTAGCATTGTCTTTTACCCTATCTACACTAATATATACTTCTCCAATCAAGTTACCGGGGTTTTCAGATAGATCAAAGCTAATAATGTCAGTATAGTAATTGTGAGATAAAAAATCCTTATTCATTTTCAATAAGTATTTATCAGAACAAAATACATAGGTCAGGGTTTCGATTGAATATCCCTCTTTCTTCACCCTTTTCTCAATGAAAGACTTTAGAGCAACCCTATTCGCTAGAGTAACCTTAGAATCAGCCTGATTAAAAGAAATGGACATGCACATAGTTGGATGTTATTCAAATACTTATACGAATTTAAGCTTAAAATATTGTTCTAATCTCGTAAGCCATTATCAATCAAAGGGGTTTATATTTGTAATAATCTATGAAGAAATTAAGTGAGTTAAATATCGGAGATGCTGGTGTAATTCATTCATTTGAAAACGATGATATCTTTTTGAAATTAATGGAGATGGGGTGTATTCCTGGAGAAGCTATTACCGTAGAACAAATAGCTCCCCTGGGAGATCCCATTAGCATCACCGTTGCTGGTTATCAATTAAGCTTAAGAAAAGACGAAGCAGAAAGCATTTGGATTACAAAAATCTAATTTATTGATTATCAATTATTTATAATGAAAATAGGTTTGTTTTTTGGTTCTTTTAATCCTATTCACAATGGACACCTGATGGTTGCAAGCTATATCGCAAACCATACAGACCTCAAGCAAGTGTGGCTAGTGGTGTCTCCACAAAATCCACTTAAACCTCAATCTAGTTTATTAAACGAATATGATCGATTGCATTTAGCGCAACTGGCAATTGAAGATGACCCACAATTAAAAGTAATTGATATTGAATTTAAGTTGCCCAAACCGTCTTACACAATTGATACTTTAACCTATATCCAAGAACAATATCCACAACACGAATTTTCTGTAATCATGGGTGGTGATAGTTTTCAAAATCTTCCAAAGTGGAAAAATTTTGAAGCCCTCAAAAAAAATTATCGATTCATTGTATATAGAAGACCGGGCTTTGAAGTCACTGACACCTATGGTGCTGATATCACTTATTTAGAAGCTCCTATGTTAGAGTTGTCTGCTACTTTAATTCGAAATAATAGAAAAAACGGAATTACTATAAGATACCTGGTGCCTGATAAAGTAAAAGAAGAGATAGAAAATAATAATTATTTTAAGGACTGATTAATTATTTCTTTTTATAAACAGGCACGGTACTACAAGGTTCGCCATACATAATACTTTTGGCTACTGGTCTTAATTTATTGGTTATAGCAACATATGCAGATTCACCAATGGGTGTTTCGCCGCATCCTTTTACAACAACTCTTTGATCCAAATAATCTTGAGGTTCGATTTTTGAAATAGTTTCCAATAATAATTGTTCTCTTACTTTATTTTCATCCCCAAAATAAATTGCTTTTGCAAAAGGTTGAATAGCGGAAGCAATCAACATATTTGCCCACATTGGAATAATCACATCAACGCTACAATAAATACCCACAATTTTATCTTTAAAAATGGATAAATCTGCAGCAAGCAAAGCGGCCCTAAAATCTTTTTCTTTTAAGATTAATTCCATAAATAGATATTGCTTTATATCAAATAAAACAATAGGCGTGGGGTCTATGAAGCTAGTAAGGTCTAAACTGATTAAGCCACTTTCTGAAACCTTATTAATAATTGGTGCTGACATGATGCAAAATTAGGTAGAATACCGCACAAAAAAAGACCCTCGTTTGGAGGGTCTTTACTATAAGTGAAAAAATCTAATAAATTTTATAGCGATTGTCTTCTATTGTTGCAGCTTTTCTTAAACCAGCAGCAGATCTGAAGAAGTTTGATCTTGTTCTATTTAATAATTCATCCTTAATTAAATTAGGATCTTGTTGAGATTGAATTGCGCTAATATTATTTACAGAAACAACAAAAACGCCAGAGTTTCCTGCAAAAGGTTCGCTTACTTTATTGATTAAAGATTTATTGAACGCAGCTCCAACCACTTTGGGTTCGTTGCCTAAACCAGGAACCATTGAATAATTGAAATTCACGCTATCGGCTCTTGCAATGGTTACATTAGAAGACGCGGCATAAGTTTCTAAACTATTGCCCTTGAATGTTTTTTTGATAATCTCTGCCTTTTTTTGGTCTTTGATGATATTTTCAACAACAGGTTTTGCTGCTTCAACACTCATTAAACCCTTCTTCTCTTCTGCATTAATTAAGGCAACGATGTAATTATCACCCACTTCAAATGGTTCTGATACATCGTTTAAATCATTATCATATACCCAACGTACCAATGCTCTTGATTCACCAATTCCAGGAATTTCAAAATCATTCGCTTTAATATTAGCAGCTGGAAATACTTCTTTCTTTGCTTTAACTGCATTAGCTGTGAAAGATTTTGGATCTTTTGACGCTGTAGCAAATTGAGCCGCAGCAGTAGATGCAGCATTTAGGGTTTCTGTACTAGGCAAAACGGCTTTTGATAAATAAGCAATTTTGTATGCCGGTCCTCTTGGAGTTTGTTTTAAGATTTCAATATAATGGTATCCAAAATCTGTTTTAACCACATCTTTAGATCCAACAGGATTATCGAAACTATAATCATTGAACGCGGGTGTCATTTGTGCTTGAGGAAACATTTCATATTTTCCACCATTCGCTTTTGAACCACCATCGTCTGAATATTTTGCAACCATGGCTTCGAAGCTAGCGCCTCCATTGATGGCCATTTTGATACTATCTATTAATTTTTTTGCAGTACTATCATCTCTAATTTGTTGACCGCTTTGAGGATTTACTGTTGCAATTAATATATGTCTTACACTTGCACTGTCGGGCCAAGATTTGGTTCCAACAACTTTAGCAATAGTGAAGTTTCTTCCGTCAATATATGGTCCAAATGTATTTCCAACACCTACATTTAAAATAGAATCTTTATTAGGAATTTGAAGGGTTTTTTTGCTTACATAAGAATTGTAATAAGGTAAATCAGTGCCGACCTTATTTAAAAAGGACGCTTCATTGTTGGTTGCTTTAAATTCGTCTCTTAAAGCAATTAATTGGTTTAAGATCGCCAATGAGTCTTGAGAAGAAGGAGAAGCGCTGAATCCAACATAACTGATACTTCTTGATGTTTCTTCGTTTTGGTATGCGGAAGGATTTTTCTTAATATAAGCAGCAATATCATAATTAGAAACCTTAGCGGCGCTGTCAGAGATACTATTATAAGAAACACCAACATAAGAAATGCTAGAAATATTATTTATTTCAGCAATAGATTTATCAGCCAACCATTTTGGTAATTGAACGCCTTTGATTAATAAAGATTGGTATTTAGATCTTACTCTGTTTTCGATAGAAGGTTCGATATAAAACTTTTCTAATTGTTTAATTTGTTCAACATTCTTACTCTTTTTTAATTGCGCTATTGCATTCTTTGCGTCATTTACTTTAAATTCTCCAGTCGCTTGATCTGTAAATTCATTTTTAAATGGAGACTCTGTACCGAATAATACATCGGAGATCTCTTTTGTTCCAACAGATAATCCAAGTTTATTGATTTCTTGTTTATATAATAAAAGATCAATTTCTTGATTATATTGATAACCGATTACTTGTTCTCTTTTAACACCTTGCGAAGCATAGTTTTGTACTTGTAAATCCACTTTTTCATCAAAACTTACTTTATCAATAGGGTCTCCATTAACGATTGCAATATTCGTAATACCACTATTGTTATTATTTCTACCTACACCGTCTTGTAAAATAAAAGCTATCAGTGCAATAGCAATGATTCCAAAAATAATCCAAGTACCTTTTTCTCTAATGTTCTGAATAATTGACATATATACTAATATTATAGGATGGCAAATTTAATGTATTCTATTTAGTTATTAATAATGTTGTGGTTATTTTAAAATACACAATGAAGGGGTGGATAAATTTAAAAATCGTTAATAACCACCTTTTTTAGGTTAAAAACTGTGGATTAAAATGTAATAACTTATCATATAAAGCATGAATTAAGGAAAATGAGTTCAAAAACTTTCAAATTATTACCGTTAATTAACAGTGAATAAACTGTTTATTAAAAATATACTAAACTTATTAGTTCGAAATATACATCAGTAATAATTGTTAAGATGCCTTTGTTTTACTATAATATCAGGATTATAGAAATATATAATTATATCATTGATCCTTAGAAATCACTTGTTAATAAAAAAGATACTAAGATATTAACAGGTGTAATAGTATTAGTTTATTTATATAAATGTATTATTTAAGAATACTACCATAGAAATCCACATATCAGAAAAGCAACCAGAATTGTTTACTCTGATTAATTCAACTACTTTTAATTTATATCAAATAAAGGGTAAAAACACGTAAATTTTATTAAAATAAATACAATAGGTTTGGTAAAATTAAAAAATACTAAAAAAATACTAAAAAATAATTTATTGAAAATCAATATATTAAGTGAAAATAATAGATTAAACTAATCAAATTAGTAAAAATTTACTAAAAATTTTAGTTTATTAACAATTTATCCATATCTTCACATAAATTATACAAGAAACTAATAAAACGACAAGCTATGAGTAACGCAGAAAAATTAAAGGCACTTAAATTAACCATGGATAAAATCGATAAAGATTATGGTAAAGGAAGTGTAATGATGATGAATGAAAGAAGCCAAGAACCACAAGAAGTTATTTCAACTGGATCAATTGGATTAGATACTGCGTTGGGAATTGGTGGATTACCAAAAGGAAGAATTATAGAAATATATGGACCAGAATCTTCTGGTAAAACAACAGTTGCTATACATGCAATTGCAGAAGCGCAAAAGAAAGGTGGTATTTGTGCAATTATTGATGCTGAGCATGCATTTGATAGTGCATATGCAAAAAAATTAGGAGTGGATGTTGATAGTTTATTAATCTCTCAACCTGATTATGGAGAGCAAGCATTAGAAATTGCGGATAGATTAATTTTATCAGGAGCAGTGGATGTATTAGTAATAGACTCAGTAGCAGCCTTGGTTCCAAAGAGTGAATTGGAAGGAGAAATGGGTGATTCTAAAATGGGTTTACATGCAAGATTAATGTCTCAAGCATTAAGAAAATTAACAGCAACAATTAACAAAACAGGTACTATTTGTATTTTTATCAATCAGCTAAGAGAAAAAATTGGTGTAATGTTTGGTAACCCTGAAACTACTACAGGTGGTAATGCATTAAAGTTTTATGCATCTGTAAGATTAGATATTAGAAGAATGACTCAAATAAAAGATGGAGACGAAGCAATAGGAAATAGAGTGAAGGTTAAAGTGGTAAAAAATAAAGTTGCTCCACCATTTAGAGCAGCAGAATTTGAAATCATTTTTGGAGAAGGAATTAGTAAGATTGGAGAGATTATAGATATGGGCGTTGAATTAGATATTATTCAAAAGAGTGGATCTTGGTTTAGTTATGATTCAAATAAACTTGGTCAAGGAAGAGAAACAGTAAAACAATTATTACACGATAATCCAGAAATGGCTAATGAAATTGAGGCAAAAATAAGAGATAAAATTGCTACAGCTGTAGAAGAGGCTAAGTCATAAAGAGTTTGTTTGGGTTTTTAGTTAGTTAGTAAGTACAAACCGCATCATAATTGGTGCGGTTTTTTTATATTTATACAAAAAAGGGTGATCTATCTTTTAAAATTCTTTATTCGTTTAGCACTGTCTATCTTTTGTAAAGAAGTGCATGTTAAAAACAAACACCTTTTAGATACAAAAGGCCCTTTATTTATAATTGCCAATCACCCAAACTCTTTTCTAGATGCAATCATTATAGGCGCTTATTATAATAGAAGTGTATATTTTTTAGCTAGGGGGGATGTGTTCGAAAAGAAAATATATAGATTTTTTTTGAACGCCCTAAATATGATTCCTGTTTATAGACTAAGAGAAGGAAAAGCGTTTTTACACCTTAATGATTATTCAATAAAAAAATCAATACAGCTTATATCAAAAGGAGCCGCGGTGTTAATTTTTATAGAAGGTGTTTGTATAAACGATCATCAATTACAACCATTTAAAAAAGGTACAGCAAGAATTTTAGAAGGCCTTCATCAATTAAATGTTTTTCCTGTAATTCATATTGCAGGAATTGGGTATAATAATTTTAGGGGTATTGGTAAAAAAGTAAACCTGATCATCACTCAGTTTTTATTTGATAAAAAAATAGAAAACGCATTTGACCGCGTTGCATTTAATAATGCGGTTTGTAAGGTTTTATATGATAATATTCTTATTCCTTCACAAAAAACCATCATACATAAAAACTTTTGGTATTATTTTCACAAACCCTATTATAGATTGATACATCAACTTGCAGATAAAAAAACCAAAGGAACCGTATTTTACGATTCCGTGTTATTTGCACTTTTGTTTTTTAGCTATCCTGTTTTTTTATTGTTACTTTTTATCATCCTGTTACAATTTAATATCAGCATACTAACTATATTAATTGTAATAATCGCCATACCTTTGTTAAGTAAAAACGCACTATCTTAAATAATCTACATGAATAAAAATATACGTGTTTTAGAAAAAAGAAAAAAGATTGCCCTAATTGCACATGATAACAAAAAGAAAGATCTAATTGAATGGGCCGTTCATAATAAAACAGCATTATCAAAGCACTCTTTGGTTGCAACCGGCACCACTGGTAAATTAATAGAAGAAGCATTAGACCAACCAGTGGTTAAGTTATTAAGCGGCCCACTTGGAGGTGATCAACAAATTGGAGCAATGATTGCAACGGGTGACATTGATATTATATTTTTCTTTTTTGACCCTATGGAAGCTCAGCCCCATGATAGTGATGTAAAAGCGCTACTTAGATTAGCGGTTGCTTGGAATCTTCCAATGGCTTGTGATAGATCTACCGCAGATTTTTTAATGACCTCTAGATTTATGCAAGAAGAATATAGCTACGAGCTTCCCAACTATACGCATTACTTAAATAGAAAACTGTAATGCCCTTTAAAATACACTCTAATTATACACCCGCGGGTGACCAACCCGCAGCCATTGCACAATTAACAGCAGCAGTACAGGGTGGAGATAGATATCAAACATTATTAGGGGTAACGGGCTCTGGTAAAACATTTACCATTGCCAATCTTATTCAAAATGTGCAAAGACCAACCCTGGTGCTTACACATAATAAAACCCTGGTGGCGCAATTGTATGGAGAGTTTAAACAATTCTTTCCAGACAACGCAGTAGGTTATTTCGTGTCTTATTACGATTATTATCAACCAGAAGCCTATTTACCCACTTCTGGTGTGTATATTGAAAAAGACCTGAGTATTAATGAAGAGTTAGATAAACTAAGACTACAAGCAACTGCACAATTGTTGAGCGGTAGAAGAGATATTATCATTGTTGCCAGCGTGAGTTGTATTTATGGTATGGGTAATCCTACAGAATATGAAAATGGAATTATAAGAATAGCGTCCGGCATGACATTTTCAAGACAGGCTTTTTTACACGCGCTAGTAAATAGTTTATATCATAGAACAGAAACAGAATTTGATCGAGCTTCCTTTAGGGTGAAGGGCGATACGGTTGATATTAATCTTCCCTATGTAGATTATGGATATAGAATTACTTTTTTTGGCGACGAAATTGAAACCATTGAAAGTATAGAAATTGAATCTGGTAAACGAATTGAGCAAATGGAAAACGCAGCAATATTTCCAGCTAATTTATATTTAGCGCCAAAAGAAATGTTGCAAGAAATTATTTATGAGATACAAGATGAATTGCGTGCACAGGTTGCCTATTTTAAAAAAATTGGAAGAAACATAGAAGCGCAAAGGATTAAAGAGCGCGTTGAATATGATATTGAAATGATCAGAGAATTGGGCTATTGCACGGGCATTGAAAACTATTCAAGGTTTTTTGATAGAAGAAAGCCAGGAACGAGACCGTTTTGTTTGTTGGATTATTTTCCCAAAGATTTTATTTGTGTGATTGACGAGAGTCATGTAACGATTCCACAAATTACCGGAATGTATGGAGGAGATAGAAGCAGAAAAATGAATTTAGTAGAATTTGGATTTAGATTGCCCAGCGCGATAGACAACCGACCATTGAATTTTAATGAATTTGAAAGTATTATTGGACAAACAATTTTTGTTAGTGCCACACCGGGTGAATACGAATTAGAAAAAACAGATGGCCTAATTGTAGAACAAGTGGTAAGGCCTACAGGATTATTAGATCCGCCTATTGAAGTAAGACCTACTAAAAATCAAATCGATGATTTATTAGACGAAATCACTCAGCAGGTAGAAAAAGGAGGGAGAATTTTAGTAACTACGCTAACAAAAAAAATGGCGGAGGAAATGGATCGATACCTAAAGAATATCCAAATCAAATCTAAATACATTCATAGTGATATTGACGCCTTAGAGCGTGTTGAAATATTAAGAGAGCTTAGGTTGGGAGAAATAGATGTTTTGGTGGGGGTTAATCTCTTAAGAGAAGGCCTAGACCTTCCAGAAGTTACCCTGGTTGCAGTTCTAGACGCAGATAAAGAGGGTTTTTTAAGAAACGAAAAGTCTTTAACTCAAACGGCAGGTCGTGCTGCTAGAAACTCCGAAGGGCGAGTAATTTTTTATGCAGACCAAATTACCAAGAGCATGCAACGCACCATGGATGAAACCGAAAGAAGAAGGGCGAAACAAATTAAATACAATACCGAACATCATATTACACCAACCACCGTAGTGAAGAGCATAGAACAGGTAATGGCACAAACGGCGGTTCTTGATATTAAGGGTTTTGATTTAAACAATATGAATATCCGAACCACCGATGGTTTGAATATGGCTGCAGAAGATGCATCTGACTATGCAACCATTCCACAAACAGAAAAAGCAATTATGCAAACCAAAAAACAAATGGAAAAATTTGCGAAGGCACAAGACTTTATGGAGGCTGCAAAATTGAGAGACGAAATGTTCCGACTAGAAGCGCAACTAGAAAAAATGAAAGCCGCCAAATAAGTATCTTTATCTTTCAAACAAACCCATGAGCGAACTATTTCAATCTATATACAACGGTTTAATACAGACTACACCGCTTGAGGCTATTGCGGTGATCATGGGAATTGTTTCAGTGTGGTATAGTAGAAAAGAAAATATATTGGTATATCCAACCGGACTCATCAACACTACTTTATATATTTATTTAAGCTATAAGGGACATTTACTAGGTGAAGCAAGTGTGAATCTATATTATACTATCATGAGTTTGTATGGATGGTATTTGTGGACTAGAAAAACGCCGGACCAAACAAACTATGTTTTACAAATAACCCATAGCAATACAAAAGAGTGGTTACAACAACTCTTGTTTTTTGGAGTAATATATACCACCCTATTTTTAGTATTAACTTATGCGAAATCTGCTTTTGCGCCAGAAGCCATTCCTTGGGCAGATGCATTTGCTAGCGCTACTGCATATACGGGTATGTGGTTGATGGCAAAAAAGAAAGTAGAAAGTTGGATTTGGTGGATATTAACCAATATTGCATCCATACCACTATACTTTACAAAAGGGTATGCGTTCACGAGTATACAATTTATGGTATTGTTAATATTGGCTATTGCTGGACTTATAAGTTGGAAAGAAAAAGCAAAAGATATTAAAAACCTACATGAATCAGCTTAAAAAAATAGTGATATTGGGACCAGAGTCAACTGGCAAATCAACGCTTTGCGAAGCGCTGTCTAAGGCTTATAATACTTTTTGGTGCGAAGAGTATGCAAGAGAATTTCTTTCAAAAAACGGAACCGACTATACTTTTGATAATCTGCTGACCATTGCAAAAGGTCAGATAGCAAATGAAGACAACGCGACACAGAAAGCCATAAAAGAAAACAAATCACATTTAATCATTGATACAGATATGTATGTGATGAAAGTTTGGTGCGAATATGTTTTTAATAATTGTCATCCATATATTTTAGAAGAGATCAGCAACAGAAAATATGATTTGTATTTGCTTTGTGATATTGATCTACCTTGGACTGCAGATGAAATGCGAGAGTATCCAGATGAACAACCAAGAAAAGAGTTATTCGCGCTATATAAAGAATTATTAATAAATCAAGCTACTCCTTGGGCAATAGTTTCTGGAACAGGTGAAGCAAGAACAAAGAACGCAATGAAATTCATTGATCAATAGTGTACCAAATAATACTTTATATTAAAGTGTGGTAGAAAACTTATTTTTTTAAAAGCGCGCGAATATCTTCATCGTCTTCTAAATGATTCATTTCTCTTAAAATTTGAGGATATCTCCAAGCTACCCTTCTACTCATTGGAACGGGTGTAAATTTTTTAGGATTAGGAAAGCCCGCTACAATCATCGCTGCTTCTGCACGAGTTAATTTCTTGGCAGATTTATGAAAAAAATGTTGCGCTGCAGCCTCCACACCAAAACAGCCTGGTCCAGTTTCAATGACATTTAAATACACTTCAAGAATTCTTTTTTTACCCCAGATCATTTCAATTAAAAAAGTAAAATAAAACTCCGGAATCTTTCTGATGTATTTATCATATCTGCCTCCCTGCCACAAAAAAACATTTTTTGCAGTTTGTTGTGTTATTGTGCTAGCGCCTCCTCCAAGTGGTATTCTGGATTTCTTCTTTTTCTTTTTAGGACGCAAGCTTTTTTCCATTGCATCAAAGTCAAAGCCAATATGGTCTGGAAATACCTGATCCTCACTTGCAATAGCGGCTAGTTTAATATTATAAGACATATCTTCCCACGCTACATAATCTCTTTTTAATCCAAGCCCAAAAGCATTGGTAATTTGTGTAATGGTAATGGGAGGATTAACAAACTTAATCAATACCACATAAGCCAATGAGCTTATAAATAAGTACAAAAAAACTTTTCGAATAATTTTAAACACGGCAAAATTATAAAATGGCTACGCTAAATCTTTTTCCAATGGGTCTATAGTTCGGATTTTTTTTCGCTTGTATTTTTCCTAAAATCCAAGTACCCAATCCCGCACCCATTTTTGGCAAATTACTTGATTCAAAAACAGGATCTTTTCTAATTAAAGAGTTTGCCACATTGACTACAAAATATCCAGCACCTGCTGTTTGTAAGAATGCGCCATTACTGAAAACGCTTGTATATTGATTCGATTCTTTTGCAAATGCTCTTATTTCATCAATCCCCAAAACAAGGGTGCCTAATTTAATGGTATCAAAATCTTTGGTACCCCACATGGTCATTGTAGGTTGAAGTCCAAATTGTTTTACATCAATTGTATCGGCCTTAATTCTAGAGATATAACCAGTTATCCATTGTCTGTTACTAAACTCAAACTTAATATAGTTCCCAGCGGTGAAATTTTTAATGACAATATTTTTATCTTTTAACACCAAAACACGATCTGATTGTGCAAAAAGAGTATTCAAACAAAAAAGCAATAAAATTTGAAGGAGTAGTGTTTTTTTCACAACAGCAAATTACTTAATAATACCGAATTGCACTATAAAATAATGCTACACTAAATGTTAAAATAATGATACCAGATGCCCTATTAATCCAGATCAAGCTTTTCTCTGTCAGTCTTGGTCTTAAGGAGCCCGCTAAAACCACTTTTAATAAATCGGATACCAATACAAACACAAGGCAGGTGCTAAAAACGATCAGTTTATACTTAAGAGGACTTGTGCTATCTTCTGCGCTAGCACCAATTGCAGCCGTCCAAGCAAACCAAAACAAGAAAACACTGGGGTTTAAAGTATTCATCAAATAACCTGATAAAAAACTTTTAATCAAATTTATTTTACTTGAGCTTGTTTCGCCCGCCTCGCTTGTATTTTCAATCACAATCTTCTTAAAAAATAATGTATACAAACCTGAAATTAATAAGAACCCGGCACCCAACAGGGCGATGGTAGCCTTGTGTTCTAATACCAATTCAAATAAACTCGTAAATAAATTACATACCAACAATAAACTTATATCACTGGTGGAAACCCCCGCAACAAAAGCATACCCAGAACGCTTACCGTAGGTTAAGCTTTGTTTAATAATGGCAAAAATCACAGGGCCAATAGAAATGCTTAAAATAAGACCCAGTAATAAGCCTTTTAAAATGGGGGCAAACATACTTATTGATTTAATATAAAGGCCTTCCAGTCCGTTAATAAAGTTCCCTTAAGCACTCTTGGAAATTTATGTTGTCCACCCACTTTGCCCCTGCTTTCCATAAAAGATAAAAAAGTATTTTCTTTTAAGATGGTTAGTTTCACTTCTTTTAAAGCAGATTTTCTTTCTACTGCATAATCATCGTTTAACGCACATAGTTTTTCATCTATAAGTTTAGCAAGTGTTGCAGAGTCAATTTGTTGATCACAGGCAATATACCAATGGTGCCCAAAAAAAGATCCAACGGGCTCTCCGGTAACACAGTATTCGGGAATAGATATATTCAATTCTTCACTGACCAATTGCACCGCTTTATTCATGTTGTCAACACTTAAGTGCTCACCGACCAAGCTTAAAAAATGTTTGGTTCTTCCGGTAATAACAATCTCTGCATTTTCTTTATCAATAAATTTTACGGTATCTCCAATTAAATATCTCCAAGCGCCGGCAGCGGTACTAATTAAAATAGCATAATCCTTCCCTTCTTCCACTTCGTGAATCATAAGTGTTTTAGGCTTTTCAATGATTTCTCCATTGCTATCAAAATTGGTATCATCAAAAGGAACAAATTCAAAAAAGATGTGTTGATTATAAGATAAACGCATTCCCTTAGCACCCTGTTTATCTTGCCAAGCTAAAAACCCCTCACTTGCCAAATAGGTTTCAATATAGGTTATCGGCTTTCCTAATAATTTTTCAAAACCTATTTTATAGGGTTCAAAACTAACACCACCATGAACAAAAAAAGTAAGATTAGGCCAGATCTCATGAATATTGTTCAATTGATATCTTTCCATCACCATTTCTAAACACATTTGTATCCAAGCAGGTACACCGATGATAAAACTAATGTCCCAATTCGGCGCCTTCTCTACAATCTCTTTTAATTTTTTATTCCAATCTTTTTCTTTGGCAATTTTTTTACCGGGTTTGTAAAAGGGCTGAAACCAAAAGGGCGCTTTTTTAGCAGTTATTCCACTTAGATCACCTGCATAATAACCAGGTCCTTTTTGTAAATCGGTGCTACCCCCTAAGGTAAGCCAACCTCTACCCAAGGCCGAAAGTGGAACACCCTCATAATTCAAGAGACTCATCAATTGCTTGATCATAATAATCTTATTCCCCCTTAATAGGTCATTCGTAACTGGAATGTATTTACTTGCTGCTTCGCTGGTGCCACTGCTTAAAGCAAAATATTTAATTTTTCCTGGCCAACAGATATCTTCTTGGCCTTCTAAGGTTTTATGCCACCACTCAGCATAAATTTTATTGTAATTGTATACCGGAACAGATTCTTGAAAACGTTTTGCCGCCCCTCTTCTTTGTAAAATTTGTTCGAATCCAAATTGCTGACCAAACGCTGTGTAACGCGCCCTTTTCATAAGTTTTTTGAGTACGCGTAATTGAGATCTTTTGGGACTTCTTGGAGGAATTCCCAAAGCTTGAGTAATTGATTTTGGTAAGTTAATCTCAAATAATGGCATCTATCACAAAAATAGGAATGTTATTCCACCAAACGAAGTTACTTTTGCTCTATGATAAAAAATACTATATTAGAAGCGATAGATGCAGGATCTAAAGAGCTACAAATTTTTTTTAATGGAACTTTTACAGTACAAAGTAAGGGTAGTTTAAATGACTTGGTTACAGAAGCAGACCACGCATCAGAAAAAGCTATTTTTAAAGTGATTCAAGATGCTCATCCAGATCATTTTATATTAAGTGAAGAGACGGGTGAAATCAAACAAGACTCGAACTATAAATGGATTATTGATCCCATTGATGGTACAATAAATTTTGCAAATGGCATTCCTTTGTGTTGTGTAAGCATCGGTGTTGAAAAAGATGGAGCTATGATAATGGGTGCTGTATACAATCCTTTTATGAACGAATTATTTTTTGCAGAAAAAGGAAAAGGTGCCATATTGAATGATCAAAAAATTAGTGTAAGTGATGAAGATAATTTATTGAAGAGTTGTTTGGTAACTGGTTTTCCTTATCAATATTTAGATTCACCCAATGGTCCTTTACAAATATTTGAAAAATTAATTCGCAAAGCAGTTCCTGTTAGAAGATTAGGAAGCGCGGCTTTAGATTTATGTTGGACAGCAGCGGGAAGATTCGATGGTTTTTACGAACACAAATTACAGGCATGGGATAGTGCAGCAGGATTTTTAATTGTAGAAGAGGCCGGAGGAAAAGTAACAGATTTAAAAGGTAGGGCCTACAACCCTTACCAGCCGGGTATTATAGCAACTAATGGAAAAATACATACCGCATTACAGAACTTGGTGAATGGTGGAGATTTATAAAATATAAAAAGTATTATATGTCAGAAGAGAGAACAGAAATAAACAATCTTGGAGAATTTGGATTAATAGATCATTTGACTAAAAATTTTGAAATACAAAATGCTTCAACCGTTTTATCCATCGGAGATGATGCAGCGGTGATTGATCATTTTGGAAAACAAACAGTCATCACTACGGATATGTTATTAGAAGGCGTTCATTTTGATTTAATGTATACTCCTTTAAAACATTTAGGATATAAAGCAGTGGTAGTGAATCTAAGTGATATTTATGCAATGAATGCAACCCCTACACAAATCACTATTGGTATAGGTTTTAGCAATAGATTTAGTGTGGAAGCATTAGAAGAATTTTATTTAGGGGTACAAATTGCTTGTGAAAAATATGGAGTGGATTTAGTGGGTGGCGATACCTGTTCTTCTCAAAAAGGTTTAGTGATTTCTGTAACAGCCATTGGAGAAGTAGCACCTGATAAATTCATAAAAAGAAGTACTGCAGAAAGTGGAGACTTAATTTGTGTGTCTGGTGATTTAGGCGCAGCATTTCTAGGATTGACATTAATGGAAAGAGAGAAAAAAATATTTTTAGAAAATCCACAAGTCCAACCTAATTTAGAAAATGAAGATTATATCGTTGGAAGATTATTGAAACCAGATGCTAGAAAAGATATTATTGAATTATTAGAACAAATGGATGTGAAACCAACAGCCATGATGGATATCAGCGATGGCTTAAGTAGTGAAGTGTTACATATATGTAAGCAAAGCCAATTGGGTTGCAGAATTTATGAAGATAAAATTCCTTTACACGAAGCTACCAAAGCTGCAGCTTTTAAATTTGGTTTAGATGCTACAGTGTGTGCATTGAATGGCGGAGAAGACTATGAATTAATTTTTACCATGAAGCAAGCAGATTATGACAAAATTACACTGCAAGAAGAAATCAGTGTAATTGGCTATATGTGTGATCAGGAAGAAGGCACAAAATTAATTACCAAGGGAGGTAGTACACATCATATTACTGCACAGGGCTGGAACGCATTTAGCTAAGCTAAATACGTTTTAAGTAATTGCCGATCTGCTGATAAACAAAGCAGGTCGGCATTTTCATTTACTTCAATCTTTCCGTTAATACCTTTATGTTGCATTACCTGAGCGGGATACAAAGAACACATTTTAATGGCTTCACCTAAATCTATTCCAACTTGTTCTACTAAATTGTTTACAGATTTTAATTGGGTCAATGCAGATCCACTCAGCGTTCCAGCAGATTCATATTTATCACCTACCAATTGATGTTGATACAAACCAGAACTCGTCGTCGTAACGGCGTCGGTGATACAAAATAATCTTTCTCCCATTATTTTTTTAGCTATTGCAATCGCTGCAAAGTCAACATGATAGCCATCTGCCACCAGACTACACATTGCGCGCGAATGATTCAATAAAGCGCCTACCACGCCAGGTGCTCTATGTTGTAATGGACTCATTGCATTGTATAAATGAGTGGCTACTTTAATCCCATTATCAAAAAAGGACATTGCAGTGCTATAATCTGCATTGGTATGTCCAGCAGAAATTACAATTCCTTTGGATTGAATCAAATCCATAATTTCTTTAGAACAAACTTCAGGAGCAATAGTAATCATTCCAATATCTGCTGCACCATAATCCAAAATGGCCCTCACTTCATCTAAATTGGGTGAGTGAATCACGGCTTCATTATGTGCGCCTTTTTTAATGGGGTTGATCCAAGGACCTTCAATATGTAAACCCATACAACCTTTACCACCACCGCTTTTATAATCCTTCACTGCTTTAATAGCAGCCATAATGATATCATTGCTTTGAGATGCAATAGTGGGTTGAAAGTAAGCAGCGCCCCCTGCAACACAATACTCATAAATTAATTGAACAGTGGATGCTTCTGGAAATTCAGAAAGCAATTTTCCTCCTGCTCCATAAATCTGTAAATCAATTAATGCAGGAACCACTATTGGGAAAGCGTTTTTATGATCGTAACTTTCTTTTTTTATAGCAGTAATTTTACCATTAGTAATTTCAATTACTGCTTCATTGATCCAATGATTCCCTGTAAATAATTCTTGTGCAGAAATTAATTGAGTCATAATATTTATTAAAGCTTCGTAAAAATTTTATTGAATCACAAAAAAATCTGCGTCTTTCCAAAAAGGAAATTGTGTTCTTGTGTGGTCAATTTCTTCTTTTTGTAATTCAATATGAAATATGTCTTCTTCATGTGCACAATGATATAGAACTTCACCTAGAGGCCCCACCACCATTGAGTCTCCGCTATGTGCAATATTGTTTCCATCCAAACCAACCCTGTTCACTCCAATGGTAAAACATTGGTTTTCGATAGCCCTTGCAGTTAATAAGGTTTTCCAGGCATGATTTCTTTTCTCTGGCCAGTTGGCAACATATAACAAAACATCATACTCTTTATCAGCCTCATGGTTTAATTGTTGACGCGCCCAAACAGGAAAACGCAAATCATAACAAATTTGTAGATTAATTTTCCAACCCTTCACACTTGCAATCAATCTTTTATTGCCAGCAGTATAATGTTGGTCCTCTCCTGCAAAAGCAAACAAATGCCTTTTGTTATAATAACCTAATTGACCATTAGGCAAGATCCAAATTAATCTATTGTAATACTTACCCCCTTCAATAATTATTAAAGAGCCGGTGATGATGGCTCTTTTTTCCTCTGCCATTCTTTTCATCCAATCAATAGTGGGGCCTTCCATGGTTTCAGCCAACTTTTCGGGTTGCATACTAAAACCGGTATTGAACATTTCTGGAAGAATGATAATTTCAGTGTACTCAGAAATGCTTTTAATTTTTTCAGAAAGCATTTCCAAATTAGCGCCTTTATCTTCCCAATGCAATTGGGTTTGTATGATGGTAAAATGTAATGTAGACAAAATGATCAATTTTACTTGCTCAATAAAGATACATTAATTCTTCTTGTTCAGTTTTTGTAAAACCGGCTGAATTAACTGTGGCTCAAACCCCCTTTGGTATAAAAAAGCCTGTGTTTTAGCCATTCTAGACAATCCGCGCTCCCCCTTAAGGGAATTCCATTTTTTGGTAGCCAAGCTTTCTAAGGTTTTTTCATAAGCATCTAGGTCGATGGATTGCAAAGCTTTTTTGATATTATAAGCACTCACTCTTTTTTGCTTCAACGCGTGGTTAATTTTTACTTTACCCCAGCCCTTTATCCTGAAATGTCCACCTGCAAATTGAAGGGCAAAACGCTCTTCGTTTAAAAAATTTTCTGAAATCAAATCGGATAGTATCTCCTCTACTTCATCCTTGGTCATTCCATACTCATATAACTTATCGCGCACCTCCTGTTGCGCCCTTTCTTGATAGGCACAATATCTTCTAATGCTAAGCATTGCCTGCTCTTTTCCTATGCGTTTTTTTTCCATTAAAAATGTAGATAAGTCTTGCTAAAATAGCTTTTTAATCTTAACAAATTGCATTAGTTTCGTCATCATAATTAGGGCTTGATTTTGTACCCCCAAACAGGCCAACCCAATAAAACCTGATCGCATGAAATTTATCGTTTCTTCCTCCTCTCTTTTAAAACACTTGCAACAGATTTCTGGTGTTATTAATTCTAACACGGTACTGCCGATTTTAGAAGATTTTTTATTCGAAATAGAAGATAAAAAATTAAATATTATCGCTACGGATTTAGAAACGGTTATGCGCGTACAAATGGAGGTAGAGAGCAAAGCGAATGGTAGAGTGTGTATACCAGCAAAAATTTTAATTGATTCTTTAAAAAATATCGCAGACCAACCATTGACTTTTAATATTGATAAAAATTACGCAGTAGAAATTACCAGCGATAATGGTAAGTATAAAGTAATGGGAGAGAATCCAGATAATTTTCCAAAAGAGCCTACAGCTGATGATACCACCGGCTTTAAGATGACCAGCACCGGATTATTAACTGCAATCAATAAAACATTGTTTGCAGTAAGTGGAGATGATCTAAGACCAGCAATGACCGGTGTGTTTTTTGAATTATCAAAAGATGCCGTTCAGTTTGTTGCAACAGATGCACATCGCTTAGTACGTTATAAAAGATTAGATGCAAAAGCAACTCAAAACGCATCATTCATTGTTCCAAAGAAGCCTTTGAATTTATTAAAGAATGCTTTACCAGATAATGATGATAGCATCACCATTAGCTATAACAATAATCATCTATTTGTAGATCACGGATCTACTCAATTAATTTGTCGTTTAATTGATGCGAGATTCCCAGATTATAAAGTGGTTATCCCTGCTGATAATCCTTATAGATTAACAGTAAATAAACATGATTTTCAAAACGCATTACGTCGTGTAAATGTATTTAGTAATAAGAGCACCAATCAAGTAGCTTTAAACATTACTGGTAACGAATTACAAATGGCTGCTCAAGATATTGACTTTAGTTTTGAAGGTAATGAGCGTATGAGTTGTGAATACCAAGGAGAAGATATTCAAATTGCATTTAACGCAAAATTCTTAATCGAAATGTTAAGTGCTGCAGATACTGACGAAGTGTTTATTGAATTATCTACACCAAGCAAAGCGGGATTAATCAAGCCATCAGAGCAAGCTGCGGGAGAGGATTTGTTAATGTTGGTAATGCCATTGATGTTAAACAGTTAATCAAGCAATAAATAAATCATATTATGCCCCGATGTTAGATACAACATCGGGGTTTTTTATTTAGATTTACAATACAAATCCAACGATATGTTTGAAACCATTAAAACCTATTTTGAAACGATTCCAAGTTTACATCGTGCCTTGTTATTAGCAGGAGGAATCACTTTTTTTTGGTTAATTGAAATAGTGGCTCCACTTTTTAATTTTAAATACAATAAAGTGAAGCATGCTGGAATAAATTTATTTTTCACCTTTACAACAATTGTAATCAATTTTGCCTTTGCGTTGATTATGGTTAAAGCAAGTGATTGGACAGTAGCCAATCAGTTTGGATTATTACATATAGTAGCATTATCTCCAATACTTGAAGCCATTGCTGGATTATTATTATTGGATTTAATTGGTGCATACCTTGTACACCTGATAGAACATAAAGTAAAATTTTTGTGGAAGTTTCATATGGTGCATCACGCAGACACACATGTAGATACTACAACAGGAAATAGACATCATCCAGGAGAATCGGTTGTGAGAGCAGTATTTGCAATTATTGCAGTATTGGTTTTAGGAACACCGATGTGGATGGTTATGGTATATCAAAGTTTAAGTGTGGTATTGACACAGTTTAATCATGCCAATATCAATATACCAAAATGGTTTGATCAAAGTTTTGGATACATCATTGTATCACCAAATATGCATCGTATACATCATCATATTACTAGACCACAAACAGATAGTAATTATGGAAACATTTTTTCTTTCTGGGATCGTTTGTTTGGCACGTATAATTATACCCCAATGAATGAAATTGTATATGGCTTAGATGTATTAGATAATTCTAAAGACGAATCCTTGGCTTATCAATTAAAAGCACCTTTTGATAAGACCATTAAATCAGATTATTAATGAGTACCATTGGCGCATTTATACCCGCTCGCTATGCTGCTACTAGGTTTCCTGCAAAATTAATGCAACAGCTTGGTGACAAAACAGTGATTAGACATACTTATGATAATGCAAAAGCAACGGGCCTTTTTGATGAAGTATATGTAGTTACTGATAGTGATATCATTTTCCAAGAGATCACCAGCAATGGCGGGAAAGCCATAATGAGTATTAAAACTCATGAGAGTGGAAGTGATCGAATAGCAGAAGCTATAGAGCATTTAGATATTGATATAGTCGTGAATATTCAAGGAGACGAGCCTTTTGTAAAAAGAGCGCCCCTAGAAAAAGTATTGGAATGCTTTAAAGATACATCTGTACAAGTGGCTTCGCTCATGCAGGTTTTAGAAAATTCAACTTCTATTGCAGATCCTAATTATGTGAAAGTAGCAGTAGATAAAAAAATGAACGCACTATTTTTCTCAAGAAGTGTTATCCCTTATTTAAGAGATACAGCCATTGCACCAATATATTATGAACACGTGGGCGTATATGCATTTAAAAAGCAAGCCTTGATTGATTTTACAAATTGGCCCATGTCACCATTAGAAGCAGCAGAAAAAATTGAATGCTTAAGATATTTAGAAAACGGTGTTGGTATTAGAATGGCCATCACGGATTATATGGGTGTAGAAATTGATACACCAGAAGATTTAATCAAAGCAGCACAATTATTAAATAAGTAATACAGATAAACTTTTCAAACCTACCTAAAACCCATCAAGATGAATAAAGGAAAATTGTTTCAATCTACCGTAGTAGCAGCATTGGCTGGATTTATTTTTGGCTTTGATATGGTGGTAATATCAGGAGCAGATAAGCCCATCCAAGATCTATGGCATACTACTCCATTGTTTCACGGATTCTTTATTATGTCTATGGCATTGTGGGGAACAGTAATAGGTTCTGTATTTGCGGGTGCACCTACAGAAAAGTTTGGTCGTAAGAAAGTATTAATTTGGTTGGGCATCATGTTTGTGGCGTCTGCGATTGGTTCTGCATTAGCACAGGATCCTTATACATTCTCTTTCTTTAGATTAATTGGAGGTATTGCAATTGGGGTATCATCAGTAGCGGCGCCTACTTATATTTCTGAAATCTCCAATAAAAACAATAGAGGTAAGTTGGTGGGCATGTATCAATTCAATATTGTGTTTGGAATCTTAGTTGCGTATTTATCCAATTATTTTTTAGCGGGATTTGGTGGAGAAAACGATTGGCGTTTTATGCTAGCGGTTTTATTAATACCAGCAGCAATCTATACTATTATGACATTGGGTTTGCCAGAAAGCCCAAGATGGTTGTTGTCAGTAGCGAATGATGAAACAGGTGCAAGAAAGACATTGGAAACAATTGGAGTAGATAATATAGAAGAAACCATTCAAGAAATTAAAAAAGCCAATGCTGAAGAAAAATCATTCGGCGCAGCTAATTTGTTTTCTAAAAATCATATCAAGATCATTTCATTAGCTTTCTTTATTGCTTTTTTCAATCAAGCGTCTGGTATCAATTTCTTATTGTACTATGCACCAAGAATTTTAGAAGAAGCGGGATTTGCTAAAGACAATTCTTTATTAAGTTCTATTTCTTTAGGTATGATGAACTTGGTATTCACCTTCGTGGGCTTATGGTTAATAGATAGAATTGGAAGAAAGACATTATTGATTATCGGATCTTTTGGGTACATCATTAGTTTATCGATGGTGGCATATGGATTTGTAGCGCATAGTGCACCAACTTTCATGCTAAGCTTTTTATTATTATTCATAGCGGCTCATGCTATTGGACAAGGCGCGGTGATTTGGGTATTTATTTCTGAAATTTTTCCTACACCCATTCGTGCCAAGGGGCAAGCTTTTGGAGCAAGTATACATTGGATCTTTGCGGCATTAATTACTTTAATTACACCAGTATTTTTAGATAGTGAATATGGAATTTTCAAAGAAAATCCTTGGCCAATATTTGTTTTCTTTGCAGTGATGATGACGGTACAATTAATTTGGATCTTGGTAAAAGTGCCAGAAACAAAAGGCGTATCTTTGGAAGAATTACAAAAAAAATTAGCTCAATAAAATAAGGTATATGCAGTTTCGCAATTTTAAAATGGTAGACTATGTGGTATATGGTCGCGGTAGTTTTAATCAATTAGATGAGATCATCGCTCCAAGAAGAAAGGGTGATTTTCCAATGATCTTTTTTGTAGATCATTATTTTGAAGGAAAACCATTGGCATCTCGTATTCCATTAAGAGGAAAAGATAAAATTGTATTTGTAGATGTAACGCATGAGCCTAAAACAAAACAAGTAGATGCTTTAGCTGCAGATTTAAAAGCGGAGTTTGGACAAGTAAGTGGCATTATTGGTATTGGTGGTGGTTCAACAATGGATTTGGCAAAAGCAGTTGGATTAATGATGACCAATCCAGGTTCTTCTGCAGATTATCAAGGATGGGATTTAGTGAAACAAGCAGGTGTATATAAAGTAGGTATTCCAACATTGAGTGGAACAGGTGCAGAGGTAAGTAGAACAACCGTGTTAACTGGTCCTACTAGAAAACTGGGAATGAATTCAGATTTCACACCCTTTGATCAAATTGTATTAGATCCTGAATTAACCAAAGACGCTCCAGCGAATCAACGTTTCTATACAGGTATGGATTGTTATATACATTGTATTGAAAGTTTGGAAGGAACATTTTTAAATGAGTTTAGTAAGAGCTACGGAGAGAAGGCATTGGATTTATGTAGAAAAGTTTTTGTTGAAAAAAATGAATGGTCTGATGAAAGTGATGATCAATTGATGATGGCATCTTATGCTGGTGGTATGAGTATTGCGTATAGTCAAGTGGGTGTAGCACATGCCGTGAGTTATGGTTTAAGTTATTTATTAGGAACAAAACATGGTATAGGTAACTGTATCGTGATGAATCACTTAGAAGAATATTATCCAGCAGGGGTGAAAGAGTTTAAATACATGGTGGAGAAAAACAATATTGATATTCCAACAGGTATCTGTGCTGATTTAACCGAAGAACAATTTGATGCAATGATCAATGTGTCTTTAGGCATGAAGCCACTATGGGAAAATGCATTGGGAAAGGAATGGGAGAAAATAATGACCCGTGAAAAACTAAGAACCTTGTATGGAAAATTATAAAACCAAGAAGTTTAAATTTAAATAACCTGCTATACAATAAAAGGCCTCGCATTTGCGAGGCCTTTTATTGTATCTCTAACCCAAACTAATTACTCAGCAACAGCCACAACTTCTTTTACTTCTGGAATCATACGCTTCATCATTCCTTCGATACCTGCTTTTAAAGTTACCATACTTGAAGGGCAACCGCTACAAGAACCTTGTAACATTAAATTCACCACACCTTCGTTATAACTTTTAAACTGAATGGCACCACCGTCCATTTCAACAGCAGGCTTCACATAATTTTCTAATAATTCTTTCACACGCTTAACAATATCATCATCATCTGCATGCACCGTGTTGGTTGCTTCTTGTTTGAACTTCGCCACTTCTTCTTCGTTCACTACTACACCACCTGCTTCCAAATATTCTTTCAAGAAAGTTTTGATCGTAGGAATAACATCCTGCCAATCTTCGGTATCAGCACTTTTGGTTAAAGTGATAAAATTGCTAGCAATGAATACACTTTTGATAAAAGGGAAACTAAATAATTCTTTTGCTAAAGGAGAAGCAATTGCATGTGCTTCTTCTGATATATCAATACTTTTTCCAGGATACAATAATTTGTTAGCAACAAATTTCATTGTTTCTGGGTTAGGGGTCATTTCTGTATAAATGCTCACAATAGTATTTCCTGTAGTAATCATAATAAATGCGTTTAAAATCGATTCGAATACAAAAATAATCAAATTGAACCGGAAGGGACCCTTTCCCAGGCGAACAGATCCTTAATTTTCCGATATCGAAAGGTAAAAAACCTTGATTAGCTGGGCACAATGCTCAATTTGGCATAGTTCAGCATGATCTTTTTCTCTCCATTGGCATCAAACAAGATCATTGCAATTGGATTATGTGCAGAACCTTCGATCTCTTTGATCAATCCAAATCCAAACTTTTGGTGCTCCACCCTCAAGCCAACGGTTAACTGAGATGGGTCAGCAGCCACAAAATTAGCCGAAGGAATATGGTTTTTGTTCACTGAGGTAGGTGGATTCACTGGAAGATAACTTGGCTTGCTAGAACCAACACTACTTGAACTGGAATTTCCTCCACCTGAATTTTTTCTTCCAGGATGCATACGATCATAAGCACTGCCCCATCCAGCAGTAGTACTTTGATTTCTGGCACCACCCCCTGCAGAAGATTTATCCAATTTTTCTTCAGGCATTTCTTCAATAAATCTACTAGGTTCGTTTTGTACCAACTGTCCAAAACGATATCTAGAATTGGCATAGCTTAACCATAAATGTTTTTTTGCACGGGTCACGGCTACATAAAATAATCTTCTCTCTTCTTCTAATTCTTCTCTTGTATTAATACTCATTCCACTTGGAAATAAGGTTTCTTCTAAGCCCACTACAAATACACAAGCAAATTCCAAACCCTTTGCAGCATGCACCGTCATTAATTTTACAGCATCACTATCTTCTTTATCATTATCCGAATCAGTAATTAAAGTGATTTGTTGTAAGTATGCACCTAAACTCTTATCGCCTTGTTCACCGTCTTCATTACTTGGGCTTTCGGTCCACTCTTTAATAGAGTTTAATAATTCTTGCACGTTTTCATAACGCGCTAAACCTTCAGTAGATTTATCGTTGAATAATTCTTTAATGATATTGGTATGTTTACCAACTTGCACTGCAACATCGTAAGCATTGTGTTTGGTCAACTGATTTCGAAAATATTTAATCATGGTCACAAACTCTTCTATAGCATTGAGCGTTCCTGCTTTAAATCCAAATGCTTTAGCTTTTTCTAATACTTCAAAAAAAGTAATGTTCTGATCATTGGCTAATACTAAACACTTCTCTACAGTGGTTTTACCAATACCCCTTGCAGGATAATTAATAATTCTTTTTAACCCTTCCTCGTCTTTGGTATTTGCAATGACTCTTAAGTAAGCGATAAAATCTTTCACTTCTTTTCTTTGATAGAAGCTAAGACCACCGTAAATTTTATAAGCAATGCCCGTTCTTCTTAAGCTTTCCTCGAAAGATCTTGATTGTGCATTGGTTCTGTATAAGATGGCAAAATCATTGTTGACAAAATGATTTCTTAATTTATTTTCTTGAATAGCATCCGCTACAAATCTACCCTCATCATTATCGGTCATGGTGCGTACCAATCGAATTTGATCACCTGCTTCATTTTCCGTCCATAACTCTTTTGGAATTTGTCCTTTATTATTTTTGATAACGCAATTAGCTACTTCCAAAATAGAAGCACTACTTCTATAGTTCTGCTCTAGCTTCACTAATTTTACATCATCATAGTCCTTTTGGAACTGTAAAATATTTTCAATGGTTGCTCCACGGAAACTATAAATACTTTGTGCGTCATCACCTACTACACAAATATTTTCGTGTACTGCTGCTAATAATTTAGCAATTTGATACTGTACCGGATTGGTATCCTGGTACTCGTCAATTAATAAATATTTAAACTTATGTTGATACTTGTGTAATACTTCTGGAAAATCTCTTAGCAATTCATGCATCTTAAACAACAAGTCATCAAAATCCATTGCACCATTTTTAAAACAACGCGCAACATAACTTGCATAAATATCACCAATAGCAGGTCTATTCGACCTTGCGTCTTCTTGTTGAATAAAAGTATCCATGGCATACTCTGCCGGACCTACCAAAGCGTTCTTTGCACTAGAAATTCTATTGTGTACTACATTGGGTTTATAATGTTTGTCATCCAAACCCATATCGTTGATGACTGCTTTGATCACCGATCTAGAATCGTCTGTATCATAAATCGTAAAGCTTTGAGGATAGCCTAATTTTTCTGCCTCTGCTCTTAAAATTCTTGCAAACACACTATGAAAAGTACCAATGTATAAATTTCTAGCTTCAGTATTCCCTAAGATCTTCTCTACACGCTCTTTCATTTCTTTAGCCGCTTTATTGGTAAAAGTCAATGCCAAAATATTGAAAGAATCCACCCCGCTATGCATCAAGTGAGCAATACGACTAGTTAAGACTTTTGTTTTTCCACTCCCCGCACCGGCAATAATCATTAAAGGACCTTTGATATGAAGTACCGCCTCTTTTTGCCTTTCATTTAAACCATCTAAATACGCTTGTTGCATTGGGCGAAGATAGCATAAAAAAAGCCCTTCTTTTGAAGGGCTTTTATAAAAATTATGGAAACACTACTTCTTCTCTAATAATTTAAAGAACTGATCTAATTGAGGTAAGATCACAATTCTTGTACGACGGTTTTTAGCTCTGTTACCAGCGTTGTTGTTTTCTGCAATAGGAGCATATTCACCTCTACCTGCTGCGGTCATACGCTTAGGATCGATTCCATAAGTTTCTTGTAAAACACGCACAACTGTAGTGGCTCTCTTAACAGATAAATCCCAGTTATCTTCTAAAGCAGAACCATTGTCTAATAATTGTTTAGTATCTGTATGTCCTTCTACCATGAATTCGATATCTGGTTGAGCAGCCAACACTTTAGCAACTTTTCCTAATACAGTTTTTGCTTTATCAGAAATACTAAAGCTTCCGCTCTTAAATAATAATTTATCAGAGATATCAACATACACAACACCTTTATCCACTTTAACATTAATATCTTCATCGCTTAAGTCTCCAATAGCACCTTTCAAATTCATCACCAAATTCATGTTGATAGAATCTTTACGAGCCATAGAGCTTTGTAAGCCTTGGATATATAAATCCTTAGCGCCGATATTCTCTAAAGACTTTTTAATGCTCTCAGCTTGAGCACCTGTTACAACAGACAAATCTTTTAATTGACTTAAAACAACATTGTTATTTTGTTTTAAGAAATCGATTTGCTTATTCAAATCATCGATTTTGCTTTGGTTCGCTTTATTTTCTGCAGCTAATTTATCGCTATCGTTTTTTTGTTTTGCAACAGCATCTTGTGCATCACGATATTTGCCTTGTAATTCAGCATAAGCACCATTCAATTGAGTGTACTTGTTTTCTGCTTCTTGTAATTTTTTAGGACTTACGCAAGAATAAGCACCTAAGCTAACAACTGCAAGTGCTAAAAAAATCTTAGTTTTCATATTTCAACGTTTTTTAATTGAATAAATAATAGCCTAAACCGGTAACAAAAATAAGGATTCACAACTAGCCTTTAAAATTTATTACACATATGGCGTCAATTTAACATTCTGTTTCATCAGATATTCCAAATTCGGGGATTTTGCCCTTGTATTGCTTAAAAAAATCAATAATCTTTCTCAAATCGGCCTTCATATCCTCTCCAGTGTTAAATGGTTCTGCAAAAACCACTCTTTTGTTCTCAAAATCCAAGGCGATCATTACAATCGGTACATGGGCATTTTTAGCAATATGATAGAAGCCGGTCTTCAGTCTGGTAACTTTTTGTCTGGTGCCCTCCGGAGATAAAGCAAGGTGAAAGCTTTGGTTTTGATGAAATAAATCCACCACCTGGTCCACCATATTATTGTTTTTAGATCTATCCACCGGACTACCTCCCATACTTCTTAATACCCAACTAAATGGAGGAACAAATAGTTCTTTTTTCCCCAAGAATCGAACAAACTCCAGGTGTAATAACTTTCTAAAAGACACTCCCAAGAAAAAGTCTGCCCAATGAGTATGTGGTGCAACAATCACCACAGATTTTTTTAAATGATAAGGAAACGCTCCCTCAATTTTCCAACCTAACACGTTAAAATACCACCACCTTAAGAGTTGATGCATGATCGAATCAGTTTTGCATTTTCAATAGGATCCACTTTAGTAGCCTCTATGTGAATCAATTTTTTTTCTTTTTCATATAATTTATCGTAGTAAGATAATAAAATATGAAACGCTGCTCTAATATCTTTTTCTATAATATGATTTATAGCCAATTTGGTTTCTAGGCCACCTAATTTTTTTTGAATTCTATAAGTAGCGGCCATTAAATCTTCGGGCTTAAAACCACCATATCCTTGCACGATAAAATCTAATCTAGATTCAAAAGGAATTTTTATAAAATAACCTTCACTATTTCTTAATAATTTAAAAAATGGAGTTGGCAACATGACTGTACCAATTCTTTGGCTTTCATCTTCAATCAAAATAGTTTGATCAGCAAATGCAAAAAGTGCTGTGGCTAATTTGTTTTCAAACATTTCTTGACTTGGTTGTTTGTCTTGACCAATCGCACCAAATGCAGAACCCTTATGCGATGCCAATCCCTCTAAATCAATCACTGTATGCTTTTGCTTCAACAACTCATTTAATATTTCTGTTTTACCAGATCCAGTATAACCACCTATAACATTTAGCTTGTAGGGTTTTTCAAATTGTTGTAATACCCAATTTCTATAGGCTTTGTAGCCGCCAATGATTTGACAAACTTTGAATCCATACAGATCTAATAACCACGCAACCGCAGCACTGCGCATTCCACCTCTCCAACAATGAACATAAATAGTAGTATGTTCGGTTTTATTTTTTTTCTGAAAATCACTTACCCATTTTTCTACATTTTCTACCATGGGCAACATTTTGTTTCCAAAAAAGGGAAGCCCAATTTTAATCGCTTGCTCTCTATTTTTTTGTTTATAGGTGGTACCTACGATAGCACGCTCTTCATCATTAAAAAGGGGTAAGGAAAACGCATTGGGAATATGTGCATGTTCAAATTCACTAGGGCTTCTCACATCAATTACAATACCCGTATTGGCTACTGCAACAAAATCCTCTATCGTCAACTTCTGAATCGCCATACTTACAAAGTTAAGTCCTTGAGTTTGTCTTTTAGTGTTTCTATAGAAAATGACTGAAAAGGGGGTTGTGTATATTCGATCGAAGCAGCTTTCATTAGCGCCTCCTTGATCTTAAAATTTTCTTGACTAAAAGAAATAGCCCATCCATTGGATTCCCACCATGTTGCAAGGTATTCTTGTTCTGTTTGTCCAGGCGTTGGAATGATGATTAACTTTTTTTGAAAAGGAATTAGTTCCATCAAACTAGTATAACCCCCTCTGAAAATGATGTATTCTGCCGATTCAATCAGTGCTGCAAGTGTAGCAGCATCAGCATGTGGGTATAATTTTCCTTTATTAGAAACACTGGGCTCATTATTTCCCATGGGTCTACCAGCAACAATAGCAAATGGTAAATCACTCGCATTGCCTTGCATCCACAATGCATTTTCAAAAATCGTTCTTTGGGGTTCTGGCCCACTTACAATACCTAGAAACTGAATGGTCTCAAATGTTGTTTTTTCTATACTTGGACTTAATCTGGAAAGTGCCCCCAAATACCAAATAGGCATGGTGGGCTTAACTTTTGGATTACTTAATACACCAGCATAATTATTGTTGCCCACTATATCGGGTATCCATAAACAGCTAAACTTTTTTATATATCGATATTGCAACCATCTTGCAATGGAATTGGTCAACTCAAATCCTGTTTGAATATTTAATTGATGTGTAATAAATACAGAAGGCACTTTTTTATGGTGGAAGCCAAAGCGATTATCAGAAATGATGAAATCAAATTGAAATTGCTGCTGCATTTTACGCAACCAGTTTCTTTCATAATAAATACTAAACAGGATCTTGGGTATTTGTGCAAGCATCTTTAGTAAGAACCATTTTCCTTCTTTGCTATATTGAATTCTATAGCCCGCTAAAGGTAAAAAAGTAGCTTCTGGTAAGGCTTCTCTTAAAATTACTTCGTGATAGCCCTCACTTGCAATATAAATTTGATAGTCCAATTGCATTAAAGATTTGGCCAGATGTATACATCTGGTAGCATGACCTAAGCCCCAATCCAATGGTGCAATACAAATCTTTTGCTTGTTCATAAAGCACTAATTTAGTTAATAATTGCGTGCATAAAACACTAAATTTGAAGTAAACAAGAAAGATGCCACTCATCAACAAAGAAAAAGGAATTGCGCTGTATGCTGCATTGGTTGCTTTTGGCACTTATGTTTTTGTATTTGGATTTAGAAAATCATTTACTGTTTGCACTTTTGATGGATGGATGTTTGGACCCATTGCTTATAAAACAGCATTAGTAATTAGTCAAATGTTGGGTTACTTATTAGCTAAATTTTATGGAATAAAATTTATTTCAGGACTTGAAAAAAAGCAACGCTATAAAACTATTTTTTTGTTAACGGGAATTGCATGGGCGGCATGGTTATTATTTGCAATCGTTCCAGCTCCTTATAATGTTGTTTTTTTATTTGTAAATGGATTTCCGCTGGGAATGTTATGGGGCGTGGTATTTAGCTATGTGGAAGGGAGAAAGAGTACAGATTTTATTGGAGCAGCATTAGCAGTAAGTTTTATTTTTTCTTCAGGATGGGTAAAATCTGTAGGAGGATGGTTGATACAAAGTTTTGCCATTTCTGAATTTTGGGTACCCTTTGCAACTGGATTGGTATTCGCCATTCCATTAATCATTTGTGTGTATGGTTTAGAAAAAGTGCCGCCACCGAGTGCAGAAGACGAAGCACTCAGAACGCAACGTATTCCTATGACCGGAACAGATAGAAAAAATTTACTAAAACAATATTTACCAGGCATTATTGCTTTTGTAGTAGTGTATTTATTTGCTACTATTTTTAGAGATATCAGAGATAATTTTTCTGCAGATATGTGGAAGGAGATGGGCTACGCTTCAAGACCAGCAGTATTTACAGAAACAGAAACCCCTATTACTATTTTAATTTTAGTATTGATTGGCGCAATAGTTGCTATTAAAAATAATTTTAAAGCCTTGATGGTGGCACATGCATTTATCATTATTGGATTTATTATTGCTGGTAGTTCTACTTATTATTTTACGCAAAAATTATTAGATCCATTTTGGTGGATGATGTTGGTGGGCTTGGGATTGTATTTAGTTTACATCCCTTTTAATTCTATTTTCTTTGATCGATTAATTGCTGCATTTTCCATGAAAGGCAATGTGGGCTTCTTTATTTATGTGGCAGACTCTGTGGGATATGTGGGTAGCGTAACAGTGATGTTGGTGAAAGAAGGCATGACATTGAAAATTCAATGGACTTCTTTTTTCTCTCAAAGTGTAATGCTATTATCTTTTGTTGGCGTGATCATTACAATCTATTCAATATTTTATTTTAATAAGAAACATAAACTTCCATCCACTCAAACAGTTTAATCATATGAAAAAGCTTTATTTATTATGTAGTGCATTATTGTTCACTTTAATAGTATTGGCACAAGAAAATTATTTTTATCCAAATGCTGGAAAAATGAATCCTGCTATACCAACTCCTGCTCAGTTTTTAGGATACAATATTGGTGAGCAACATACTCGTCACGAAAGAATTGTAGAGTATATAAAAGAGTTAGACAGATTATCTGATAGAGTGAGTAGTGAAATTATTGGAGAAACTTTTGAGCATAGAGCACAGATAACTGCAGTTTTTACAGATCCTAAGCATCATCAAAATATTGAATCAATTAGAGAAGCACATTTAGCTGGTCAAAAAAACGGAGCCACTAAAAATGTACCCTTAGTGATTCACTTAGCCTACAATGTGCACGGTAACGAGCCTTCTTCTAGCGAAGCAGCCATGTTAACCGCGTATTATTTAACTGCGTCGGAATCTGAAGAAACAAAACAATGGTTATCACAAATGGTGATTACCATGGATCCTAATATTAATCCAGATGGAAGAGATAGACATACTAGTTGGGCTAATATGCACAAAGGATTTCCACCAGTAGCAGACCCTAATGACAGAGAACATAATGAAATTTGGCCTGGAGGAAGATTCAATCACTATTGGTTTGATTTAAATAGAGATTGGTATTTAGCTACTTTTCCAGAAACAAGAAATAGAATTAATTTCTTTCATAAGTGGAGACCTTATGTACAAACAGATCATCATGAAATGGGTACCAACTCAACTTTCTATTTTGATCCGGGAGAAGAAGCAAGTAACAACCCTGTAGTACCAGGGTATTTATATAAAAATATCTATCCAAAATTTGCTGAATATTTTACCAAGGCGGCCAACAATATTGGCTCAATGTATTTTACAAAAGAAGCATTTGATAAATTATATCCAGGATATGGAAGTAGCTATATCAATTTTTATGGCGGTGCAGGATTTTTATTTGAACAAGGAAGTAGTAGAGGACATGTTCAAGAAACCACTACAATTCCTATCACATTTGCCTTCACCATAAGAAATCAGTTTACTGCATCACTGGCTACCATTAAAGCATCTCTTGCAGAAAAAGACGCTTTATTAGATCTAAGAAAAAACTTTTATGAGACCGCTAAAAAACAAGCAGAAGCATCTGTGATTAAAGGATATGCTTTTGGAGATCCAAATGATTACAATAGAACAAAAGCTTTTGTAGACTTATTACAAATTCATAGAGTAGATGTATATGAAGTGTCTAATAGTAAACAGTTTTATGTTCCTGTAGCACAAGACAATCATATTATGGTAAGAACAATTTTTGAAAATCAAATTCCATATAAAGACAGTTCTTTTTATGATGCATCTACATGGAGTTTAATTCATGCATTTAATTTACCCTACACAGAGGTGAAATCTGCTTTTGTACCTGGCGCAAAAATTAATGCAGCACTTAATGCAAACAAGCCCGCTGCAACAAAAAGTACTTATGCATATATTGTAAACAATACAGATTACAATATTCATAAATTTATTTTTGACTTACAAAAACAAGGAGTTATTGTACAAACAGCAACAAGACCATTTAGTATTACTATTGGTTCTTCAGATAAGCAATTTGGTTATGGTACCGTAGTGGTATCTGTTCAACAACAGCAGTTATCTAGCGATAAGGTATTTGAAATTATACAAGCAGCAAGTAAAGACGCTAATATTGAAGTGCACAGTATTGGTTCTGGTTTTAGCAATTCGGGTATTGATTTAGGTAGCAATTATGTGAGAACATTAAAAAAGCCTGAAGCCATTATGCTTATAGGTACAGGTGTTGCTGCATCTGAAGCGGGTGAAGTATGGCATTTATTGGATCAAAGATTAAGTATGCCAATCACTAAAGCAGATGTTTTAACTTTTTCAAGAATTGATTTGACAAGGTATAATACAATGATCATGGTATCAGGTAATTATGCTTTATTGGACAAATCAAGCGTTGATAAAATTAGAGCATGGATCCAAAATGGTAATACTTTGATCACTATTAAAGGAGGTGCAGAGTGGGCTATTAGAAATGGAATTACTAAACATAAATTAATTATGGATTCTGTATTTAGTAGTACTAGACAATTATACGATAGAGCTGTTGAGATAGAAGGAGCAAAAGCCTTGGGTGGATCCATCTTTAAAATAGATCTTGACACTACTCATCCAGTGGGTTATGGCTTTACCAATAAATATGTTTCTGTGTACAAAAACGGACTTACCTTTTTCCAAAAGAGTTCGAATCCTTATAACACAGTAGCACAATACTTAAATGAGCCCGTTGTAGGGGGTTATGTTCATGCAACTACTTTAAAGAAAATGCGAAACAATCCTTCCATCTTAATAGGTCAAGAGGGAATGGGTAGAGTAGTCTTGTTTGCCGATGAACCTAATTTTAGAGGAGCATGGTATGGCACGAACAAGCTATTTTTAAATGCATTGTTTTATGGAAGCTTAATCAATGTTCCTTCTGTAGTTGCGAATGAGCTAGCAGAAGACGCACATGAGTAAATTATTTCTTCTCAAAATCTAGGATAACGCCGTTAATACAATAGCGTAATCCTGTAGGAGGAGGACCGTCTTCAAAAACGTGACCCAAGTGCGCTTTGCATTTGCCACATTGAACTTCGGTCCTTCTCATTCCATGACTATTGTCCGGAGTATAAATAATTGAACCCTTTGCAATAGGTTCGTAAAAACTAGGCCATCCACAACCACTATCAAATTTCGTATCGCTTTTAAATAAAGCGTTACCGCATGCAGCACAAAAATAAGTACCTATTTCTTTAGATGTTTCATACTTACTCGTAAAAGGACGCTCGGTTCCTTTTAATCTTGCAATTTCATATACATCTGCCGGAAGAATTTGTTTCCAAATACTATCTGGTACCACAATGTTCTCCTGTTGATTCTTTTTATAATAGGGATTGTTCTTGTTACTCATACTAGGGTTGATTTGAGCGGTTTTTGAATTGTTTTGTGCACATGCTATTTGAGAAAAGCAGAGCATTACAAAGACTAGTTTATACATATAGATGTTCTTAGTTCAAAAATACTAACAAGTATTCAGTTATTTTGTTCAGTTTTTTTAAGCTAGCTTCTGTCAAAATTTACGCTAGTTCTGTATCTTTGTTAGCAACAACGAATCTTTCAACTCATTAGCATGTTCAATCTAATCTTATTTGGCCCTCCAGGAAGTGGAAAAGGCACTCAAAGTGAATCTATCATTGCAGAATTTGGCTTAAAACACCTTTCTACTGGTAATTTATTAAGAGAAGAGATTGGCAATTCAACAACTTTGGGTTTGGAAGCCAAGCGTTTTATGGATGCTGGTCAATTAGTTCCAGACGAAGTGGTGATTGGCATGGTAGATAATTTTATGCAAGCACATCCAGAAGCAAAAGGATTTTTATTTGATGGATTTCCAAGAACCACTGCTCAATGTATTGCTTTAGACGCTTTATTAAAAAGCAAGTCAAGTGAGATTAATGTGGTATTGGCTTTGGAAGTGAGTGAAGAAGAATTAGTGAAAAGATTATTAGGAAGGGGTTTAACTTCTGGAAGAAGTGATGATACTAACGAAACCGTTATTCGCGCGCGTATTCAAGAATACCATGATAAAACAACTGCAGTAGCAAAACACTATGCACAATTTAACAAAGTAGTGCAAGTAAAAGGGGAAGGAAGTGTTGAATCTATCTATGCTAGCTTAAAAACAGAAATAGATCATAGAATCTAATTGCTTCATAAAGTATAAAAAAAGGATCAACAATTGTTGATCCTTTTTTTTATGAATAGAGTTGATCTTTAAATATTTAAACCACCACAAGCACTAATCACTTGGCCAGTCACATAGCTACTCATATCACTCGCTAAAAATAAAGTAGTATTGGCAATTTCATCTGCTTTACCAAATCTTCCCAAAGGAATTTTTTCCAAGAAAGATTTTCCAGCTTCGCCTTCATTTAAATAATGTGTCATATCGGTTTCGATAAAACCTGGTGCAATCGCATTGCAACGAATATTTCTACTACCAACTTCGGCAGCTATAGATTTGGTAAAACCAATGATACCAGCTTTACTTGCAGCATAACTTGATTGACCTGCATTTCCTCTAATTCCAATAATAGAACTCATATTAATAATGCTTCCAGATCTAGCTTTCATCATTGGACGAATCACATGTTTGGTCATGTTGTACACACTCTTCAAGTTTGTTTCCATCACATCGTCCCATTGTTCAGGAGTCATTCTCAACAATAAATTATCTTTAGAGATACCTGCATTGTTAACACAAATATCAACCGTTCCAAAAGTTGCTATCACATCGTTAACGAATGCTTCACATGCAGCAAAGTCTCCCGCATTGGCTTTATAAGCTTTGGCTTTCACACCTAATTTTTCAATTTCAGCAACTAGTTGATTTGCTTTTTCAGCACTACTATCACTTACATACGTGAATGCAACATGGCTACCTTGTTCTGCTAATTTTAATGCAATAGCAGCTCCGATGCCTCTTGCAGCGCCTGTTACGATAGATACTTTTCCTGCTAATAATTTCATTACTTTCTATTTTTAATAAACCAATAAGTATGCATCAATATGATACTCATATTTACAAATATAATAGGATTATCCTGTTTTAAAAAACCATATACAATCCAAAGTACGCTTCCAGACATATTGATGATTCTTAGTTTTTTTACATCCTGTATTCCAAAGGAACCTACTACTACTGCAGTGGCTATCCATCCTAAAGTATCAATCATTTTGTATTTTTTATTATCCTTCTAGGTGAATCAATTTCAGTTCTTCTACAAATGTACGCTCATTAGAAAGTCTAGGCACTTTGTGTTGTCCACCTAATTTCCCTTTTCTTTTTAACCACTCGTGAAAGCATCCTTTTTTTACTGCTGTAATTTGAGGAAGCCCTAAGGCAATATCTTTATGTCTCTTGGCTTCGTAATCACTATTCAATGCTTTTAAATTATTGTCTAATGCTACCGTAAATGCATGTAAATCTGCAGGTGCTTTTTCAAACTCAATCAACCATTCATGTGCACCACTATTGTGATCAGTCATATATACTGGCGCAGCAGTATATTCATTTAATGTAACATTAAATGCTGCGCATGTTTTTGCAATCGCGTGATCTGTATTGTCTGCAATGACTTCTTCTCCAAAAGCATTGATATATTGTTTCAATCTACCACTTACTTTTATTTTATAAGGATTGAGTTGAACAAACTGAATGGTATCTCCCACTAAATATCTCCAAAGGCCCCCATTGGTACTAATTACAATAGCATAGTTTTTTCCTATTTCTACTTTGTCTAAACCAACTGTTATTGGATGGGTTTTACCATATTCTTCAATAGGCATGAACTCGTAGAAGATGCCATGATTCAAAAACAATAACATCCCTTCTTCATCAATCTTATCTTGTGCTGCAAAGAAACCTTCACTGGCATTGTATATCTCGATATACTTACATTCTGGACCAATAATTTTTTCAAATTGTTCTTTATAAGGAGTAAAAGAAACTCCGCCATGAATATATAATTCAAAGTCAGGCCAAACTTCTTTGATATTTTTTTTACCAGAGATTTCTAAAATTCTTTTTAGTAAAACCAAGGTCCAAGTGGGTACACCCGAAATAGAAGTAACTGGTTCATTGATGGTACTTTGTGCTAATGCTTCTATTTTTCCTTCCCACTCATCCATTAATGCAATAGCCAATTCTGGAGTTCTAATAAAATTGGACCAGAAAGGAGAGTTTTGTAATAAGACACCGCTTAAATCTCCAAATTGAATATTGTCTTTGATAGGATGCACTTGATGGCTACCACCTATGACCAAACCCTTACCAGTTAATAAATCACTTTCTGGGTAAGCATGATAATAAATAGTCAAGACATCTTTGGCTGCTTGAAAATGATTGTCTTCAATACTTTCCTTGGTTAAAGGAATAAACTTGCTTTTATCGCTAGTGGTGCCACTGCTTTTTGCAAACCATCCAACAGGTGTATTCCATAAAACAGACTCTTCACCATCCATGATCTGATCTATATAAGGCTTCAAATCATGGTATTCATGAATAGGAACGGTCTCTTTAAATTTTCTTATAGTAAAAATCTCGGAGTAACCATACTTTCTGCCAAACTGCGTGAATTGCCCGTGGGTAATAAGGTCTTGTAAGACTTCTCGCTGTGCTGCAATAGGGTCATTTTCCCAATGCTCAATTCGCCAATAGCGAAAACGAGCCAATCGTGAAAGTGCTGGACTAAAAATTTTCATTTACTCTGCACAATATAAGAAATTACTTGGCTTTTTGACCCATCTCAATAATCCAATCCTTACGCTTCAACTCAAAATTGGTTCCAAGGTAAAGACGACGAACTTGTTCGTCTGCTGCTAATTCTTCAGCAGTGCCGTGCTTGAATATTTTTCCTTCAATTAATAAATAAGCTCTATCACAAATAGATAAGGTTTCATTTACATTGTGATCGGTAATTAAAATACCAATGTCTTTGGTTTTTAATTTTGCTACTACCGATTGAATATCTTCTACTGCGATAGGATCCACGCCAGCAAAGGGTTCGTCTAATAAAATAAATTTAGGATCTACTGCTAAGGCTCTTGCAATCTCAGTTCTTCTTCTTTCACCACCACTCAAACTATCACCATTGTTTTTTCTCACATGGTGTAAATTAAATTCATCTAATAAGCTTTCTAATTTTGCTTCTCTTGCTTCTTTATTTAAGGCAGTCATTTCTAACACTGCCATAATATTATCTTCGACCGATAACTTTCTAAAGACACTTGCTTCTTGAGGTAGATAACCCAATCCCATTTGAGCTCTTTTATACATGGGAAGCTTGGTAATATCTTCTTCGTTTAAATAAACAGATCCTTGATCGGGTGCAATCAAACCCACTACCATATAGAATGTAGTGGTTTTACCAGCGCCATTGGGTCCCAATAAGCCCACAATCTCTCCTTGTTGAACAGAAATGCTTACATCGTTCACTACTTTTCTGCTTTTATATTGCTTTACAAGATTGTTGGTATGTATAGTAAGCTTCACTCTAAAAATTTGTACAAAAATAAGGCTAAATATTAACTATTTTTGTGTTCTATGCATGTAACAGAACATTTAACAAGGTCAAAAGGAACTTTATTATCATACGAGGTATTGCCGCCGCTGAAGGGAAAGACGATTAAATCATTGTTTGATCATATAGATCCGTTAATGGAGTTCAAACCTTCTTGGATCAATGTTACTTATCACAGAAGTGAGACCATTGCTAGAACCAAGGAAGATGGAAGCACTGAGATGGTGGATGTGCGCAAGCGTCCTGGTACCGTAGGTATCTGTGCAGCCATCATGAACCATTATAATGTGGATGCTGTTCCACATATTATCTGTGGGGGTTTTTCTAAAAGAGAAACCGAAGATGCTTTAATTGATTTACAGTTTTTAGGTATTGACAATGTACTAGTGTTAAGAGGTGATGCAGAGAAAGGACAAAAAACATTTGTACCCACCCCTAATGGCAATAAACAAGCGATAGATTTATTAAAGCAGATTGTTGATTTAAATAACGGTGTTTATTTAGACAAGGACATATTGAACGGAAGTAAAACTAATTTCTGTATGGGTGTATCTGGTTATCCAGAAAAACATTTTGAAGCACCTAGTATGGAATTTGATTTACAAAAAGCCAAAGAAAAAGTAGACGCGGGTGCACAGTACATTATGACGCAAATGTTTTTTGACAACAAAAAATATTTTGAATATGTAGATGCTTGTAGAAGTATTGGTATTAATGTGCCGATTATTCCTGGATTAAAACCTATTACCAATAAAAAGCAATTAACTATTTTACCAAGCATCTTCTTTGTAGATATACCAGAAGCATTGTCAAAAGCAATGAATGCAGCCACTACTGATGAAGCTTGTGAGCAAGTGGGTACAGAGTGGTTGATCCAACAAAGCAAGGAGTTAAAAGCAGCAGGAGTGCCGGTGCTACACTATTACACACTAGGCAAACCCAAAGTAATTAGAGATGTAGTTGCTAAAGTGTTTTAAATAAAATAGGGGCTAAAAAATATAGCCCCTATTTTATTTATTGTCTATTTGATTTTTTTAATGTACCCATCAACATAAATTATTGATAATTTATGTAGTCAGTATTTGTGATTTATCTATTTTTTATTTTTTAATAGAAAATCATTGAACTGCAAGAGAGATAAATTTTTCGCAATAATTCTTTTATTCGCATCTAATAGATAATAAGTAGGTGTTTTAAATACATCATACAATTGTCTGATCGTAGTTGGTTTTTGATTTGTAATTTCTTTATTCAAAGCCGCTTCGGTTTGATACACATGAAACCAATTGTCTATTTTATTTTCTGAGAGAAATTTTTTCCAAGCAGGTATTTCTTTGTAATTAATATTTACTCCCACAATCTGTACTCCCAATGTTTTCCAGCTGGCTTTATATATAGAATCTAATTGTGGAATTTCTACTTTACAATGACTACATGTCGGATCCCAAAAAGCAATAAAGGTATAGGGTGCTGCGGTTTTGTATAAAGAGAAAGGCTTGTCATCAATGGTGTTGATATCCAATGCAGGAGCGGCTAAACCCAATTGGTTCGCCATCATGCTATAAGCTCTTTCAGTAATAGATTTCTTGGAAGCATCATTCAATAAAACAGTATCGCCTTTTGCAAAAAAGTTTTGATACAAGTGTAAGAACACTTTATCCTGTCCCATAAATTCTGGACTGATGTATTTGTTGGTAAACTTGAAAAGCAAAAATGGATAAATCTCTTTACCTGTTTTAGCCACTGTTAACATGTATTGTACTTCTTCAATAATAGAATCAGCATCTCTTGCTACATAATTTTTAAAGTACTCATCTAGTTTGGCTTCAAAAAAAGGTGTTCTAATTAATCTATTATCATTAAACACCACATTGTCCCAAAAATGATTTTTTACAAAATAGTATGGATACAAACTATCTGCTTTACCATTGATAACCGGTATGGCTGGGGCTTCTGGGCGTTGCATTACATTTAATAAATAGCTCATCATAGATTTTGGATGCGCTTTCATGAAGGAAGTTCTTTGCTCTTTTAGCTCTTTATCCTTACTGATATATTGTGTTCTATATAAATTAGAGTCAGCTGCAGTAGTAGAGGCTTTAAATTTATTTTCAATGGCTGTTAATTCCCCTCCAATTTTATTAACTGCTATGGAATACTCTTTAAACAAATCATTTTCTACAGAACCAATAATGGAATAATTTGTCAAATTATTGGTATCTGCAACAATTCTAAAATTTTGTGCATCGTCCACAATAAAATCAAATAGAATATTGTACTTAGGGTTTACTAAAAAGTAAATTCCTGGAGTTAATTTTTGAGGTCCTTTAAATATACCTTCACTTTTTTCATTCAATACACAAGAATCAGCTAAAACCCTATTGTTTCCGTAATTGGTGCCAATATAAATTTTGGTATTTTGATAAGGTTTCAAACTTACTTGAATTGCGTGGCCAACAGGCGCAGATGGTTTCTTTACCTGAGCCATAGTTTGTTCAACCAATCCACATAATAATAACACTAAACATATCCAGTTTTTCATAGATCCATTTTAATTGGATTCAAATATAATTTATAAGTCTCATTTTATTCAAAAATCAAGGTTGGTTGAGTACCTTTGTGCAAGTGAGAAAAAATAAACAAGCCCCTATTTTAGAAAAAGTATTGATTGAGGATTATGCCGCAGAAGGTAAGTCTTTGGCACGCGTGGACGGCAAAGTAATTTTTGTAGAAGGAGCTGTGCCTGGCGATGTTGTTGATATTCAATTACAAAAAAATAAAGCCGATTGGGCAGAAGGTTTTGCAAAGAATTTTCATAGTTATTCAGCCAATAGAGTACAACCATTTTGCGAACACTTTGGCGTATGTGGTGGTTGTCAATGGCAGATGTTGCCTTATGCACAGCAATTACAATACAAGCATAAGCAAGTAGTGGATAATCTTACTCGAATTGCTAAAGTGGCTTTACCAGAGATTGCACCCATTTTAGGTGCCACACCAACAGAAGGCTATAGAAATAAAGTGGAGTATACTTTTGCTACGGAGAAATTTATTCCTTTTGAAGCGTTTAGAGCAATGAAGACTGCTGGTACATTGCCAGAAAAATCTGTGGGTGCAGGCGGCTTTCATGCAAGAGGCTTTTTTGAAAAAGTAGTGGAGATAGATACCTGTCATTTACAGGAAGAACCCACTAATTTAATGAGAAAGGCCGTGGCTCAATTTGCAGTAGACAATGAGATGCCTTTTTACAATATCAAACAACATGTGGGTTGGCTAAGAAATATGTTTGTAAGAAATACTACACAGGGCGAGTGGATGGTAAATTTAATATTGGGATATGAAGACAAAGAAAAAAGAGAAGCTTTATTAAATCTATTGTTACAGCAGTTTCCACAGATCACTACTTTATTGTATACCATCAATACCAAGCGAAATGATAGTATGCAAGACCTAGTGCCTCAAGTGTATTTTGGAAATGGATATATCACCGAAAAATTAGAAGACTTCCAATTCAAAATAAGTCCTAAATCTTTTTTCCAAACCAATTCTTATCAAGCTACAAAATTATATCAAGTGACTAGAGACTTTGCAGAACTCACTGGGAAGGAAGTAGTGTATGATTTGTATTGTGGTACAGGAAGCATAGGTATATTCTGTAGTAAGAACGCAAAGAAAATTGTGGGCGTAGAAGTGGTTGCAGATGCTATAGAAGATGCTAAAATAAATGCTTCTATCAATGGCCTTGAAGACACGGCATTTTTTGCTGGAGATGTGATTGATATATGTGATGACGCTTTTTTTGCAGCGCATGGAAAACCAGATGTGATTATTACAGATCCACCAAGAGCGGGCATGCACGAAAAACTAGTGCGTAAATTATTAGAGATGGAAGCGCCTACGATTGTGTATGTTAGCTGTAATCCTGCAACACAAGCAAGGGACCTAGCTTTATTAGATGAAAAATACCAAGTGACTAAAATACAACCAGTAGATATGTTCCCTCATACTTTACATATTGAAAATGTAGTTCAACTAAAAAGAAAATAAACAATGAATCAATTTAGACCTACGAGATTTGAAGTATTGCCTACCATTGTAAAAAACTTATTAATAATTAATGGTTTATTGTTTTTAGCGCAAAATACTTTTGCAGGACCAACCAGTAAATTTTCTTTCGAAGACTTTTTGGCTTTACATGCATGGCAAAGTGAATTGTTCCAGCCATGGCAATTAATCACCCATATGTTTTTACATGGCGACTTAGGGCATATTTTTGGAAATATGTTGGCGCTATGGATGTTTGGTTCTATTCTTGAAAATCTTTGGGGTCCAAAAAGATTTTTATTGTTTTATGTTTTGTGTGGAATGGGTGCAGCAGTGATTCACTTAGCAATACTATCTTTTGAATTAATGCCATTGATCCATCAGTATAAAGAAGTTGTAACATCCAATTATGTGCATGATGCCACTTATGACCAATTCATGAATTACTATAATAAGAAAGTGAATGTGGCTACCCTAGGCGCTAGTGGCGCCGTTTTCGGCATCTTAATAGCTTTTGTGTATTTGTTTCCTAATACCTATATCTATATTTATTTCTTGTTCCCGATTAAAGCCAAATGGTTGGGAATTTTATACTTCTCTTATGAATTAATTTTTGCGATTCGTAATTCAGCAGGAGATAATGTAGCAAGATGGGCGCATGTGGGCGGAGCAGTGGTTGGATTTATTTTAGTGTATATCTGGAATAGAAAAAATCGCAAAACATTTTATTAACCTCAATTCATCATCAATGAGTGATTCTTCTAATAAGCCTTTATGGGGTGCTGATAACAATGCTTTAGTAGCTTTATTGGCTGTGAATTTGGTTGTGGCAGTGGCTTTTGTATTTATGAAAGTGACCTATTATTTGGAAGGTTTTCCGGCAATAGATTTTCAGAATGAGATTTATCAATATGTCATTTTATTACCTGCAAAACTAGAACAAGCACCTTGGACCTTCATAACATTTAATTGGACCCATGATAATTTTTGGGCTTTGTTTACCAATATGTTTTGGTTATTCATTTTTGGTAATATCTTACAAAACGTACAAGCCAATAGGCATTTATTTCCCATCTATCTTTATAGTGGAATCATTGCAGCAACCAGTTATGTATTGCACAAAGGACATGAACCATTGATTGGCGCACAAACCAGTGTATTGGCCATCGCAATGGCAACGATAGTTATATCACCTAAGTATACCATACTTCCCAATATTGCTAAAGGCATTCCTGCTTGGTTATTAGGTATTCTTTATGCAATCATTACAGCCCTATCTTTAACTACCATTTCTATAGAAGAAAGTTTTTCAATTGTATTGGGGGGATTAAGTGGATTACTCTATGCATTTTTATTAAAAAAAGAAATAGATTTAGGTGCGTGGATGCATCGATTATTAAGCTCCATCAATAATAGTTTAACACCTAAAAGTTAATGGCTAAAAAAAAGTCAAGGTTGAGAGTTTTTGTAAAGAAATTTTTATTGGTATTGAATATACTAGTAACAGCCCTTTTTTTATACCCCATTTTTTTTAACCCACTTCCACTTATTTGGATCAATGGATTTTTAGGCATCGCAGCACCTTATTTAATTATACTAGAATTATTATTGATAATACTTTGGTTATTATCCAAACCAATATTGGCATTATTGCCACTCATTAGTTTGGCATTTGGATGGAAAGTGATTAGTGTTTTATTTGCTTGGCATCCAGGAACGCCATTTCCTATCAAAAGAAAAAACAATCATCTAAGAGTAGCAAGTTGGAATATCAAAGAGTTTAATGGAAGTGAAGAAATGGCCGCAGGACATAAATTTAAGGCAGAAGAAATTGCTTATTCTATTCAAAAATGGGATCCAGATATTATTGCATTACAAGAATATAATACCAAAGAAAAACCAAATGATGCAGCCAATCATGCATTGTACTTTGAGAAAAAATATCCTTATGCATTCTTCTCGAAAGATTATCAAACAGCAGATCCTAATTATTTTGCTGGTTGTATTATTTATTCAAAATATCCAATCATTGATTCAAAAAGAATTTCTTTTTTAAATGGGGAAAGTCTGATATATGCGACTATCTTAAAAGGTGATGATACCATTAGAGTGTATACCACTCATTTGGCTTCATATAGATTTAAACAAAACGATTTTGAATTTCATGAAACACCAAGCAATGATTTAGAGGTGAAAGCCAATAGAAGTGTTCTTAGAAAAATGAAACAGGCATTTGTAGAAAGAGCTGTTCAGGCAGAAATCGTAAGAGCAGCCTTAGATCAATCACCTTATCCAACTGTTATTACTGGAGATTTTAATGATGTCCCAAGTTCTTACACCTATAAAACCATCAAGGGTAATTTACAAGATGCCTTTTTGAAAAAAGGATTTGGCATTGGATTAACCTTTATGGGACTCTCACCCACTTTACGCATTGACTATATTTTAGCAGATGATCGTTGGGAGGTAAAGGGTTGGGAATCGGTGGATGAAAATCTAAGTGATCATCATATGGTATTCTCCGACCTTTTGTTAAAGAAGAATTAGGCCTTCAATTCCCTAAAATCAAATATCTTTGAGGCCATATTATGCCACTTAAGTTATACAATTCACTCAGCAGACAAAAAGAAGTATTTGAGCCCATCAACGCGCCTTATGTTGGCATGTATGTATGTGGACCTACGGTGAGTGGAGAAAGTCATTTAGGGCATGCAAGACCTTTTATCACATTTGATGTAGTATATCGTTATTTATTGCACAAAGGTTATAAGGTACGCTATGTAAGAAATATTACAGACGCTGGTCATTTTGAAGAAGAAGGCAAACAAGCAGAAGATAAAATTGCTTCCAAGGCGATTTTAGAAAAACTAGAACCCATGGAACTGGTGCAAAAATATACGCACTTGTATCATTGGGCGATGGAGCAGTTTAATAATATGCCTCCAAGCATTGAACCTACAGCAACAGGACATATTGTAGAGCAAATTGAAATGATCAAGACCATTATCAAAGATGGGTATGCATATGAAAAAAATGGCTCTGTATATTTTGATGTGGTAAAATACAATGAAGATTATTCTAAGAAAAATCAACCCTACGGAATTTTAAGCGGAAGAAATTTAGAAGAACAATTAGAAACAACCCGTGAATTAGAAAATCAAGATGAGAAAAAAAATAAAGTAGATTTTGCTTTATGGAAAAAAGCACCTGCTGAACATATCATGCGTTGGCAAAGCCCATGGGGAGAGGGTTTCCCGGGTTGGCATATTGAGTGTTCTGCGATGGCTACTAAATATTTAGGAAAGCGTTTTGATATTCACGGAGGTGGAATGGATTTACAATTCCCTCATCACGAATGTGAGATAGCACAAAGTAATGTATGTAATCACGAGATACCAGCACGTTATTGGATGCACAATAATATGATTACGATCAATGGTCGTAAAATGGGTAAGAGCTATAACAATGTGATTAAACTAAGTGAATTATTTTCTGGACAACACCAAGAATTAACACAGGCTTATGCACCGATGACGGTTCGATTCTTTATTTTACAAAGTCAATATAGAGGCACACTAGATTTTAGTAACGAAGCCTTACAAGCTTCTGAAAAAGCCTTGAAGCGTTTGATGGAAGCATACGAGTGGTTAAAGGCGCAAAACTTTACCCCAGGTACTCAAACTTCAGACGCAATATTGGATACTCAATTAAAAACTTGGGTAAATGAGTTAGAAGCGTTCATGGACGATGATTTTAATACGGCTAAAGTGGTGGCTAATTTATTTGAAATTGTACCAAGTATTAATTCATTAAAAGACAAGCATATTGCAGCAGACGCGGTAAGTGGAGATACATGGATCTTTATCCAACAACAATTGAAGGTTTTTATCGAAGATATTTTGGGTATTAAAATAGAAGCCGGCGCTAATCGCGAGCAATTAAAAGCTGTGGTGGAATTATTGATTGAAATCAGAAAAGACGCCAAGTCAAGAAAAGATTTTGCTACCAGCGATAAAATCAGAAATCAATTAGCCGATATGGGCATCCAATTAAAGGATGAGAAAGACGGCAGCATTAGCTATACAATTTAGTGATCACAATCATCCGCATGCGCGTGATTATGCATTCTACAACTGTTGTGGTTGTTGATATGTGCTATGATAATAAAAAACGCAGCAGGGAATAATAATATAAGGTCCCATTCTCTAAAAAGCATTCTGCTTAACATCAACCCAATACCAATACTGAATAAAATAATGGGTTTAAAAGAATGATGGTGCTTTTTGTAACCATGATATAAAGAGTAGGCGCCAATGGCAAAGGATAATAAAATCATCCCCAATTCAAATTGAAGATTGTGTAAAATATTAATTCCTAATAGTGGCAAACTGCTAAAAAATAAAGGCAATAATGCACAATGAATAGCACATGCTAAAGAAGCACCAATACCTACCGCGTCCCAATTCCAATTTTTAAACATAGTGTAAAGATAAACCAATAAAAGGACTAATTAAATACTACCTTTGAGGTACTAAAAACAGGTAAAATGGCGTCTCCTAAAATCAATCAAAAACTAGTTATCTATATTGTATTTTTTACAGTATTAGTGCTAGGATTTTACTATTTTTTATTTAGAGGAACAGATAATTGGAAGGTTAAAATGCCCGTATTAAGTTATGTACAACCATTTAGTTTTACCAATCAGGATGGCCAACCAGTAACAGAATCGGTGTATCAAAACAAAATCACTGTAGTGGAATATTTCTTTACTACTTGTAAGGGTATTTGTCCAAAACTAAATACCAATATGAAGGCCATATATGAGCAATATAAAAATGAGCCTTCTTTTCAAATTGTTTCACACACTTGTAATCCAGAAAATGACTCGGTATCCGTTTTAAAACATTATGCAGATTCATTGCAAGTAAATACTACTAAGTGGATTTTCTTGACAGGCAGAAAAGATAGTTTGTATCAAATGGCGAGAGGATCTTATTTATTAGATGATCCAAAAAACAATGTAGAAAAAATAGAAGATCAATTTATACATACGCAGTTTTTTGCTTTAGTAGATAGAAACGGAAAAATTAGAGGTAAGATTTATGATGGCTTGAAATCTATTGAACTGGAGCAATTAAAAGTAGATATCGGAAGATTAATTAAAGAATAAAGTACCATGATTTTTGTAACTGGCGCAAGTGGTTTAGTGGGAGCACATTTAATTCAATCCTTAATTGAAAAAGGCAAGCCGGTTATTGCATTGTATAGAAAAGAGATCCCCTCCTTTAAGCATTCTGATAAAGTTATTTGGAGACAGGGAGATATTTTAGATATCATTAGTTTACAAGAAGCCATGCAAGGCGCTACACAGGTATATCATTGTGCAGCGATTGTATCATTTGCTCCAGGCCAGGCTAACACAATGTTACACGCTAATGTAGAGGGAACCGCCAATGTGGTGAATCAGTGTTTGGAACAAGGAATTCAAAAATTAGTTTTTGTAAGTTCTGTAGCAGCCCTAGGAAGAATCAGAAAAGATAAAGCAGTTGATGAAAGTATGTATTGGACACCAGAAACAAGTAATAGTGTCTATGGTAAATCTAAATACTTGGCAGAAATGGAAGTGTGGAGAGGAATGGCAGAGGGATTGAATATAGCTATTGTGAATCCAGTGATTATTTTAGGAGCAGGAGATTGGAATAAAGGATCATCTGAAATATTTAAATCTGCCTACAATGAATTTCCATGGTATACCGAAGGGGTAAGTGGATTTGTAGATGTATTAGATGTGATAGATGCGATGCAATTATTAATGGACTCTGATATTAGTGGACAGCGATACATTATTAGCGGAGACAATAGATCTTATAGAGAAATATTTACACTCATCGCAAAAGCATTTAATAAAAGACCTCCATACAGAAAAGTAACTCCAACATTAGCAGCTATCGTTTGGAGACTAGAAGCCATTAAAGCATTGTTTACTGGAAAAGCACCTCTCTTAACCAAAGAGACTGCAGCTACTGCACAAGCTGTGGTGCATTTTAATCATCAGAAATTTTTGGAAGCTTTTCCTTCTTTTCAATATAGAACCATAGAAGCAACCATAGAGCGCACTTGTAATGAATTAAAAAGCTTACATCAATTATAGAAGCTATTTATCTTCCATTACTTTTTTCCACAATTCTGGAATGCGTCTAATCCAAACAAATTCTCTTCTTTTAATACTTGCATCTTCTGCTGGGAATCCTAAATAAGTTTTACCCGCTTCCAAAGAACCTACTACTCCAGAATGACCCATCACGGTAACATTTTCTTCGATGGTAATGGTTTTATTCACGCCTACTTGTCCCCAAAGAGTAACCCCTTCTTTAATTTTTACACCACCGGCTATAGCTACACCTGCAGCAAATAAACAATTAGGTCCTGTTTGGGTATCATGACCAATATGCACCATATTATCAATCTTAGTACCTCTACCAATAATCGTTGCGCCACTTACGCCTCTATCAATGGTACATCCAGCCCCAATTTCTACTTTATCTTCTAATACCACATGTCCACAACTTGGCATTTTGGTGTACCAATCTTGGCGAGCCTTCTTGGTATTATAATAGAAAGCGTCACTGCCAATCACTGTATTGGATTGAATGATCACATTGTTGCCAATAATGGTATCCGCCATAATGGATACACCTGGATAAATCATACAATTGTCTCCGATGGTTACATTCTTACCAATAAAAACATTGGGCATAATATGGGTGTTTTTACCCATTTTTAAGTCTGCACTAATAGCTGAATTGCTTAATTCAAATGGTTTGAAATGCGCAATAATTTTTACATAGGCTTCAAAAGGATCAGCACAAAATAATATTGCTTTACCTTCTGGAATAGTTACTTCTTTATGATTGATAATGATACAACTTGCATCACTGTTCAAACATTTATCATAATATTTTGGATGATCTACAAACACAATATCACCTTTCTCTACTTGATGAATTTCATTTACTCCAGTAATAAATAATTCATGATTACCTATGATTTCGGATTGAATCAATTCAGATAACCATTGTACTGAAACGGATGCAGAAAGCTTCATAATCGTGTTTTTTGGCCTAAATCAAAGGTAACGAGCCTTTTTTGTAAAAAATTTTTTTTCGGGTTTTTCTCTATAATTTTTTGAGTTCAATGATAGATTTTCACTTCATACAAATTATAAAAAATATATTCTCTTAAAAAAAGTAAATGCTGAAACTATTATGAATAAAGGCTTTCAGAAGATTAAAAAAATGAAACGTGAAAAAATAAAAATCAAATTCATATCATTTATCTCATAAAAAATAAATTTTTAAATGCTTTGAAATAGCCCATTTGTGGATAACCGTAAAAAATTTGTTAAAAAAAATTTTTGAATTAGGATAAAGTATATTTAATATTGTGATGGGAATTCAATTCCCGTACTTACTAACCCATCCATATACGAGGTCCCACCCATAGTGGGACTTTGTTTTTTCTAAGAGTTTTTAGATGCAATATTATCTTTTATATAAACCATTTCAAGTGCTCTCACAGTTTACATCTACTGATGGTAAATTATGTTTGAAAGATATTATTGAAGTAGAAAAAGATGTATATCCAGTAGGAAGATTAGATTATGATAGTGAAGGATTGTTGTTATTGACAAATGATAAAAAGATCAATCATCAGCTATTACATCCAAGCTTCGAGCATAAAAGAACCTATTGGGTACAAGTAGATGGTGCAATTACCCAAGAAGCCATTCAACAATTATCAAAAGGGGTTACTATTAGTGTAGATGGTAAATCTTATCCAACCAAGCCAGCTAGCGTTCATATTCTACCAGATACCATAGAAGTACCCGAGCGCAACCCCCCTATTCGTTATAGAAAAGCCATCCCTACCAGCTGGGCCTCCATAACATTAATAGAGGGCAAGAATAGACAGGTCCGCAAGATGTTTGCAAGTGTTGGATTCCCGGTACTTAGATTGATAAGAGCTCAAATGGGTAAATATAGTATTGATAAGATGCAACCCGGAGATTTGATACATTTAAGCGAGGGCGAAGTTCAAGAAGGGTTCTTTCTTTAATTGATTACTTAGTTTTACTTTTGCAGTCATAATTATATATTAATGAGTCATTCTTTATCAGAACAAGAGATTATTAGAAGAGAAAAGCTACAAGCTTTGGAGGCAGCTGGGATTAACCCTTATCCTGCCCCTTTGTATCCCATAACACATCATTCTACAGATATTAAAGATCATTACACAGAAGAGACGAAGGAACAGTTTTCGTCTGTTTGTGTGGCAGGAAGAATCATGAGCGTGAATGATAAGGGTAAAGTGCTATTTATTAAAATCCAAGACGACAAGGGAATTATACAATTATATGTAAAGCGAGATGAGATTTGTCCAGATGAAGACAAGTCTTATTGGGAGGTGATTACCAAGAATGGAATGGATTTAGGAGATATCATTGGATCTACTGGTTATGTATTTACTACTAAAACAGGAGAGACATCTGTTCACTCTAATACCATTACTTTATTAGCTAAGTCCTTAAAACCACTTCCTGTGGTGAAGCGTGACGAAGCAGGTCAGGTATTTGATGCGGTAACAGATCCAGAATTTAGATATCGTCAACGCTATGCAGATTTAATTATCAATCCAGAAGTAAAAGACACTTTTACGAAGCGTACTATATTAATGAATACCATTCGTCAGTTCTTAAACGAGCGCGGTGCATTAGAAGTAGATACACCAGTCTTACAAGCCATTCCAGGTGGAGCGGCGGCGAGACCCTTTATTACGCATCATAATGCATTAGATGTGCCTTTCTATTTGCGTATTGCCAATGAATTGTATTTAAAGAGATTAATTGTAGGTGGATTTGATTGGGTATATGAGTTTAGTAGAAACTTCAGAAACGAAGGAATGGATAGAACACATAATCCAGAATTTACTGTGCTTGAGTGGTATACTGCCTACAAAGATTATTTCTGGATGATGGAAATCACTGAGCAATTATTTGAGAAGATTGCAATGACTTTACATGGCACTACTGAATTAAAAGTGGGCGAAAAGACTATCAACTTTAAAGCGCCATTTAAAAGAATCAGTATCATAGAAGCCATTCATGAAAATACAGGTATTGATATTGATGGAATGGAGGAGGCTGGATTAAGAGAAGTTTGTAAGACATTAAAGATAGATGTACCACCCACTATTGGAAAAGGTAAATTAATTGATGAAATCTTCGGTGCTACAAGTGAGCACACTTATATCCAACCAACTTTCATTATTGACTATCCAATTGAAATGAGTCCATTGACCAAGAAGCACAGAACCAAGGAAGGTTTGGTAGAGCGTTTTGAATTAATGGTGAATGGAAAAGAATTAGCGAATGCTTATTCTGAATTAAACGATCCAATTGATCAAAGAAAAAGATTTGAAGATCAATTAGCATTAATGGAAAGAGGGGATGATGAAGCGATGTTTATTGATCATGATTTCTTAAGAGCATTAGAATATGGTATGCCACCTACTTCTGGTATTGGTATTGGAATAGATAGATTATGTATGATGATGTTGAATCAACCATCTATACAAGATGTACTCTTGTTTCCGCAGATGCGCCCAGAAGTGAACGAATAAAAAAATAGCGCTTATAAAATGTAAGCGCTATTTTTTTATCACCTCTAATGATTTTTTCGATAAATCAGATGCATTCGCATCTTCTCCCCATAAACGAGTGCTTCGATTTTTAAGAATCCCTTAGTCGCGATAGTTCAAAGCTGGTTTAATGTCACCCAACAATGCCTTGTATTTATAGTCACCAATAGATTTAGTAAACTCTTCTGTAGCTTTTAATAACAATGCAGGGTTACTCATTAAATCAATGGCAGTTAAAGCCATTGTCTTACTTGCTACTAGCATACCTTTTGTTCCAATCTCTGTTCCGCCAGCAGCAATGGCTTGCCAGCTATGTGCTGCAGTGCCTGGCACCCATGTAGCAGCGCGTAAGCCAACTGTTGGTTTTGCATAACTCACATCCCCTACATCGGTAGAACCGCTATTCCCTTCGTTGATATAAGTTAAAGGTTTAACTATTGCAGCAGTTGCAATATCAACCGGAGCAACCATAGTTGGTTGTAATTTTTTAGCAAAAGCCATTTCTGCTTCTGTGTATTGAACACCACCAACTTTATCTAAATTGGTTTGCATCGCCTCTGCCAATGTTTTATTAATGAGTAGATCGTGTGTGCCACCAATGATATCGTATTTCATTGTAGTACCAGTTCCCATTGCGGCACCTTCAGCAGCTTTTACTACTCTATCAAAAATCTCTACTACATCTTTACGCTTTGGATGACGTACATAGTAATATACTTCTGCAAAATCAGGAACCACATTGGGTGCTTTACCACCAGCAGTAATCACATAATGAATTCTGGTTTCTTGAGGAATATGTTCACGCATCATGTTTACCATATTGTTCATCGCCTCTACTGCATCTAAAGAAGATCTACCTTGATCAGGAGCGGCAGCTGCGTGAGCAGATACGCCATAGAATTTAAATTTAGCAGATTTATTCGCTAAGGCACTTGTAGTAGTTACTGCATTTACATCATCAGGGTGCCAGTGAATCACTGCATCTACATCATTGAATAAACCTGCTCTTACTAAAAATACTTTACCACTTCCACCTTCTTCCGCAGGAGAACCATATACTTTAACGGTACCTTTTAATTTTCCTGAGGCAATTAACTCTTTAATGGCAATACCAGCAGATACACTTGCTGTACCAAATAAATGATGACCACAAGCATGACCAGCATTTTTACCTGCAATCGGATTTCTTTCTGCAGAAGCAGATTGATTGATACCAGGCAATGCATCGTATTCAGCTAAAATTCCAATCACTGGACTTCCGCTTCCATAAGTTGCTACAAATGCTGTAGGAATATCTGCAACACCTGTTTCAACAGTAAAACCTGCATCTCTTAAGTGTTGTACATGCAATGCGGCACTCTTTACTTCTTTGTAACCTACTTCCGCAAAGTCCCAGATTTGTAAAGCGGTTTTTTTATCTGCTTCATAAGCGTTGTTCAAAGCATTCAATGCTGCATCTTTTGTAGCAGCAGTTGGATCAAGCTTTGCTTTCTTCTGTGCCCAAGCACCAAAAGACAGTAACATCACAGCACCTAACAATAATTTTTTCATCTCTCTTGTTTTGAATCGTTATAAAAATAAATCGTAAAATAATTTTCCTCCGGGCACTACTGAATATTTTGCTAAATCAGTAATACCTTCTGCAGCCAATACATCTTCGTCAATAAAAGTTTTACCAGTATACGCCAGTTTTTCTTTAGATAAAATATAAAAAGCAGCATCTGCAATAATATCTACTGTTCTACTCATTTTAGCCAATGCCTCACCTCCTAATAAATTTCTAACAGCAGCAGTATCAATGGTAGTGCGCGGCCACAAAGCGTTTACAGCAATACCATCTTCCTTAAACTCTTCAGCCCAACCCAATGTCATCATGCTCATATTGTATTTAGAAATAGTATAAGCAACATGTGGTGCCAACCATTTTGGAGCAAGGTTAATTGGAGGAGATAAAGTTAAAATATGTGGGTTCTTTCCTTTTCTTAAAAAAGGCAGCGCATGTTGCACCATTAAAAAAGTTCCTCTCACATTAATATCGTGCATTAAATCAAAACGTTTGCTTGCAGTACCCGCAGTATCGGTTAATTGAATGGCACTTGCATTATTAATTAAGATATCTAATCCGCCGAATGTTGCAATCGTCTTTTCAATCGCTGCTGCAATTTGTGCCTCGTCTCTAATATCAACTTGAACCGCTAAAGCCTTTGCACCAAGCGCTTCTACCTCTGCGGCAGCAGTATAAATGGTACCACCCAATCTTGGATCTTCTTCTACCGATTTTGCAGCAATCACAATATTCGCACCTGCTGCTGCTAATTTTAATGCCATTGCTTTTCCAATTCCTCTAGTACCTCCGGTAATTAAAACCGTTTTTCCTTGCATACTCATAATAATTTATTTTATAAAATTTTCAATCAATTTTGCTACATCAGTACAAGCCACTTCTAATACTTCGTTTTTTACAATGGCTTTAAATGCTTTACTAAACTCCATTTCATAAGCTGCTTTATCAATTCTGGTTTGAATAGCTTCTGCAGATTCAGTTTGTCTACTTTGTAATCTTTCTTTCAATACTTCAACGCTTGGAGGCATGATAAAAATAGATAAGCAATTTGCTCCTAAAACATTTTGCACTTTCAAAGCTCCTTTTACATCAATGTCCAAGACAGGGGTTTTGCCTGATTGCCACAAACGTTCTAATTCTGATTTAAGTGTTCCATAATATAATCCCTCGTATACCATTTCGTATTCTAAAAAGTCGTTTTGATCAATATGCGCTTCAAAAGCTTTTGTACTTAAAAAATGATATTCAATGCCATCTTTTTCTGTACCTCTTGGTTTTCTGGTAGTTGCGGAAATAGAAAAACCTAGATGGGGATAATTTGCCAAAAGGTACTTGGTAATAGTAGACTTGCCTGCCCCAGAAGGAGCAGTTAAAATGATCACTTTTTTATGGGTAACAGGAACAATTGCTGACATAGTCAAATTTACAGAAATCAAGCCTAAATAAATAATTATACTAACGGTTATCTAGCATCTTTAGAATGATGTATATTTAGGACTATAAATTTTATTCCAATAAACATTAGCCTTATGCAAAAACAACTTTTTACTTATTTGTTGTTAGTAACCAGCTTGTTTACACAAGCTCAGAGACCATCAGAAGATGCGGCTCCAAAAGCAGCTCCTAAAGCAGATATGAATCCTAGCTTTAAAAGAGAACTTTCTTTAGAAGCTAAAACAGAAAACAAAGGAGAAATCACTATTAAAGGTCAAAAAGTATCTTATAAAGTGGTAACCGGTACCATGCCAGTATGGGATGATGATGGAAAAGCAGTTGCTGGATTATTTTATGTGTATTATGAGCGTACAGATGTAACCAATAAAGATGAGCGTCCATTGGTGATTTCTTTTAATGGAGGACCTGGAACCGCTAGTGTTTGGATGCACTTAGGTTATACTAGTCCAAAAAAATTAAAAATTGATGATGAAGGATATCCAGTACAGCCTTATGGATTTGATGAGAATCAACAATCTATTATTGATGTAGCAGATATCGTGTACATCGATCCAGTAAATACAGGATTTTCTCGTATTCTAGACAAGTCTGTTCCAACATCAAAGTTTTTTGGTGTGAATGCAGATGTTAAATATCTAGCAGATTGGATCAATGCTTTTGTGGCACGTCAAAAAAGATGGGCTTCTCCTAAATTCTTAATAGGAGAAAGTTATGGTACAACACGAGTATCTGGTTTATCATTAGAATTACAAAACAGACATTGGATGTATTTGAATGGCGTGATCTTAGTATCCCCTACTGATTTAGGTATTAAGCGTGATGGTCCTATGAGCGCTGCATTGCGTGTACCTTATATGGCAGCTACTGCATGGCATCATAAAAAATTACCAGTAGATTTACAATCCAAAGATTTAGTTGCGTATTTACCAGAAGTAGAAGCTTTCACAGTTAATGAATTATTGCCAGCTTTAGCACAAGGTGGTGCCATGAGTAAAGAGAAGAGAATGGCAATGGTAAAAAAATTATCTCGTTACACAGGTCTAAGTGAAACTGCTGTAATGAATCAAAATTTAGAAATACCATTTGACTTTTTCTGGAAAGAGTTATTACGCGATCAGGGTAAAACAGTGGGTCGTTTAGATTCTAGATATATTGGTATTGATAAAAAAGATGCAGGCGAAAGACCAGATTATAATTCTGAATTAACTAGTTGGGAGCATTCCTTTACTCCAGCAATCAATATGTATTTAAGAGATGAGTTAGGATACAAAACAGATTTACCTTATTATATCTTCGGACCAGTATATCCTTGGGATAACAACAATAATAAAACAGGCGATGATTTAAGACAAGCGATGATGCAAAATCCATACTTACATGTACTAGTGCAATCAGGATACTATGATGGCGCTTGTGATTATTTCAATGCAAAATATAATATGTGGCAAATGGATCCTGCTGGAAAAATTCAAGATAGAATGTTCTGGGAAGGATACAGAAGTGGACACATGATGTATTTAAGAAAAGAAGATTTACAAACTAGCAATGAACACTTAAGAGCGTTTATAAAGAAGAGTATACCGAAGTTCGGTACTCCAGCCAAGTTTTAACTTTCTATAAAGAAGAATATAAAAGGCCACGCATGCGTGGCCTTTTTAGTTATGTAATTTTTTTAAATTACTTTCTTATGATCTCTGCGCCCAGAGCTTGTAAGCGGGTGTCAATGTTTTGATAGCCTCTATCAATTTGTTCAATATTTTGAATCGTGCTCTTGCCTTCTGCGCTTAATGCAGCAATCAATAAAGCTTGACCCGCACGAATATCTGGACTACTCATGGTAATACCTCGTAAAGGATATTTTCTTCCAAGACCAATAACGGTTGCACGATGTGGATCACACAAAATAATTTGTGCACCCATATCAATTAATTTATCGGTAAAGAACAATCTGCTTTCAAACATCTTTTGATGCACTAATACAGATCCTCTTGCTTGAGTGGCAGTGACTAAAACAATACTCAATAAGTCAGGAGTAAAACCGGGCCATGGGTTATCGTAAATAGTTAAAATACCACCGTCCATATAAGTTTGAATCTCGTAATCTTCTTGTGCAGGAATAAATATATCATCTCCTTGAATGTCCATTTCGATTCCTAATAATCTAAACTTATCTGGGATGATACCTAAGTGTTGAACTCCTGCATCTTTGATTCTGATTTCACTTTGTGTCATTGCAGCTAAACCAATAAAAGAACCTATTTCAATCATATCCGGAAGAATACGATGTGAAGTGCCAATTAATTTTTGAACGCCTTCAATGGTTAAAAGATTACTACCAATGCCTGAAATTTTTGCACCCATTCTATTCAACATAGAACATAACTGTTGCAAATAAGGCTCACATGCTGCATTGTAAATAGTGGTAATACCCTCTGCTAGAACCGCTGCCATTACTATGTTTGCGGTACCTGTTACAGATGGCTCATCTAATAACATGTAGGTGCCTTTTAATCCATCCGTACTAATGGTAAAACATGCAAGTTCATTATTGTATGCATATTTTGCACCCAAGTTTTGAAAACCAATAATATGAGTATCTAATCTTCTTCTTCCAATTTTATCTCCACCTGGTTTGGGTAAATATGCTTTTTTAAATCTTGCTAAAATAGGACCTGCTAACATCACGCTTCCACGAAGTCTTCCACTCTTCTTTCTAAAATCTTCAAAAGCTAAATACAATGGATCAATTTGATCTGCTTGAAAACGATATGCTCCTTCTGCTAATTTTTCTACACGCACTCCCATTTCGTGGAGTAACTCAATAAGCAAGTTCACATCCACAATATTGGGGATATTTGAAATAGTAACAGGATCACTTGTTAATACTACTGCAGATAAAATTTGTAGGGCTTCGTTTTTTGCACCTTGAGGAATGATGGTTCCGTGTAATTTTTTTCCTCCTCTTACTTCAAATGAACTCATTGTATTGGGTTATCTAACGAAATTAGTAAAAAAAATCCCATCTATATTTAGATGGGATTGTGTATTAATAACGTTTCTTAAAATTTCTGTTATTGTTGTTTCGACCACCACCGCCGCCTGGACCTCTTCCGCTTCCGCCTCTATTGCGATTGTTTTGCCATCTTCCACCAGCAGGTCGATATTCATCTCTTTCAAAATTCTGATTGCGATGTTTGATATAAGGTGTGTTGCTAAATTCAAGTTCACCACCTGTAATGGCATTTAACTCTGCTCTAATAGCATCGTCTTGTACTAATTCTTTGTGCCAGTTGCTATAGGCCAACTTCATGTAATGTGCAATGGCATGCGCAAACCCTTTTTTCTTTTCTTGATCCTCTTCCGCCATCGCTTTATCAATCACTAACTCTAGGTTCTTACCCAAGTGAGCATATTTGATTTTGCGTTGAGGATAAGGTAAAGGATCGGGCTTTTGCTTGTAAGTCTCTTTGGTAGGAATGGGATAAGGGCTATCTACATCCAATTTAAAATTGCTCATAAAAAACAGGTGATCCCATAATTTATGCTTGTAATCTTCAATATTCTTAAGGCTAGGATTCAAAAATCCCATTAGCTCAATCACTACTTGAGCCTGCTCTTGTCTTTTTGCTTTGTCTTCAATGGTCATGAGATGGTCCACCATTCTTTGAACGTGGCGTCCGTATTCTCTCATCCCCATAATGCTTCTTGATGTATTGTACTCCATGTATATATAACTCTTACGAAAGTACGATTTTTATTACATAAATTCCCTACACATCGCAAAACCAAATACTTTTCTTCTTTCATCAAAAGGCGCCTTGGCACCTTTTTCTTATCTTCGCAGTATGGAGCAATTGTTACAGCAAATAGAAAGCATTAAGGCAGAGATTACTGCCGCTGTTATTACCTCTCAGGACGAGTTAGAGCAGTTCAGAATCAAATATTTGGGCACGAAGGGTTTGGTAAAGCAAATCATGGGCGAGATGAAGCAGGTGCCAAACGACCAAAAGAAGGAATTTGGACAAATATTGAATGCTTTTAAGATACATGCTGAAACAGCATTTGAGACATTTCAAGCAGCACTAGGAGATACAGAAACCACAGATAGCTCTATCGACTTTTCTATGCCAGGCGACCCAACACCGGTTGGAACAAGACATCCATTGAATTTGGTAAGAAATCAAATGGTTTCCATATTTAAGAGATTGGGTTTTGCAGTAGCAGAAGGACCAGAAATTGAAGATGATTGGCACAATTTTGGCGCCATGAATTTACCAGAAGATCATCCAGCTAGAGACATGCAGGACACTTTTTATGTAAAAGAAGGAAGCGAAAATCAATCTGCTTGGTTATTAAGAACTCATACTTCAAGTGTGCAAGCAAGAGTGATGGAAACACAAAAACCTCCTATCAGAGTAATTTGTCCGGGTCGTGTTTATAGAAACGAAACCATTTCTGCAAGAGCGCATTGTTTTTTTCATCAAGTAGAAGGATTGTATGTAGATGAAAACGTAAGCTTTGCAGATTTAAAACAAACCTTATACTTTTTTGTACAAGAAATGTTTGGCAAGGACGTGAAAGTAAGATTTCGTCCAAGCTATTTTCCATTTACAGAACCAAGTGCGGAGATGGATATCAGCTGTCAAATTTGTTCAGGCAAAGGATGTAATATTTGTAAGCATACAGGTTGGGTAGAAATTTTAGGATCAGGCATGGTGCATCCAAAAGTTTTAGAAAATTTTGGTATCGATCCCGAAAAGTATACTGGCTTTGCATTTGGAATGGGTGTAGAAAGAATTGCACAATTAAAATATCAAGTAAACGATCTGCGTTTATATTCACAAAACGATCTACGTTTTTTACAACAGTTTAAGAGCGTTTGATAATTTTTTATGTTACACAATACCAAGGGCATTGTATTGCGCGTCACTAAGTATGGAGATACTAGTTTAATTATGACCGCTTACACCGAGCTTTTTGGAGTACAACAATACATTGTTAAAGGAGTAAGAACGACTAGTAAGAAGGGTGCTAATAAAGCAGTGTATTATCAACCTGCAGCCATCTTACAAATGGAAGTATATCATACTCCCATGAAGCAATTGCAAATGTTGAAAGAAGTTAACTGGGATTATGTTTATCAAAATGTATATTCAGATGTTATCCGAAACGCAGTAGCTACCTATATTGTAGAGGTTCTTCAACAAACTTTACAACCAGAGCCACATCCAGAATTATTTTATTTAATTGAAGATACCTTCAAACAATTAGATACAGGCGGTGCTGTATTAGCCAGCAATCTTCCGATTTATTTTTTAATACATCTTAGTGAAACACTGGGTTTTGGTTTACAAGGAAAGTATGGCGAAGAGACACCGTTGTTAGATGTGAAGGAAGGACAGTTTGTCAAAGAGAAACCACTGCATCCTTATTTCTTAGAAGGGCTAGAAGCACAAACTGCTTCTCAATTTATGACACTCCAGTTTTATAATGATTTGGAGAATATTCATTTGAATGGTGCACAAAGAAAAAAAATATTGGATTTATTTCAACTATCATTAAGTTGGCACTACAAAAAATTCACAGAGATTAAGTCTTTATTAATTTTACAGGCGGTATTGCATTAAAGTTTTCAATTTTTAATTAAATTGGGTAATCATAATTTATGCTAACATTCGCCTCTTATATTTGTTTTTTAACCTGTGCATTAGGTATTATTTTTTCTATTTATTTATTATTAAGATTTAGAGAGTACAGGGCTACATATATATTATTGGCATTGGTGTTTAGTCTTTGTTGGATTGAGTTTTATATGTTTGCATTGAGTTCGAAAAATATTTTGAACATGCCCTTTTTATTTAGATCTGCTTTTCCTTTCAGAACTTTATCACCTATGCTTTTATGGATATATGTTTGGAAAACATTGAATCCCACAAAATCTTTCAGGCCAATTCAATTATTACATTTAGTGATACCTGCAATCATTGTAATTGGATTGTCACCTGATTTTCTACAACCCGTTTCTTATAAATTAGAAATGCTTTCTACTTTCTATTCGCAAAATAATTATTTAATGTCAAAAAAGACGGGCATTTTTCCTGCAGGGTTTATTCAGCCTTTTCTATTAGTATATGGTTTAGTTTACATCTTTTATTCTATTGCATACATATTAAAAGTTAAAAAACAAAAAGGAGAGAAATATTGTGAGACCAATAGAACTCTATTAAATTGGATAACATTAGTATCTACAGTGATTGCCACATTTGTGTTGTTACAATCAATTCAATATCTAAGTTTATTGGTCAAGGGTGATTTTAGTTTTTTTGCACAAATAGGACAAAGTCTTTCATTAATCTCCATGAAAGTGTATTTGTTGGTGAACCCCAATGCGATTGAAAATATGCAAGGTTGTTTAGATGTGGTAGATGAAATGACCGAAGCAAATGCGAATTTTGATGATGTACTTCCAAAAGTTATTCCTCATGCCAATCATTCAGCTTGTTCAATCATACACCAATTTTTACAAGACAAACAGGGATATAAAGATCCCAATCTGAGTTTAGAAAGCATGGCAGAACATTTATCGCTCTCAAAGGGAAAATTGTCTGGCTATTTACAAGAATGTTATGGAATGAGTTTTCCCGAAATGATCAATCGATACAGGATCAACCATTTTATAGAGTTATATAAAAAGGATGAATTGAAACTAATGAAAGTTGAAACACTGATCTTACAATGTGGCTATAGAAACAAGACCACTTTTTATTTAGCTTTTAAGAAGGTATTACAGACAAACCCCTCTACATTCATTAAACAGGGTATCAAATAGGAGATTTCCTATAAAATTGAACTAAATATTGTTAAAACTGAACTAGGTTATGTGCTGTAAATCAAAGCACTAGACTATATTTTATGAGATTTGGTTCTAACTAAGTTTTTTGCTCAATGAAACCTACCGCTAAATTTTTTATCAAGTTTTTATGGGTTTTCATAACCTTGATATACCAAACAAATATAAACGCACAAAAAACAAGTGTTAGTTTTAATCCTGAACTTGGAAATTTCTTTGTATCAAATTATAGTAGAGCATTCCTGAATACAATATCAGGTAATTGGGCTGTGTTACAAGATCCTGATGGGGTCATTTATTTGGCCAATAGTTACAATGGGGTAATCATTTTTGACGGACAAAAAATTAGACGAGTAGTGGATGAACAAGGAAATCCAAAATTAGGATTAGGTAGAGCCCTAGTAATGGATTCTAAAAACACCATATATGCTATCATTGGTGGTGAATTTGGACTAATCGAAAAAAATAAATTCGGCGAAAGTGTTTTTAATGCTTTATCCAAAAATTTAAAAGCAAAAGATCAAATTAATTCAACCTTATGGTCAGCGGGTGTAATCAATGATACAGTAGTATTTCAATCAGAAAAATCTGTCTATTTATACAAGTATAAAAAATTAATTGGGGTTCAACATTTTAATGGAATACTTCATACAGTAAACATCAATAAAAATGGTGCTTATTTAAGAATTTGGGAAGAGGGATTGTTTAAATTAACCAATGGAAAATTTGTATTATTACCAGCAACTAAAGAACTATTTGCAAAAAATAGAATTGATGAACAATATGCTATGGATGGTGGAGATAATTTACTTGTATCAAGAAATATTGGTTTATGGATTTTGAAAAAAGACGGCACGTTACAAAAAACAACATCTGACGAAGTCGACAAATTTGTAATCGATAATGAATCATATCAAGGTGGAGAAAGACTCAGAAATGGTATCATTCCTATCTCTACAACAAAGGGCGGGCTTTTATTTATTGATGATAAATTAAATATCAAATCGATACTCACCTCAAAAAATGGATTAAATTTTGATTATGTTACTTCCTTTATACAAGATAGAGCGGGAGATGTTTGGGGTACAAGTGATAATCTTTTTAGAGTAAGTTTTGATACCAACTTAACTTATTTTTCTACTATTAACAACTTACATGGTTTAATTGGTAACATTAAAAGAATAAGAGGAAAACTATATGTTAGAACAAATAAAGATTTATACCATCTGATTCCAAAAAAGAGTGTCACTGATCAATCAACATTCGAAAAAAATAATGTTAATGAATTAGGAGATGAGATATTAGAATTTGATGATCAAATTATTACTACCAATAATTATACGATTAAAACTACTAAAAATAATGTAACAAAGATTTTAAGTCCTATTTATAGATCTAATTCAACCATACGTTCTTTACTCAATCCAAGTATCATTTTTACTTCTAATTCGGCAGCTGGACTATTAGCGCATCAATATAAAAATGGCGTTTGGAAACAATTGTTATTGAACAACAAAGATACTGTTACAGCTGGAAATGTTACAGAATATAAGCCAGGCGTACTAATTCTTGAAACGCGAAAAGGACTTGTTAAATATCAATACAATAACGATGGACAAGGGGTTTATACAAAGATTGGGATTGATAAAAGTTTTACTACCAACGGGCGATTGTTTTCAAGGGTAATCAATGGCAATCAAAATTTATTTATTGATTCATTAAATAATTTCTACACTTTAGATGTAGTAAAAAATAAAGCTATCTATACTGGAATTAACATTGATAGTTTTGTTAATCAATCTTATTGGTTTTATACATACAACCCGGCTTCTAAAAATGGCTGGATGGTTACTCAAAAAGGCATATTTAAAACAACATTTAATTTAAAAGATGGCTTTAAATTCAAACAATATCCTTTTTATAAAGTAGATTTAACTGAATTAAGTGCTGGTTTGTTTGCAGAAGGCGAAGGTGAAAATGAGGTTTTATGGTTGGGCTCTCAAGATGAAAAACTATATCGTTATTTCCCAGAATTAGCGATTAAGGAAAAACATCAAAATTTCAAAGCGCTCATTAGAGCCGTTTATACCAATGGAAACAAAGCGCCATTAGCATTAGGAACTTTACCATTTAGCAGTAATAACTTACAATTTGAAGTTGCTTATCCTGTATTTGGTAATGAATCAAAAACTCAATTTAGTTATTGGTTAGAAGGACAAGATAGTAGTTGGTCAAATTTTGTTACAGATTTTAAGAAAGAGTATACAAACCTTAAAGAAGGAAATTATATTTTTCATGTAAGGGCAAAAGATGCTAGTGGGGAAATTTCCGAAGAAGGTTATTTAGCATTTAAAATCAGTCCTCCATGGTATAGAACCATCTGGGCTTATGGATTTTATTTATTAGTGCTTATTTTCTGTTTTATACAATTTGGTAAATATCAAGCAAGAAAATCGTTTTTAAAAGCCGAAAATGACAGAAAAAATTCAGAATTAGAAGCTGCAAAAGATTTACAAAATAGATTACTTCCCAAAACTTTACCTGCAATTGATCATCTTGATATTGCGGGGTTCTTAAGAACTTCAACAGAGGTTGGTGGTGATTATTATGATTTTTTTGCACAAGAAGACGGGTCCTTATATATCATTTGTGGTGATGCAACAGGACACGGAACACCTTCGGGCATGTTGGTTTCGATTACAAAGGCTGGAATCATTGGATTGCCAAAATTGTCACCCAATAAAATGCTCTCAGAACTCAATAGAGTGGTTAAAAAGGTTGATTTAGGTATTTTGAGAATGAGTTTAAATATTGCTTATTTAAAGGGTAATGAATTAACCATTAGTTCGGCTGGTATGCCTCCATATTTTATCTATCGTGCTCATAATCAAGCAACTGAAGAAATTATGTTATCCGGTATACCACTGGGTAGCTTTAATAAAGTAGAATATGATGAGTTAACCACAACGTTTAACAAGGGTGATATATTGGCAATTATTTCGGACGGTCTAGCAGAAGCACCAAATTTAAATGGAGATCTTTTTGATTACACCCAAATCCAGTCTATAATTACTGCCAATAGTCAGATGGACTCAAAGTCATTAATCAATGAGTTAATGGATAAAGTAGATGTATGGCTAGAAGGCAAACACAATCCTGATGATATTACCATTGTTATAATAAAACATAACTAATAGCATTAATTCTATTTTTTAAATTAAATTTAGGAACATAAAAATTTTTAATCATAGTACAATTTAATACCAATGAAAAAACCAAGTGTTGAACTTAAGTTGCCTATAATCCCCAATATGGAATTAATAGCAACACAAACTGCAGAAGTAATCGCAAGGCATATGAACCTGAATGAGGAGCAAAGCGGAGAGATTAGCATGGCGCTTATTGAAGCTTGTATTAATGCATTTGAACATTCAAAGTCAGATAGTAATGTTTTTATTCATTTTTTAATTGAAGAAGATTCTTTAATTGTAAAAGTTATTGATCAAGGTATTGGGTTTGATAAAACAAAAGTAGAGATTCCAAAAATTGAAAATAAAATAGGTAAAGAAGAAAGAAAGCGTGGCTGGGGTTTACAATTAATTCAAGAATTAATGGATTCTGTAGAATTTGAATCAAATAGTGACGGTACAACAGTTACTATGAAGAAAAATATCAATAAATAAAATATTAATAAAAAATAGAACTATTATGAGCGGATTTATTAAAAGCACAAAAGAAGCAAACCAAATTGTGATCATTGAAACAGATGGTTATTTAAATAACGAGGGTGGTGAAGCTATTTCTACAATTTGTTATGAAAAAATGGGTGAGGGTAAAAATAAATTTTTAATTAATATGGCTGGCACCAAAGTAGTTAACAGTATTGGTGTATCGATATTAATAGAGATTATAGAAAAACTTCAAGAAGTGGATGGTAAAATTGGATACTATAATCTTGCGCCCATAGTTTCAAAAACATTTAATATCATGGGACTTACCAAATATTCAACTGTATTTACCACAGAAGAAGAAGCGGTAAGTGGCTTATAATGAATAAACAGTTTAATATAAATGAGCTTCAGCTTAAGTATCTTGAATTAGAAACATTATTAGACATTACCAATGAACTAAGCTCTTTCGAGCATGTTTCTGTTTTATTACAAGAGATATTAATCAAGTCATGTGCAGTTTTGAATGCATCATCAGGAATGATGTTAATGCAGGACAATAATGCTGACTTATTTCAAATTGAAGCAGAATTTAATATTGATGTTGATGCATTAAAGGGGGTTATTTTCAATAAAAAAAGAGGATTTATTAATGAAGTGTATCAACAAAGAAAGGCGATTCATCTACAAATTGAATCCGATCCTTTTTTATCCAAAACCAATTCCACGTATGCATTAATAGCGCCACTATTGGATAAAAAAGACTTAGTAGGCGTAATTGTACTATTTGATAAGGAATCAAGATTAGGAATTTCTGCATTTGACGAATCTGATACCAATATGCTCTCTGCCATTGCCACACAAGCAGGAGTTGCATACAATAATATTAAGCTCATAGAGAATATCAAAGAAGCTAAAACCTTCAATGATAATGTTATGCAATCTATAGTTACTGGTGTATTTACTACCAATTTAATGGGAGAAATAAATCATGTAAATAGAGCTGCCGCAAATATACTTAATGTAGATAGAGAAGTTGTTATTGGCAATCATTACGAGTATGTGTTTGAATCCAATGAGATTATCAATGAATTGATTGCTAAATGTGAAACTGAGTTAAATACAATTTTTGAAACTGAAGTTCAATTGAATTGTAATGGAAAGATTACTGCAGTAAATATTTCAGTATCTCCATTATTAAATGATCAAAATGAACCCATCGGATCCGTTGTGGCTATGGAAGATTTGTCCAATTTGGATAAGTTAAAATCTACTTTTAAGAAATATGTTTCTAAGCAAATTGTAGATCAGCTCTTGGAAAATGATGATATGTTGAATTTAGGTGGGCAAGAGCAAGAAGCGACTATTTTATTTTCAGATATAAGAGGATTTACTTCCATGTCAGAAACAATGCCTCCAAATGAAGTAGTAGAAACATTGAACGAGTACTTTAATTTAATGATAGAAATTATATTCAAGTACAATGGGACTTTAGATAAAATTATTGGTGACGCCTTAATGGTGATTTATGGCGCGCCTAATTCTACAGACAAAGACACAGAAAATGCAGTACTGACCGCCATTGAAATGCAAGAGAAGCTAATTGAGTTTAACCAACAAAGAATCATACATTCCAAACAACCCATTACCATTGGTATTGGTATTAATAGAGGAAGGGTGATTAGTGGCAATATAGGTTCTCGCCAACAAATGAACTTTACAGTGATTGGTGATTCTGTGAATTTAGCTTCAAGATTATGTTCCGCAGCAAAAGCTGATGAAATTATTGTCTCGGACACAGTTTGGAAACAAGTAAAGAGCAATAAATTATTTAAAGGCAGAAAACTCAATCCAATTAAGGTTAAGGGGAAGGCAAAACCAATAGAAATAAGAGAGGTATTATATCAAAAACCAGCATTTAACTATGAAGTTGCTTACAAAATGATAGAATCTTTCTTGATTAATAATCTACCAAAAGAATATACCTATCATAGTATACATCATATTAGAGATGTTGTTGAACAATCTGAAAGAATTGCTAAAAAAGAAAAAATCAATAAAGAAGATATAGCAGATTTAAAACTAGCGGCTTGGCTACATGATGTTGGATATATATGGGAGCCAGCTAGACATGAAGCTAGAGGAGCAGAATACGCGACAGTGGTTTTAAATGCTATGGACTTTCCAGCACAAAAAAT